>Ga0315289_10000783_pt1 | contig 48879 bp, 44 predicted proteins | sample YL17G11_40_MG_FD_203452 | JGI IMG/M metagenome (GOLD analysis project Ga0315289, IMG submission 203452) | Sediment microbial communities from Yellowstone Lake, YNP, Wyoming, USA - YL17G11_40 | ecosystem: Environmental > Aquatic > Freshwater > Lake > Sediment | place: USA: Wyoming | collected... | reverse complement strand
TGCTTCCTGTCTTCATCGCTGAGTTGCCACATGGCTCTCCTCCTGAGGCCATGTTGCCACAAACAGCTGCTATTGGCAAGTTATTTAGTTTAGCACCATTAGGTCGCCAGGTGCTTCCCCGACGAGAAGCCCGTGGCGAGCTGAAGCTCGCCCCTACGAGATTCCACCGCTTCCTGGAGCCGGCGCGGGCCGCCCGCGCCCTGGAGGACGAGCCCTCCATCTCCGCCCTGGACTGGCCACCCTCCCCATCAGCACCATCGCGGGGCGGATCACGCGCCCCTCGGCCCGTAGCCGCGACCTTTCGGTCGCCAGGTGCTTCCCCCACGAGAAGCCCGTGGCGAGCTGAAGCTCGCCCCTACGAGATTCCACCGCTTCCTGGAGCCGGCGCGGGCCGTCCGTGCCCTGGAGGACGAGTCGTCCATCTCCGCCCAGGACTAACGCCCCCGCCACTCTCCACACGAACCGGCCCCGGGCCTGAGGCCCGGGGCCTGCGCGTACTAGTGCCACCCTGTGTCGATAGGGCTAGTACAGCTTCACCAGCGTCACGGCCTTCACCGGGCAGCGCTCGACGCACTGGTCGCAGAGGATGCACTCGTCCTCGTTGTCGGGGACGGAGCGGGCGGTGTCGCCGTCGTTGCGAAAGAAGATGTCGACGGGGCAGGACTGGACGCACTCGCGGCACTCCGGCTCGCGGGCGCAGAGGCCGGCGTCCACATCCAGCCGAACGAACATGGCCATCTTAGGCCTCCCCCAGGGCCCGCTTCACCAGGGCCGGGATCTGCGAGAAGTCATCGGCCACAACGATGCCGGCCTCCCGCATGATGCGGGCCTTCTCGGCGGCCGTGTCCGCCTTCCCCTCCACGATGGAGGCGGCGTGGCCGAAGCGCACGCCCGGCATGTCGGACACGAAGTGGCCGGCGATGAAGGCGATGATGGGCAGCGAGTTGGAGCTCTGTCGCACCTGCTCCGCCAGGGCGGCCTCCAAGGGGCCACCCGGCTCACAGAAGAGGACAAGCACCTTGGTATCCGGGTCCTCCCGCCACAGGGGCAGCAGCTCAGCGAAGGTGCTGCCCACGATCGGGTCGCCGCCCATGCTGATGGCGGTGCTCTGGCCCAGCCCATTCTGAGTGAGCAGGTTCGCCAGCTCCGTCGTCATGCCCCCCGAGCGCGACACGACGCCCACCGGGCCGGGCACGAAGGACTTGCGGGTGTCCTCGGCGGGGCCGCCGATGGAGCCCACCTTGGTCTTGCCCGGCGATATGATCCCCATGGTGTTAGGCCCGATCACGCGGCCGCCCCGTAGGCGGGCCAGCTCCAGCACCTGCACCACGTCCCGCCGGGGCACCCTTTCAGTGACGATGACCAGCAACGGCACGCCGGCCTCGATGGCCTCGAAGGCGGCGTCACGCACGAAGGGGGCCGGCACGGCCAGCACCGAGGCGTCCACGCGCTCCTTCTCCGTGATCTGGCGGACGCTGTCATACACGGGGACGCCCAGCACGTCGCGGCCGCCCCGGCCCGGCGTCACGCCGCCCACCACCCGGCCGCCGTAGTCGAGCATGTCGCGGGTGAAGGAGACGGCCTCGCGGCCGGTGATGCCCTGGACGATGACGCTGGTGCTTTCGTCGACGAGGATGGACACGTTGTCAGTAGAGAAGCAGTTCCGCTTCCTTCAGTTCGCCGCTTGTAGGGTCCACGGCCAGCCCCATGGCCTCCAAAGTGACCACACCAATGAGCACGCGATCGATCTTGTCTCTTATCAGCAAAGAAGAGACATCCTTCCTACCGGCAATCTCAACAAAAGCCCAGGAAAGGGGAAGCTCCTCCTCACCGGAGGCTGTCTTGACTCGGGCACGGCCAATGGCCTGAAGACCCAGGGCTTCTGCCAGGCGCGCAGGGATCACGCTCCTCGTGGCGCCTGTGTCCACCAGGCCCTCTTCCACGGCGCTCTTGGTCAGGTCATAGGGGTTGGTGAAGGCAACGCTGACGACTACATGTCCCATGGCGCCTCTCCACGACCGACAGCCTCAGTCTAGCACATGGCCACCCAGCGCAGGTCCCACACTTCAAAGGGCCGGCTGTGCGCGTTCGCTTTCGCCGCCGCGCCGCGCTGTCCGCGCTGATCAGCCGTGGGTGTCTGCTTGGCCTGGCGCCGTCCTCCCGATGGCCCACCGCGCCGCCTCATCGATTGAGACAGAGCGGTCGAGGTACTCCACACCGTAGTGGCGGAGGAGCCGGAAGCCCTCATCCTCCCAGGCGCCTGGGATGCGGAAGGCCGCGATCGTCGTCGCCGGGTCGCGCCCCGATTCGACGCAGCCCTTAATGACGCTCCGCGCCACCAGGTCCACGCGAGTGTTGTTCACCACGTTCATGATGACGGCGATCCTCTCCACGCCCGGCTTGGAGAGGATGAGCTTCGTGAGCTCTGCCACCTTGCGCACGCTGGGGTTGCCGCCGATCTCGCAGTAGTCGGCGGGCCGACCACCGTGGCGCCTGACCGCGTCGAAGGCGGTGAGGCTGGCGCCGCCGCCGCCGATGATGAGGCCAAGGGAGCCGTCGAACTCCACCACGCGTCCGGCCACGCCCCGGTGGTCGCTCGCGTCTACCTCGGCCGCTCGGATCTCCAGAGGCGTCGCCTGGCGGGCGGCGCGGCCGCCGGGTTCGGCGCCGAGACCCTCCAGAAGCGCCTTCTGCCGTCCTACCGCCTCGTCCTCCATCTCAATGTGACAGTCCAGCGCCACGTAGGAGCCGTCCTCCAGGCGCGCCAGAGGGTTGACCTCGGCCAGGGTCAGGTCGTGCTCCAGGAAGGCTCGCGCCAGCCGGAAGAGGATGCCCGCCAGCGCCGTGAGCTCCCCACGGCCGATGCCGAGGGCGGCTACGCATTCCTTGAAGGGGAACTCCGTGAGTGGCAGCAGCGAAGAGAACGTACGCCGGGAAATGCGGCCCGGCTCCTTCTCGGCCACCTCCTCGATGTCGATGCCGCCGCGGTCGGAGACGATGGCCACGGGCAGCTTCGCCAGCGTGTCGTAGGTGACGCCCAGGTAGTACTCCTGAGCGACGGCGGCCCGCGGCTCGACGAGGACGCCCACGGGCTGCCGGCCGCGGATCTCCAGGGCCAGTATGGCCCCAGCCGCCTCCCGCGCCTCGGCCGCGCTCTCGACGAAGCGGATGGCGCCCGCCTTCATGCGCCCACCCGAGAGCACCTGCGACTTCAGGACGGCCGGAAACCCGAGCGAAGACGCCGCCTCCGCCGCCTCGCCGGCCGTGCGGGCCAGTCTCGCGCCAGGGATAGCGACACCCTGCCGGGCTAGAAGGGCCTTCGCTTCGAACTCGTAGAACCGCACCCGATGCCTCCCCGCGTCCTGTCGTGCCGGCTAGCGCCCCCGCCGACGGCGTGCCGCGCGCCGCTCTGCACGATTCGCCGGCGGGAGCTCCGACTCCATCTCGGCCCGGGCCTCTTCCGCACCGCGCTCCTCCGCCTCGGCGACGATCTCGTCCAGCATGGCGAACGCGCCCTCGTCGTTTGCGTCGCCCTCGCCGGACACCACCACGGGCGGTCGGGATTCGCCGTGGAGGAGGAGCTGCGCCACGTCCGGCCGCGAGTAGTGACCGGCGACGTCCAGGAAGTGCTTGCGGGCCACGATCTGCTCCAGGTCAACGTCGGCGTAGAGGATGTCCTCCTTGCCATACAGGGGCCCCGCCAGGTACTCGCCGTCCGGGCCGATAATGCCGCTGCCGCCGTTGGCATCCAGGATCGCCTGGCCGCGAATGCCCAGCTCCTCGGGCACCAGGGCCTCCGTCAGGTAGCCGCAGGCCACGACCACGAAGCAGGCGCCCTCGAAGGCGTACTGGCGACAGCCGAAGTCGATGTGATGGTTCTGGAAGCTGAAGGCCGGCCAGACGGAGGCGTGCACCTGCTCGCCGCGAGCGTACATCGCGTAGCGGACCAGCGGCATCTCGTGCTCCCAGCAGATGAGGCCGCCCAGCCGCCCGAGGGGCGTATCGAAGACGTGGAGGCCGCTGCCATCGCCCATGCCCCACACCGTGCGCTCGGCGTGGGTTGGCATCACCTTGCGGTGCGCGCCCATGATCTCCCCCTCATCGTCGATGTACAGGAGGGTATTGTAGAGGCTACCCTTGACGCGGGCATCGCGCTCGTTGATGCCGATGACCACGTAGGCGCCGGCCCGAGCCGCTGCCCGGCAGAGGGCGTCAGTGGCCGGGCTCGGTATCTCGACGGCGTTCTTGAACAGCCGGACGAAGAGGGAGCTGGAGACCACCAGCGACCCGAAGACCCAGAAGGGGTAGCCCGGCACCCACGTCTCGGGAAAGACGATGAGCCGGGCGCCCTTCGCAGCCGCCTCCTCGATGAGCCGGCAGGCCTTGTCGATGGTCGCCTCCCGGTCCAGGTAGACGGGCGCGGCCTGGACGGCGGCGGCCGTGAAACGGGGGAACTCGTCGGCCATGATTGCCTCCGTGCGCCAGGGCAGGCAAGAGTCACCGCGCGGGGACCCACAGGGCGCAGACGTGCTCAGGACGCGTCGCTTCGGGGCCTATTCTACAGTGAGATGCCCTTGCGGGCATCCCCACCAGCACCTGCCCCCTTCGAGGGCGATCCTGACGATAGGGGGCCGACGCCGAGCGTGTGGGCCCTCCCGCCGGCACTACCCCTAGTCTGCGAGCTACTGGACTGTGACGGTCACCTCAAAGGTCTTCTCGGGCGGGACATCTTTCTCCCACGGCCGGTGGTAGATGAGCCGCAGCACCGTCTGTCCGGAGGCGACAGCCTCGAAGCGGAAGGTGAACCGGCCGCCGGAGCCGACAAGGCCCACAGGGTGCGGGTCGGGCACGTACTCCGGCTCGCCAAGCTGTTTGAGGACGGATACGTCCACGGCCGCCGTCTCCCACGCGAAGCCAGTGGTGGGATTGCCATCCAGCGTCACGTCCATGGTGTCGCCCACCCGCAGTTGGACGGTGGTACCGGAATCCTCTTCACTCAGCCCCACTGCGCTTGGCATGTTGACGCAGAGCCACACGGAGTCCAGGAAGTCCACTGTCGGCAGGTCGCTGGCCGCTGGAGGGGCGGCCGGCGAGTAACCCTGCCAGGTCTCCAGGGCGGCGTCGTAGCGCCACATCGCCTCCAGTGCCCCGGCGGGGGTGACTGCCTGCACCACGGTGTTGCTGGCCGTCCCGTCGGGAAACGTGAGCGTGATGTTGTTGCAGCCGGGGGCGAGCACCACGGTGCCGCCGGGGTCCGGCATCTGGATCATGGGCGACCGGTCCGTTGGTGGAGATGGCGTTGAGGTGGGTGCCGCCTGCTGCGCGACGGCGGCCACTGGCAGGAGGCCCAGCACGATGGCCGCACCTAGCATGAGGAACAGTTTCGATTTCATGACCTGCCTCCTAGACGTGCGAGCCTAGCCCGCCAACGTACCCGGCCGCTGCTCACCCCATAACCGGTGCGCAAGGACCAAGGCTGGACCTCTTCTTTCTCCCAATGATCCTTGATGGTTGGAGGACAAGTTACCGGCCGATCACCGTCTTCCACTCCTTGGGACGCTCAAGCGTGGAGTTTCGTTCCCCAATTCAGGAAAGCGTCGAGGTGTCGGCTGACCCTCCCCGCTCACCGGGCTGCCCAACTCTCTAGACCGCGCCCTCGCTCCTCAGCCGGCCGATCTCCTCTTGGCTGAGGCCGACCTCCCGGAGCCACTTCTCGGTGTGCTCCCCCAGGCGCGGCGGCGGCTTCCCGAGCGCCGGCGGCGTCGCCGAGAGGTGGAAGGCCGGCGCCACCACGTCGATGTCCCCTGTGACGGGGTGACGGACGCGCTGCCGCAGCCCCAGGTGCTGTACCTGGGGATCGGCGAAGACGGCGGCCAGGTCGCGCACCTCGGCGCAGGGAACGCCCTCGCCGTCCAGGCGGCGCACGGCCTCCGCCGTCGTCAGCCCGGCGAAGCGCTCCTTAACCACCTCCTGGAGCTCATCGCGGTGGGCCACGCGGGACGCATTGTCCAGGAAGCGAGGGTCTTCCACAAGGCCGCCCAGGTCCAGGGCCCGGCAGAAGCCCTCCCACTGCGGCTGGTTCATGACGGCGACGGTCACCCAGCCGTCGGACGTCCGGTAGCTGTCGTAGGGGACCACCAGGGGGTGGGCGTTCCCCAAGCGGGCCGGGTTCTGGCCGGTGACGAAGAAGCGGCCCGCCTGGTAGGTGAGAAAGGCCACCGAGCTCTCGACGAGCGAGGTGTCCACCATCTGCCCCTCTCCGGTGCGCTCGCGGTGGAGAAGGGCGGCCACGATGGCACAGGCGGCGAACATGCCGGCCCCGATGTCGGACACCGCCGCGCCTGAGCGCACGGGAGCGCCATCGCCCTCGCCGGTGAGGAACATGAGGCCGGAAACGGCCTGGGCCATCATGTCCAGCGACGGTTTGTCGCGGTCAGGCCCCGACTGGCCGAAGCCGGAGATGGCGCAGTAGATGATACGCGGATTGACCTTCCGCACCTCCTCGTAGGAGAAACCCAGCCGTTCCATGGGGCCGGGCAGCGAGTTGTGCAGGAAGACGTCGGACTGCGCGATGAGGCGCCGGAGGACATCCTTGGCCCGCTCATCCTTGAGATTGAGGGTGACGCTGTCCTTGTTGCGGTTGAGGCTCAGGAAGTAGGAGCTCTCCCCGTGGACGAAAGGCGGCCCGTAGGCGCGGGACTCGTCGCCGCTGCCTGGCATTTCGATCTTGATGACCTCGGCGCCCAGGTCGCCCAGCATCTGGCCGCAGAAGGGGGCGGCCAGGACTCGTCCCAATTCAAGTACCCGTATTCCCTCCAGCGCCTGTCTCACAGCTTCACTCCTCGGATAACCACGAACTGGTTTCTAGCCCTATCCTGACCCCTCCGCGCCAGGAACCAGCACTGCTTTGTCCGGGAAGACACCCGACTCGACAAGCCGGCCTCACTCGCGCCGCCAGCGGTCCAGCGCCTCTCTCAGGGCGGCGTAGGGGCCTCCCAGTGCCTCCTGCCAGTCCCCGGGCACCAGGATGGTGATGGGTGACTCCCGTCCGAAATCCATCCGGTAGTAGAGGATGCCCAGGAGGTAGATCTGGACACCCCCCACCGTCAGGTCGGTGTTCCCGGACCGGAGGATGTTGTTCGCGCGGCGCACCGCCTCCTGGGGAACAGCGGCCGGGCCATAGGAGTCGCCCAAGAGCATGGCGGCCCGGGGATCGCCCAGTTGAGCGCCCAGGAGCCACTCGTGGCGGGCGCGCTCCAGGTCGCCGGCTGCGGAGTACCACTCGCCGAGAGCCCGCCGCACCGCGCCGTCGTCCGGGTGATGCGCCACGGCCTCATCGAGAATGGCGAGCGCCTCCTTGCGCTCGCCGGCGGCCATTAGGATGGTCGCCAGGTCTACGCGGGCGCCCACGTTACCGGGGTGACTCAGGGTATAGAGCCGACAGTCCTCGCTGGCCTTCTCCAGGTCCAGGTCAGGTGATGCCCCAGGCAGGAGCATCTGCCGGCCCACCAGGCACGGGTTCAGAGGCAGGACCGAACGGGCCACTATCTCATCGAAGTTGTCGCGCCGGAAGGCACTGCCCGACCAAAACGGAGAGAATGCCAGGCTCGTGTCGAGAGCGAGAGCGGTGGCGTAGGCGTCCCGCGCCTCTTCGGCGGCGCCGGCCTCCTCCAGCACGCCGGCGGCCGCCATCACCACCACCGGGTCCTGCTCAGCCCAGCGGATGGTTTCCTGCGCTGAGTCTCGCGCCTCCTGAGGGCGACCGGCCAGGAGATACGCGCGCGCCAGGTTGGCGTGCCCGATGGCGCCACGCGGCTCCAGGGCCACACCCCGTTCAAGGTTCGTGACGCCCTGCTCCAGGACAGGTCGCGGAGCCCCGTCCAGGTAGGCCATCGTCTCGCTCAGGCCTAGTTCCAACTGGTAGAGGGCGAACTCAGGGTCTTCATCCGCCGCCCGCTGGAAGTCCTTGACCGCCTCCAGCCAGCGCCCGGCGTTCGCATCGTACAAGCCCCGGGAGTAGTGATAGTGAGCCCCGTCGATGTTAGCCCAGAAGAACAGGAGCGCCACCAGAGCCACCAGTACCGTGACGGGCGGCAGAAGCCAAAGGCGCCAGAGGCCGGCCCTCCACGCTGCGGGACGAGGATCGCCCCCTGCATCTGGGCTGCCGCCCGGCTCCGACGCGCTGACCGGCGGCGGCGGGACAGTCCTCACCACCAGGGCGAGAACCACAGCAAGAGGCACCAGGGCCGTCTTCGATGCGTTCGGGGCGTCCGCCAGGCTGTGCACCATGAAGCCAGCCACGGAGGCCCCACAGGTCACTAGCAGCAGACGCTCCTCCGGCGATGCGCGCCGCCAGCCGCGCCAGAGGGCGCCTCCCGCGACGACGACGAGAACGGCCATCACAGCAACGCCGGGCAGGCCCAGGTCAACGGCGGCCTGCAGGTAGCCGTTATGGGAGTGCACGGCGTGGACAGGGTAGGCCCCGCTGTACTCAGAGTAGATGAAGGGGTAGGTGCCGGGGCCCGTGCCCAGGAGGGGCCGGTCGCGAAACATCTCCCCTCCGGCAGCCATGACATCCAGCCGCGGCGAAAGAGAGCCCCGGAAGAGCCACTCAGGTCGGGACTCCCAGCCGGAGGCAAGGAAGAGGGCGCCAGCCAGGAGCGCCGCCAGCGCGACTACCCCCAGCGCGTAGAGAGCCAGTCGTACGCGGCGCCGCCCCAACCTCGCCAGGGGCAGCGCCCGCACCAGGTCCGGGCGTGTCACAAGGGCCCATCCCACGGTGGCGACGGCGGCGGCAACAGCCGCCGCCACCCAACCCGCGCGTGAGAGGGTGAAGAAGAGGGCCGCGCCCGAAAGCACCAGCGCGCCCGCCGCCGCCAGCCGCGACAGCCTGCGTCCAGGCGCCAAAAGGCCCACTACGTAGAAGGGGACCCCTATGGTAAGGCCCATGGCCAGCATGTTCGGGTGATCGCCGACGCCGTGGACCCGAGGCACCGTGGGCGGCAGCAGGTCGCCGGGCCCCCACGACGGCTCCACCGCCCGGGCCAGCCGCAGCCAGTCCCAGTAGTCGCGCCACACCTGAAAGAGGGCGTAGGCCGCCGCCACCGCTATCACCAGCAGCAAGACGCGCCGCACCTGGCGGATGTCCAACAGGTCGCGGTCGGCGGCGACGTAGAACATGAGGGTCACCATCACCACGTGAAGGGTCATCTCCAGGCTCACTCGCCAGTTGATGGAGGCAGCCGTGGCGGCGCCGTAGGCTATCAGAAGAGCGAAGACAGGCCAGTCGAGGAAAGTCTGCCCCGGAAGTCGACGTCGGAAGGAAAGGTAGAGCAGGTAGGCAATGGCCGCCGCCGCCGTCACCGCGTGCGAGGTTACGGCGGGGCGAAACACGTGGAGGTCCAGTTGGGGCATGCCGGTGATGACGTAGTACCCCAGCCAGGCAGCGAAGGCGAGCATGAGCCCGCCCCGGACAAGGGATGCGCCACGGCTGCGCAGCGCCTCAACTAGCATCTAGACACTCAGAGCTACCCCACCCTCAGCGCCATCAAGGGTCAGAAAACAGGAAGCATTTCGCGAGGCCGACCCGCCGTAGCGACCCCGCCAGGCCGCGGCCATTGTAGCACAGGGAGCCGTGACGCCCGGCCTCCTCGGCGGTCGACAACAGGTGTCCAAAGCAGCCGGTGTCGGGCCACTGCCCGCTACGCGGTGGTGTGGTGTTGTTTTCGCCTGAGGTGCCGAGAATCTCAAGGGGAGGGATTGCCACCGGCTGGCGCCAGACACCCCCCGTCACGCAGGGTTGGAAAGCAACGCATGAGCCGTACGTCCCGAGAGGGTGCAACTCCAAAGACGGAGCCTGCCACCGACAGGCAACACCCGGCCGCCGCTTCAGCCGCCTGGCACGAGACGCTGATGTCGGTGAAGAAGAGCCTCGACGAGGCGACGACGGAGATCCGTCTCCTGCGCACCACCTTCCACGAGATGGCACCGCTCTGGCGCAGCCTGGCTCGGTTCGAGAGGGCCCTGACGGACATCGAGTGGCCAGATGGGATGAACGGGGCCGCCGAACCCGACAAGCTGTCGGCGGAGACGACCAGTGCTCAGCCCCAGGCAGTCGCTATCCCTGAAGAGCCAGCCGCGGCGGGGCCGGAGGAGCCGGCGGAGGAACTAGCCAGGGAAGCAGCTTACACCTCCAGCGGCCAGGTCCGGCCCCTAGCCAGGCTGGACGTTCCCACCTCAGCCGACAACGCCCCCTACTCCTACGCCGTCACCGTCGAGGAGCTGGGATCGAGGGTGAGGCTGGTGCCCCTCCACCAGTCGCTTAGCCGGGTGGAGGGCATCCGACAGCTATCGCTGAGAAGCTACATCAACGGTGTCGCCGTGCTTTCCGTTGACTCGGAGGCGGAGCTGGAAGCGCCAGCCCTCGAAGCGGCGCTCACCGCGGGAATGCAGAAGGCCTGCCGGGTCATGTCCGGTGAGGGCCATTCGTTCCTGGCGCGGATGGGCGGCAATCTGCCCTCAGACGGACAGCACCAGGAGCAAAGCGCCGCGTAGGAGAAGTCCTCACCATGCCGCTGGCAGAATGGTGGTCCAGGCACAGCGTCCGTCGCGAGGCCAGCGCCCACGAGGCGCCGGTGAGCGACCCGCCTGAGGGCGCCCCTGCCCGTGGCCACGAGTCCCTAGACTACCAGCGGCGGCTCAACGTGCTGTCCCTCTTGCTCCACAGCGCCGGCACGGTGGAGGAGATGCTATCCACCCTGGCCGAAAAGGCTCCCCAAGTGACGGGCGCCTCCGTTGTCTACCCCTTGCTCCTCGACAAGAGGCGCGATGTCCTGCACGCGAAGCCGCTGGAAGGGAACGATGTCCCGCCGCTGGACGCCTTCAGCGCCGCCCTGGGCGTAGAAGCCTCCGAGCTGGAGTTCCCACTGCCCGCGAACAGCCTACGGCGACGGGCCCTGGAAAACGGCGAAATAGAGGTGACCTCCAGTCTCTCTGAGCTGATCGAGGACGTGGTCGGCAAGCAAGCCTGCGACGCCGCCCAGCAGACCCTTGAACCCAAGCGCGTCGTCCTCGCACCCATGCTGATGGACGGCGACCCCCTGGGCCTGCTCGTCTTCCTCCTCACGGAGGAGGAGTTCGACCGGGAGCTGCTGGAGCTGCTGGCGGGCCACGCTACCCTGGCCCTGAAGAACCTCATGGACCTGGAGGAAATGGGGCGGTTCGGCGAAGTGGACCGAGTGACGTGGCTCTACAACCGCCGCTACTTCCTGGAAACCCTGGAACACGAGGTGGCGCGCGCCAAGCGTTATCGCCGGCCCCTGTCCCTCATATTCCTGGACATCGACCGCTTCTCGGCCTTCAACGACAGCTACGGCCCCTCCTTGGGCGACCGGCTCCTGCGCTCCATCGGAATGCTTCTGGCTGAGATGCTGACGGAGCCCGAGGTGGTGGCTCGCTTCGATGTCGACGAGTTCGCCCTGCTGCTGCCGGAGGTGAACCGGGCTGCCGCCGTCTCAATTACCACCAGCCTCCTAGCCCGCCTTGCCCAGGTGACCGTCTTCAGCGGCTCCGGGACCGCCGAGGCTGTCAGTGCCAGTGTAGCCATCGTCTCCTACCCGGAGGACGGGGCCACCGCACGCGACCTCATGGCGACCGCCGCCAGCAGCATGGAGGAGGCGAAGAGGGAGAAGCTGGCGGCGTCCCCCGATTCGGAGTCCGTCCCAATCGCCTCCTAGCCTCTGGGATAATCCGGCCAAGCCTGCCCTCACCCCTGCGTCCCCACCATCGACGCCCAGGCTGATTGACACTACCCCCGATTCATGCTAATCGTGGGTCGCCTCGCATAGTGGCCGAGAGACCCCTGCCCGCCTACCGCTACCGGAGGTCGCCCTGACCGTAGCAGGCGGCGAGGCGCCGACACCCGAGGCCCTCGGAGCACGCCCCACACCCGCGCCGGGAGAAGGCAATATGTTTGAGATACCGGAAGAGTTGCGCATGCTCCAGCAGACAGTGCGGCGCTTCGTGAAGGAAGAGCTGCTGCCCCTAGAGAAGCGCACTCTGGACCTGGAACAGGTCCCAGCCGGGGAGTACGCCCGCCTGCGCGAGAAGGTGCGGGACATGGGCCTGTGGCTGATGACGGTGCCCCAGGAGTTCGGGGGCGCCGGCCTGGGCTCCCTCGCCTCTGTCCTGGTGGTCGAAGAGACATCCAAGGTGCTCGTTGGGCAGGCCCTCTTTGGGGTAGCGCCACCCAGCGCCCTGTTTGGGGGCAGCGAGGAGCAGAGGGAGAGGTTCCTTCACCCCGTCCTCCGCGGCGAGAAGGCCTGGTGCTTCGCTCTGACCGAACCTACCGGCGGCTCCGACCCCGCCGGCAACATGGAGACGACGGCGGTCCGCGACGGCGACAGATGGATCATTAACGGCCGCAAGGTCTTCGTCACCGGCGGCGACAGGGCCGACTTCGCCCTTGTCTTCGCCCTGACAGACCGCGACAAGCGCCAGCACGGCGGCATCGGCGCCTTCATCGTCGAGAGGGGCACGCCCGGTTTCACCATGGTGCGCACCATCCCAACCATGGGCGGCGTCAGTCCTGCCGAGCTGGACTTCCAGGACTGCGTCATCCCTGACGGCAACCGCCTGGGTGGTGAGGACCGGGGCTTCGTCACCGCCCAGCGGGCGCTGGGGGCTGCCCGCCAGCAGATCGGAGCCCGCGCCGTAGGCATGTCGGAACGGCTGCTAGAGATGGGCCTGGAGTACGCCAGGAACCGGGTCACCTTCGGCAAGCCCCTGGCGGAACGCCAGGGTGTCCAGTTCATGCTCGCCGACTGCGCCATCGAGATCAATGCCTGCCGCTGGATGACCTACCGGGCGGCCTGGAAGCACGAGCAGGGAGAGGACACACGGCTGGAGGACTCCATCATCAAGGTCTACGCGTCTGAGATCATGGGTATGGTGGCAGACCGCGTCCTCCAGATCCACGGCGGCTGGGGCTACACACAGGAATTGCCCATCGAGCGGTTCTACCGCTTTGCCCGGCTGTGGCGCATCGTGGAGGGCCCCAACGAAGTGCACCGCTGGGTCATCGGCCGGGCTCTCCTGCGGGACGGCATCGGGATCCTGCGACCGGTGAACTAGGTGATAGTGGCGCGCCAGCCACAGCGAGACAGCCAGCGAGGAGCCGCGAGGCGCTGAACCACGGGGACGGCCGTGTTGCCGCAATGGTTCGCCACCGCCCTCTAGCCCCGGCCCACACCACGGGCCATCGATAGCGGAGCGGCGCGAGGCCAAGGGAGGTTTCACCCATGGACCTGGGACTCAAGGACAAGGTAGCCATCGTCACGGGGGCCGGCCGTGGCATCGGCCGCGCTATCATCCTCACCCTGGCGGAGGAAGGGGCGAAGGTGGCCGTCAACGACCTGTTCCAAGAGCGGGCCGAGTCCGTAGCCACCGAGGTCAGGACGAACGGGGGACAGGCCATCGCCGCCGTCGCCGACCTGACCGACGGGAAACAGGTGGCGGATATGGTCTCCCGCGTGGTGAAGGAATGGGGGACGGTCCACGTTCTGGTGAACAACGCCGGCCTGGCTGTGGAGGTCGTAGAGACGGGGGAGGTCTTCGGCGGGCCTTTCTTCGGGCAGCTTGAGCGGCCGGACTGGGACCGGGTGATGAACATCATAACCTACGGCACCCTCAACTGCTCGCGGGCCGTGGTGAACCACATGGCGGACCAGGGCTGGGGGCGCATTGTCAACATCGTCTCGGACGCAGGGCGGGTGGGAGAGCCGCGCCTGGTCACCTACTCCATGGCGAAGGCCGGCGTCACCGGGTTCACCAAGGCCCTGGCCAAAGAGGTGGGTCGCTACCGGATCACCGTCAACTGCGTCTCGCCCGGGACGACCCAGACCGAGGCAACCGCGAGCCTCTTCGAGGACGCGCGAGCGAGCGACGAAGGTCGCGCCCGTCTCAATGCCGTCGCCCGCCAGTATCCCCTCTTTCGTGGCTTGGAGCGCTTGGGGCAGCCCCAGGATGTCGCCAACGCCGTCGCCTTTCTGGCCTCGGACCGGGCCGAGTGGATCACCGGCCAGGTGCTGAGCGTCAACGGCGGCTATAGCATGTTCTAGGCGTGCCACCAGCGTGGAGGGCCTCGCGCGCGAAGGCGGGGGTGGCGCGCCGCGTTCCCCAGAGTGCGAGCAGGAGCCCGGAGCAGCCGCCTGCCGCTGCGCAGCCTGGCCGGTACACACCACGTTCCTCGCTCGCGCTGCCGGAGGTGCCCCATGGAAACCGGTGTCAGCTACTTCAGCGGCCGCACGCTCCGCCACGTTCGCGCCGACCTGGAGGACATGGTCGCCCACCACTGCACGTACGTCGTTCACTGCCTCACGGAAACAGACCTGCTCTACTACCGGGAGACCATGCGTGAGATCGTCGAGGCCACCCACCAGGCCGGCCTCGAGGCCTGGCTCGACCCCTGGGGAGTAACGGCCATCTTCAGCGGCGAGGCTATCTCGCGCTTCCCCTGCGACCACCCCGAGGCCTGGCAGGTGCTCTCCGACGGCCGGCGGGTCCCCGCCGGCTGCCCCAACCATCCCGAGACGCGCCGGTTTCTTCTTGAGTGGGTGAGGGCGGCGGCGGAGACCGGAGGCGACGTCCTCTTCTGGGACGAGCCGCACTTCTACTACGGGCCGTGGCGGGGCGACGTGAGCGGCGCCTGGGCCTGTCGCTGCCAGCACTGCCAGGACCGCTTTCGCGCCTCCACAGGCCATGAGCTGCCGCTCGCCCAGGACGACGAGGTACGGGCCTTCCGGGAGTCTTGCCTCTTGGAGCTGCTGAGAGAGCTGTGCCGCGAGGGCCGGCGGCTGGGGCTGCGCAATGCCCTCTGCCTGGTCCCAACCGACCTGGAAGCCGTAGGGCTGCCCGAGGTGGCCCGCCGCATTCGGGAGCGATGGGCGCTGGCCACCGGCCGCCAGCCGGAAGAGACGCCCAACCCCTTGCTGGAGCTGGGGGTGAGGGACTGGGACGCCGCCACCTCCATCCCCGACCTGGACATCTTCGGTACCGACCCTTACTGGTACCTCTTCGGTGGAGAGCCCGAGCCTTTCACTCGCGCCTTCGCGACGGCCGCGGTGGAGGTAGCGCGGCGGCACGGGCGGCAGTGCCAGATCTGGGTGCAGGCCTTCAGGGTACCGGAAGGGCGGGAGGAGGAGCTACGGCTGGGGTTGCGTGTAGCCGCCGGTCTGGGCGCCACGCATCTGGCCGCCTGGAGCTACGAGGGCACAGCCAGCATGTCGATCCGCTGTGCCCGTCCGGATGTCGTGTGGCGCATCCTGGGAGAGGCCTTCGCCGAGGTGCGAGCCAGCGGGAGCTAGGGCTTCGCCTCGCAACGGAACTCGGGCGCTCAGACCGGCCTGGACCGTCATCCAGAACTCACGGGTCCTAGGTGGAACAGAGTCATGCCGTTAGCTAGCGCCCTCAGCTACCAGCCAGCGATTGTGCTCCGTGGGTCGGTGGTCCTTTAGCCACCGCCGCTGCTGAACAACCACCGGCTCATAGCCGAATCCCCGAAGGTACGCCTCACACTCCTCCTCAAGGCGCCGGCCGTGCGTCTCGACGATCAGGCTTGGCCGGCGACTCTCGAGGATTCTGCGCGCGCCTTTCAGAGCGTCGTACTCGCAGCCCTCGATGTCTATCTTCAGGAAGTCAGGCACGAAGCCTCCACGGCCGAATGCGGCGTCGTCAAGCGTGGAGTGTCCGCGGGACGAGTCAGTGGTGTCGGACACAAAGGTCTGGCGGACCTCGACTCTGTCGCCGCACTGAGGATTCGCCAGCAGGTTGGCCTGCATCTCAGCACAGGCCTCAGGATCGCACTCAAAGGAGATTACCCGACCTCCCGTGAGCTTGGACATGACAAGAGCGTCATAGCCGAACTGGCCGCCCACGTCAAAGCAACGATAGTGTGGCCGACAAGCGGTTCGTAGATACCTGTTGAGCTCGACCTCATAGAGACCAAGGTACATCTTGGTCTGGTGGGCAAAGTCGATCTGCATGCGAATGCCACGCGCGATGCCAAGCGGGAGCCTTCGCATCCGCGGTCCGGAAGGTAGGAGAACGCTCTTAAGTCGCCGCCTATAGTCCACGGTGAGACTCCTTTCCCGTCACGTCCCGTCAAGGGCCACAAGGACGAAGTGGCACATTCTCCGTGCCAACCCCGTCAGATAGCCATGGCCAACCGCGCTGCGACACCGATGCTGGACCGAAGACCGTGGCTTCCGGGTCCAGCGAGCAGTCGCCCAGATGGCGCCGTCCAACCGAACACTCAGTTGCCACCCTCGCCCGGCTCAGTCCACGCGCCTAGCGCCGCGTGTTGGCGACCGTAGCCCGGCTCACCGTCGTCCGCCGGCCCCGGAACGTGCTGGTCGGAGCGGCCGAGCGACTGGTCACCGTCACCGCGCGTCCTGACCGCTCGTGGCGTTCGCGACAGCCTCCAACCGAACTTGTTGAACATTCGTATGGCGCTAACGAGCTGACGGTAGGCAGCGCGGCTCCACGGTTTCTTGATTCCCTCCCGCAGGTGCGCGTGGATGGCCTGGGCCTGCGGCACGTAGCAGACGCGCCAGCCACCCTGCCACATGGAAGCACACCAGTCCTGATCGTCCGAGTAGAGGAAGTACCGTTCGTCCATCAGACCGACCTGAGCGATCGCCTCGCGGCGCACGATGAGCAGCGCGCCCGTTACCCAATCCACGTCCGCGACAGTCCGATGGTCGAAGTCGTCCATCAGGTAGCGTCGCATCAGCGCTGTCTTCCTCAAGAGGCTATCCAGGTGCAGTCCACGGATAAGGAGGGACGCCGGCGTTGAGAATCGCCGACAGGTCGGTTGGAGCGTGCCGTCGGGGTTCAGCAGCCTCGGACCGGCGATCCCTACGTCCGGGTGCTGGTCCATGAACGCCACGAGCGTGTCGAGGAGGCCGGGGAGACACTCGACATCGGGGTTCACCAGCAGAACGTGCCGGCCGTTCTTCAGGGCTCGAATCCCATTGTTCGCGTTGGCCGGGTATCCCCGTCTCGCCTCGTTCCGGATGACCGCGACCTGGGGATAGTGACAGGCGACCCATTCTCCCGTGCCATCGTCGCAAACGTTGTCCACCACCACCGTCTCGAACGTCGAATCCCAGGGGACCGAGTACAGGGACGCGAGGAGTTTCTTTGTCAGGTGAAGCTGATTGGTGCTCACCGTGACGATTGAGAGGTCCAGCGGCAGCGCCATCTTTTCAGCCATCGTCATGTCGCCAGCCTCCTGTAAGTGAGACCGCCGCCCCGAGCCTAGGCCGCGAGGCTGCCTCCACTAGCGGATGCGCACCCTTCCAAGGGCCGGGCCCTCGGCGCTTGCCGGATGACCGACGCGTACAGCGCCTGCACCTTCTCCGCATACGCCCGCACCTCGAAGAGGCGCTCAACGCGCGCCCGCCCCGCCGCTCCGAAGGCCGCCGCCCGGGACGGGTCGGCCAGAAGACCGTCCACCGCCGCGGCCACGGCGCGCCAGTCCCCCGGCTCGACGAGGAGCCCTGTCACGCCATCCTCAACCACCTCCGGCACGCCGCCGTTGTTCGACGCCACGACCGGCCTGGCTGTCGCCATCGCCTCTACCAGCACAAGGCCGAAGGGCTCAGGCCGGGTAGAGGTGTGCACCAGCACGTCAAGCGCCGCCATCACTTCGGGGATGTCATCCAGGCAGTACGTCCAGCCCGTGAAATGAATCCGGCCGTCTAGGCCCAGTTCAACGGCCAGACGCCTCACTCGCTCTGCGTAGGCTTCGTATCCGGGCAGGTCGCCGCCACAGACCAGGAAGTGCGCGTCGGGCCAGCGTCTCGCGAACTCGGCTGCCGCCCGAACGAACACGTCCGCGCCCTTCCACGGATCGAGCCTCCCCACGAAGCCCAGCAGCGGCGCGCCGGCGGGTATCCTCAGCTCCCGACGGATTCGCTCTCCGCTGACCCTCGCATCGAACGCAGCCAGGTCGATGCCATCCGGAATGACGGTCACCTTTGACCCCCACGGCTCGGTCGAGCGAAACAACCCGGCGACGGCGCACGTCATCGGGATCACGCGCGCCGATAGCCGGGCCGCGGTCGTTGTGAGCAGCTTCTGTACAGGCTTTGGCACGTCCGGAATCTCCCGGACGTGGCAGACGTGCGGCACACGCGCCAGGAGCGCCGCCCATGGCCCGTGAAGACCATACAGGGAATTGGAGTGCACCAGGTCCGCCCCTTCCCGACGGATCAGCGCTGCCAGCCGGAACACCGACGGCCAGAATCGCGCCACGTACCGGGCCTGGTAGCCGACACTGCGAACGGACCTGAGCTGCATCATCGGCAGGATCGCCACTTGGCATCCCGCCGATTGCAGTCTCGGGACAAGCGGACCATCGTGCGGTACGACTACGATCGGGCGGTATGCTGCCGGATCGAGATGCGTGACCAACCGGTAGAGAGCAATGTCCGAGCCTCCGACTTCGGAGGTCGGCTGCACGTATACGATCGTGTGCGGCCCAGTACCGCCGTCGTGGCCCTGTCGGCTCCGATTGGCCATCAGCCAGGCGCTCGCTCCCTAATGACGTGCGCGGGGTTACCCGCAGCCACGGCCCCGGTTGGTATGTCCTTCGTAACAACGGACCCCGCGCCGATCACTGCCCCCTCACCGATGCGCACTCCGTCCAAGACGATGACATTGTTGCCCAGCCAACACCCGTCTTCTATGACGATCCCCCGGCGGGTGACCCCCTGCTCGCTGACCGGCGCGGTCGGATCCGTGAATGCATGATTCTCAGCCAGTAGCTGAACGCAGGCCCCCAGCGTCACGTCTTGCCCAATCGTGATGCCGCCGCCCGCGCCAAGGACGCTGTGGGGCCCGACATACGTACCCTCGCCGATCACCAACCCCTCGCCGGGATTCGTCAACTGACTCGTCACTTGCACCCACCCGAACTCACGGATCCGGACGTTGTTGCCCAGGGAAACGCCCCGCCGGCCGATGCAGTTCATGAACACGTAGTCCCCGATAGCCACGTTCCACCCGACGAGAAGGTGGCTGGGGAAGAGGATGTTGGCATGGCGGCCGAGGAAGAACCGACCCCCGCAGCCGCGGAGGCGCAGCCGGAAGAGCAGCCCGCGCCAGAACGGCCAGAAGCCTCGACGATACCCGTAGTACAAGACATCTCTCAACTTGGGAGCGTCGCGAGCATCGACGCCCTGCGAAAGCTTCCTGTGATCGATGCCCATCATTCGCTGGTACAGCTTTGTCGCGAGCGAGGTTCCAGAGAATCCGGCCACTTTATCGGTTCTCCTCGTGGACCTTCTCGTAGACGGCCAGTGTCTCCCTTGCGGTCCGCTCCCAGGTGAATGTCCGGGCGCGCTCCAGACCTCTCATGCGCAGGTCTGCGCGCAGCTCCGCGTCCGTCAGCAACCGCTCAGCGGCGGCCGCAATCGCTTCCACGTCGGTCGGTTCCACCAGCAGCCCGGCGTCTCCCACGACCTCCGGGAGGGAGCCCTGGTTGGAAGCGATCACCGGGGTGCCACAGGCCATCGCCTCCAGCACCGGGAGGCCGAAACCCTCGTGGAGAGACGGCATCAGGACGAGATCGGCGTCCGCGTAGACACCAGGTAGATCCTTTGCAGGGACCCTGCCCAGGTGCTGCACATGCCTCTCGAGGCCTAGCCGGGCAATGAGGGCAAGCTGGCTCTGTGTGAACGGTCCGCCAACCTTAACGAACAACACCTGCGGCCCAAGGCGCCTCACCAGGAGGGCGATCGATCGCAATATCCCTTCGATGTTCTTGTAGACCCCACAGTGGCCGACGTGGAGGATCCGCGGTCGCCGACCTTCCGCCCATTTTGGATGGTCGCCATCCTGGCTGTCGGGCGGCCGGAACCGCTCCGACACGCCCTCAGGAATGACGTGCACCCGGCTCGGCTTGAAGTCGGTGAACCGCAGAAGATCCCGGCGAGAGCTCTCAGACACCGTGATCACGGCTGCAACCCTCCGGATACCGGCTTGGCTCACCCGAACCCCGAGCATGGCCAGCCGGGGGTACGCGTCAACCGGGAGCTCGCGGGCCTGGAGCTTGGAGACGATCGCGTCATGGAAGGTCACCACTGTGCGTCGGGGGTTCAGGCTGAACGCCAGGTGACCGTACCCATGCTCAATGATGTGGTTCACGTCCGCATCATGGCCCCTCGCTTGCCACTGGCCGATCACGTAGCGGTCTATGCAGCCCGCCACCCGCGCAAGGGCCTGAACGGAGCCGGCCGCGCGCCGCAATCGACCAGAGGCCGTCCAATGGCTGACCTCGACCCTGCCATTCCCAATGCGGCGCAATCCTTCGACCAGCTCCCCGGCGTACACCTCAGAGCTGATCCGTCCTTCGCCGGGGATGGTGTGGAACATGCGGACTCTCACGACGCGTCGCTCCCGCGCGCCCGCCTCCCATCGACCACCTGGTCGTACAGCGCTTCGTACTGCGCTACAACCGTGTCCCACCTGAAGTCCTGGGCACGCACCAGTCCCTTTGCAGCGATTTCCTCCCGGCGGTCGCGATCCACGAGCAGGCTGAGAAGCTCTTCGCCCAGCCGGCTGGCCGGCGTGATCACTCCGTACCGCCCGCCGCCGAGCACCTCCAGGGCCCCCGGGTTCGGGGTTGTGACGACGGGTGTACCGCTCGCCATAGCCTCCACGTAGGGCCGACCAAACCCCTCGTAGCTACTGGGGAGGCAGAACACCCAGGCGCGCCTGTACAGACCCGCCAGTGATTCGATGTCCAGGTTGGCGAAGCACCGCACTCCCGCCCCGTCCAGGCTGTCGTCGCATACGAGCCAGAGCTCGGCCTCTGGCAGTGCCGGCTTGATCACGCGGCGGAAGGCGTCGACGAGGAGAAAGCCTCGTTTCCGGTCGCGGAGACGGTGGCCGACGAAGAGAATGGAGGGTGCCTCGCTTCTCTTCTTGCCCGGCCGGAAGAACGCGTCAGCGACAGCGTTGGGGATTGTCTCCGCCCGCAGGAACGGGAAATGCTTGATCGAACCTCTGGAGATAGCAGCCGTGCGGGTGGCGCGCGCCACGCCCAGGATTTCGAGTGGGTAGATACTGGCAAAAAAGGCCTTGGTGACCAGCCTCGGCGCATGGATGGCCTCTCCAAGCGCGGAGCCATGGAGCGTTCGCACCACGGGCGTCCTCGTTCGGAGTAGGTGGTTGTCGCCCATCGCGTGCACCACGTCATAGCCTGAAAGGTCCTGTCGCGCAAGCCATACTCCGAATCCGTATGTCCTGCCCAGCCTGCCCTTCACCAGCCGGACGTCGGGCCCGGGCTGCACGACGCCATAGGCGGCGCCAGCGGGGGCTGGATCAAGGGAGAAGACCGTCACCTGGTGGCCTCGCTCCACCAGCCGGCTGGCGAGCTGGTCGGCGAAGTGCCCCACGCCGCCCTGCGAACGGCTTGGCAGGAAGCTCTGGAGGACGGCAATCCTCATCTGTACGACCACCTAACCATCGGTCGCCGTCATCGCGCCTGCGGCGGGCGCCTCTTCCGAATGCTCTTTGTCGCCAATTCGGCGCTCGGCCACGCCGAAGACTGCCCCGCTCAGGAACCAGAACGGTATGGCCGTCACCGCGAGCTCGTACCCCATGTAGAGCACGATCAGCCCGATGGCCAGGGTCGCCGCCGCGAGGCTCGCTAGGACGTTCAAGCGATTGTCGGCGGCCCGCTTGTGGATCCCGAGTGTGCTCCCCAGGAGCGCCAGGAAAAGCCACAGATACAGCGCGAGGCCCACCACGCTCAGGTCGCCCGCCACCTTCGCCGGCGAGAACTCGACAAAGAGGGGAATGCTCCCTAGCACGTGTCTGGTGCCTAGCGCTGTCGCCCCGGTCCCGAAGCCGATTGGTGAGTCCAGCGCGGTCCTGAAGTGATCCAGGTAGGTCTCGGCCCGAACGTTGAGAACCTGGTCCTGGTTTCGCAGGAGTCCTTCAATCCGTTCGAAGGCCGCGGGCGATGCCACCTGCCCGACGATCACGAAGCCAAGGAGACAAGCCAGTGCAACGGTGACCGCGCGGCCCGCGCTCCATCGCAGAGCCACGATTACCAGGACCAGCGGGGGCAGGAGGGCGAGAACGGAACGCTGGTTTTCGATGATGTTCGTGGCAATCAGTCCGGCCAGCAGCACCCAGAGAAGGCCGCGTGCGCGCCCTTTGCTCCCCAACAACAGCCCAACGCATAAGAGCGTTACGACGGCAAGGAAGAGAGCGAAGTGGCTGGACCAGGCAAAGGTGGCATTCGGCCGGAAGATGATGCCGCGCGCGCCCCCGGTCACGAACACGGCCCTCTCGAATCCCTCGCCCAGAGCGGCGTAGGCATCGGGACCTTCAAAGTACTGGTAGAACGCCAATCCGCTGATCGGCACTGCGCACACGAGGATAAACCACACGAAGCGGCGCAGCTCACGCTCTCGCTCAAACATCTCGCTCGCGACAAAATACAAGGGCACGTAGAAGAGCCAGGTCCGGACGCCTACAATGGCTTGCGCCATCGAGGCGACGTTCGGATTGAACGCCTGCACGAGAACGATCCCAGTGAAGGCCGCCAGGGGCAGGTTGATGGGGCTCGGAGGGATGAGGGAGGTCCGACGATGAGTCCGCTCCACCAAGAACCGCAGATAGATTGCCACAAGCATCAGGTCCTTAAGCAGGAGCGCGTCCGGCGCATTGAGCAAGTTGCGAACGTAGCCCTCTACGAAGAGAACGGCGAACACGGCGTACACCGCCTGGCGCCAGAACAGAAACGAGAGGCCGAAGGCGGCGGCGAAGACAAGATAGAGGAGAAGATCAGTCCTTCCTTGGGCCATCAACCAGGCGATGGCGACATCGGTAGCCAAGGCGGTCGTGAGCAGCGCAGCCACCGTCGCACTGGGCAGCCGTTCGGTGGGCAGCGGTCGAGCGGAGATCATGACGCAACTCCCAGGAATCGCCGAGCGATCGAGTCCCAGGTCAAGTGGCGCAGGTACAGGTCGCGCGCGCCTATGGACAGACGGGTCCTGAGGTCGGGGGAGTCAAGCAGCCGGTGCACTCCCCTGACCAGGGCGCCAACGTCGCCACGCGGCGCCAGCAGCATGTTCTCGCCATCGACGAAGACGGCGGAGGTCTCCGGACCACGGTACGCGACCACTGGGAGACCGTGAGCGAGCGCGGAAGCCAGCGTGGTGCTCCGAGTCGAGGCGCCAGCCGTGTGGGTGTGGACGTACACCTCCAGCGCTGAAAGGCTCCGGGAGAGCCCCGCCGGCGCGAGGGGACCCGACCACCTGACCCGGCCAGCTACGCCAGCCGTTGCCGCCCGCTGCATGAACCACTCGCGTCGATGCTGGTCGGCCTGCAGCCCGCCGAGCAGGGTCAAGTGGGCGCGGCTGCCCAACGAGGACAGTACGGCGACCAGATCCTCAGGTCGCTTTCCCACGCTCAGCGGGCTCAGATCGCCAACGGTCACTCCGTCTTCCGCGGTTAGCGCCTCGCGCCGGGGGTTTCCATCTGGCTCGAAGGGGGTGACCGGCTGGATACTGGCCCCCACCGGGATCTCGTGCACGACGGGACGGGATCGCGGCCACCAGCGTATCTGGCGCGCGTAGTCGGGATTCGTGACAACGCAGTGGTCGCTGGCGGCAAGCAAGAGCAGCGCCTGGGCTCGGTGCGCTGCCGCCTTGAGCGCCTCTGCCGGCTTGACAGACCATGCGGACGCGATCTCGTGCATGGTGCAGACAATCGTCGCGTTTGACGTGCGCCGGAGTCGAAGGGGCAGGATGGCCGCGCCGGGAGCGAGGCCGCCTCGACCGTACATATGCGGGACATACTGGAAGTTGACCACGTCGGGCGCCAGGTCGCGCACCAGGCGGCTGACGGAGGCACCACCCAGGACGCCCCAGTTCTGCACCTCGGGGCGCACCTCCACATGGCCATCGGCCTCTGCCCCACGTGCACTGTTCCGTCCATCTGCGGACGTCAGCACCAAAGCGTGATGCCCGAGCCCGGCGAGCGCATGCGCGAGATGGCGAGTGTAGTCCGCGACGCCACCGATTCTTGGCGGGTACTCTCCGCTGATCAGCACGATCCGCATTGGCTACCTGCTTCGCACGACATGCTGGGCGATCGGGGTCTCGTCTGACCGATCCGACCCCGGTGCCTGCTCGACAGCGACGGAGAGGCCACAGACGATTGCCGCCAGGTGCCGCGCAGGCGAGAACTCCCGCGAGACCCGGTCACGTGCGGCCTGCCCCATCCGAAGGCGAAGCCCCGGATCCGCCAGGAGTTCCTCAATTCTTTGTCCAAGCTCGATGACGTTCCCGTTCTCTGCGAGGAAGCCGGTTTCCCCCTGCGCGAGCCAGTCTGTGATACCACCGGTACGGAACGCGACCACCGGCTTTCCATAGGCCATCGCCTCTATCCCGACGAGTCCGAACGGCTCAGGCCAGACCGACGGGACGACGACGACATCCGCTGCTTCGTAGCAGGCGAGAAGCTGCCCGCGACCTGACCACCCAGCGAACTCGATGCGATCGGTCAGTTGAAGGCGCCGCGCCAGAGCGATCGCCTCTCCCAGCGCGGGACCGTCCCCGTTGACAACGAGCCGCCAGTTCCCGCTGATGTGTCGCAGTGACCGCAGCAGGTAGTCAAGCCCCTTCTCCGGCAACACCCGCCCCACGAAGAGCAGTGTCTGGCCGTCCGGCCGCGATTGCAGCGACTCGCTCGGCACGCCCGGCACGCCAGGGAAGTACGGCGCGAGGACGATGCGCTCGGGCGCCACACCGTTCTCCACAATCCGTCTCCAGACATAGGTGGACCCAACGAAGACAACCTCAGAGGCCCACAGGCTCGCGACCGCCGCCGCCGACCGCCGGTAGAATGAGACGGCTGTCCCGGGGTGGCGGATACGCCAGCAACGGCGCGTGAGGAAGCCGCTGACGCACGCGTGCCCATGAGTTCTGAGACACGACCTCAGAGACGATGTGTCATGATCGATGCCGCTGGAACAGTACACATGGTTATGGACGAATCTGGCCACGCCGTACCGGCGGCGCAGCAGCCGCTCCAGCTCGTAGTCGCCCATCGCATGGACGAGCACGACATCGGGGGCGAATGACGCGGCAGTCGCCAGGACTCGCTCTCGCGTCGCACGGGCATTGCGGTGCTCGAACCCGTCAAACCCAACGATCCGCTCGACGATGGTTGGCCCGTCCCGACTCGAACCCTCGCTGCAAACGACCGCAACCTGGTGATGCGACGCTTCCAGGAGCGCCGTCAAGTCCTGTACGTAGCTGCCGATGCCCCCGTTCCGGATGTAGTCCCTGGTGAGTTGCAGTATCTTCACGGCCCACCTCGGAGGTTCGCCAGCGCCGAGGCATAGGCCGACGCCGTTGACCCAGCGACACGAGGCCACATGAGGGACGAGACCGCATCCACGGCGGCGGCCCGCAGCGCCAGGCGCGCGACGGGGTCCGACGACAGGACCGACAGGCAGGCCGAGACGAAGCCGTCAACGTCACCCGGCTCCACAAGATAGCCGCTTCGCGCGTGCTCCATGTAGTCGGGCGCGCCGCCCACAGCCGACGCAACGACTGGCAGGCCCGCGGCCATCGCCTCGACGACCGCGGTCCCAAAGCCTTCAAAGAGGGATGTGGCGAGCAGTAGGTCGTGGCGACGGAACTCGCGAAGCACTCCCCAGTGGGGAATGCCCGGCCTGACGCTGACCCGCTGACGGGCCGCCGGCGAGAAGGCGTTGAGCACGGTCCGCTCGTCCGCGCCAGAGCCGACCACCGTGAGGCGCACCTCCAGGTCCAGCGCAGCTAGGCGTTCAAAGACGCTAACCAGGACGCGCGTCCCCTTCATCCACGTCCATGACCCGCAGAACAGGATGCGCTTCGTGGCGGGCGCCCGCTCGAGGTCGGACACAAACCACTCCGGCAAGATGCCGGTGGGGACGACGGCCACCTGGTCCGGGCGCTTCCACCCCCTCGCGATGGCATAGCGAGCGTCGGCCTCTGTGTGACAATTCAAGAGGTCGGCGCCGCGGATGGTCATCTCAACCTGCTTGAGGCGAAGGCAGCCGAAGTAGAGACAGTGCCTCAGTCTGACGTGCTCGAAACCCGCCCCGACCTCACGGCGGAACGCTTCCCAATAGCGATGCTCCAGGCCGTGGCACTGGGCCACCACGAGACGCCTCCGGCCGCGACGATCGTGCCGCAACAGGGGCGCCAGATAGCCGTCCCCACCACTGACCTGGATGACGTCGTAGCCCTCCCGTTGCTCTTCCAGCTTGCGCACCAGCCTCGCGGTCAGAGGGCCGAACAGGAGGTAGTTCAGCCCGGGCAGCCGCACGGGTCGCGGGTAGTCCTCCACGTACAGGTGGTGCACAGTGCAGCCCAGCGCTGCGAGCGCCCGGCTGATGTTGCCATTCGCCGTCGGCATGCCGCTACGCCCGCACCCGGAGCAGTTCATGACCGTGAGGATGCGCAGCCGTTCCGCCTCAGGGGCGAGAACGGGTTCGGCCGCCGGTACCGCTACACCGCCAATCGAACTCATCGACACACGCACACCATCAGACGATGCTCAGGCCTTGAATGCCACGATGTCGATCCCGTTCTTACTTGAGCCGACAGTCGACAACTGAGCCTGGTTCACATCGTGGGCTGCTCGAAGCAGCCGCAGGCTCACGCCGGCGGCCTGGGCCAGGTCCATCAGCGAACGGATATCTTTCGGGAGACATTTGCCGTCGTAGCCGCGATAGCCGTCCTGGAAGACGTCCAGATGGGATGGTCCGATGCGGGCATCGGCGGCCACCAAGGGACGCACGGCCTCGTAGTTGATGCCCAGGGCCGTGCAGAGGTCGTAGATCTCATTGGCGAAGGAGACCTTCAGGGCCAGGAAGGCGTTAGCCATGTACTTGGCCATCTCGGCCTCAGCCGCCGTCACAATGCGCATGAACGGCGCCCTGGGGAGCAGCGATATCACCTCTCCGGCCACGGGCCAGCTCAGGTCCGTGCAGCCCACAATCTGGCGGTCGGGGCGAAGGAAGTCCTCGTGGGCAGTCGCCTCGCGCAGGAACTCCGGGCTGAAGAGAACCCTGTGATCCGGGTGGCGCCTCTGGAGGGCGTCCGTCGTGCCTGGAAGAACCGTGGACTTGATAACGACGATCTTCCCGGGCGTGAGCAGGGCGATGGCTTCCTCGACGGCTGAGGGGTCGAAGCCGCCGTGCTCGCGGTGGGGCGTGGGCACACAGACGAAGATGACCCGCGCCTCGTTTATCTCCTGCCTTGAGCCCAGGACCAGATAGGGGTCGTAGAGGCGCGGGCGATGCCCCTGCGCCTCGAAGTAGCCCCTGACGGCGCTGCCCACGACACCGAGGCCCATGATGCCCACCCGTGGGTGGCCGTTGTTGGCTCGAGCCCTGTGAGTCCCCCTGTGGTCAAGCGGCATGCCGTTTCCTCCCCGTGACCGGCCGCCCGACGACCGGCTCCTCCTCGTTCAAAGGCGGAAGGTACTCAGTCCTATCGCGCAACTGTATCGACGGGCCACCCCCACCGGCAGCCGCCGGCGCCGCTAGACCGCCAATCGAACTCATCGATGTCTGCACGCCACTCCCTCGCCCAACTCCGTCGACGCATTCCCGGCGCTCGCCACAAACAGGTATGCCGGTGGCCTCAGCCAGTTCTCCAGACCGGTTCTGCGGAGCACTTGTCGCACAGCTTTCCTCAGGGCGTCCCGGGAGAAGTCCAGCCGGCGCCAGGTCACGTCGGTCGTGCCCGCCATGGCGAGGTAGTACCGGATGTCGTTGAACGTGGTCGGGATCTCGCAGGCGTTGTGGACGGTCTCGGACCAGCGGCGGACCTTCTCAAGGCGCAACTGGGCAACCGGGGACTCGTGGATGAACAGCGTCCCTCCCGGCTTCAGGCAGCGCAGCACCTCGCTGAGCGTGGGGATGGGCGAGAGCGAATGATGAAGCGCGGCGAAGAGAAACGCGGCGTCCAGCGACCCATCGGGCAGAGGCATATCATTGAAATCGCTGGCGACGAGCGTGAGCTTGCTCAGATCGCCCCCCTGGTCCAGGAACACGCGGACACCGACCCGCTCCAGGAAACCCTGCGACAGGTCTTGGGCGTATACGCGCTCCACCTGCGGGAGACGGGAGACCTTGCCCGCAAGCCAGCACGAGCCGGCGGCGATGTCCGCCACCGCCCCTCGCACTCGCGCCCGCAACTCCCCATCGCTCAAGAGGTAGTCCAGGACCGCCTCAGAGAAGGGCTCAAGCTCTTCTCGCAACTGCCGCCACGCCGTCTCTTGGTCATCACCCCACGCTCTCGCGAACGCCTCGGCGCCCCCGAACTCATAGTTGTGGTACTCGACGTAGGCCCGCTCGCTCAGCCGCGGCAGCGAGCCCTCGATTACCTCCACTTGGGCCAGAGCCGTCCTACCGCCGTCTACAGGAATCACGTCCGTATCCCGATCACATCAGCCACGTTGCCGAAGCCAACCGTGGATTGCGCTCGCGCAACAACAACGGAGAACACGTGCAACCCGCGTTGGATGAGGGCGGTACCTGGCCACGGCGCTGTAGCCTGGGATTCGATCTCAGCACTGCCTGCTTTCGGCGGGGGTTCAAGGCGGCCGTTCGGTCTCAGCGCGCCCCTAACGGCGCTTTTCAAGAGGCTGCGAGTCGTGATCTCCACCGTTCCAGGGCTGTGCCAGGGGTCGTAGGTCTCGACAGATACAACCCTGAAGCCTTCTTCCGAGAGCAGCCGTGTGAGGTGCTTGGGCTCGAAGAACGAAACGTGCTGGGGACAGCGAAGGCCCCACCAGAGGTGGCCACCGAGCCTGCCGTCCAGGCTACGACGGTTCGGCACCTGGATGTGCAGAACCCCTCCCATCGGCAGCACCTCACGAAGCTGTTTCAGTGTCAGTCTGGGCTCGTACAGGTGCTCCAGGACATGGTACAGGCCCACAGCGTCCCAGCGGCCGGTGGGTCCCGTACCCCTAAAGGCGATGACATCCACATCGATGCCGTGCCGCTCGCGTGCTGCCCTAGCAGCGGCCTCACTCACCTCCGTTCCTGCCACTTCCCAGCCCTGGCTTCGTAGCACTGCCAAGAAGTTCCCATCGCCGCAGCCGACCTCGAGGAACCGCCGGCCCTTGCAGTGACGGGCGAGCCGGCGTGCCCGGAACTCAAACGTTGGATTCGCGAGCTGCTTGTCGAGCGGGACGCTGGTTCCCTCGTAGACGTCCTGGTAGGTTTCCCGGTAAAAGCTCTCCAGGTCGCCCGCCGCAACACGCGGCGAAAGACGAACGAGCCCGCACGCCGCGCACGCGCGATAGCCGTAAGGCGCCACCTCGAAGAGCAGGCGAGATGACCCTCCGCCGCAAAGGAGGCAAGTCGGGACCGCTTCAAGCGCAAACTGCGTCTCCGTCATTGACCATCCACTCTGAGCGCTCGCACAGCCTCGGGGCTCATAGGTGACGACCATGCGTCGGCCTAACGCGTCCTCTCCAGGTGCGCCAGGCGGTCGACAGCCCTCACAAGCCTGAACGACCTCTCTTCGACCGCCTCCTGCACGACACGCCCGATCTCGTCGGAGCCTCTTCGGTATCGTCCAAGGGGATACGCGTCGTCCAGCAGCACGTGGCCGCCCACCTTGACCCGCTTCCCCCAGCGTTCGAAGTCAGACTTGACCCCTTCGTACCTGTGATCACCATCGATCAGAACGAGGTCCACAACGTCCACATCAAGCTCCAGCGTTCGCGAATCCCCGACCAGCAGGCGCACGTCGAGCGCGAAGCGTTCGCAGAGGTCACTGATCTGATCGTCGTATGGTGCGACTCCCCCATCGCGCCCCCACCCGACCTCGAGCGAGCCGTCATCGATCGACCAGAGGGTGCCGTTCTTCCCCATCCCGGCCGCCAGAGCGATAGTCGCGCCCCCCTTGTAGCGACCGATCTCGATGGCGGTTCGGGCGCCGGACCGGCGCGCCAGCCCAAACAGATAGGCGAGCTGCCGGGGGGTCATGAGGGCTACCCCGTAAGCCAGGGGCGTGCTGGGAAGCAGGCCGGCCAGGTCTTCGAATTCCAGTTGTCCGCTCGGCTCCAGGTCAAAGGGGACACGCTCCAACGTCATAGGGCCCGACGTACGCCTACCAATCCAGGCGCTCGCCGTCTCCCAGTCGCGGTCATAGATCCGTTCCAGGAGCGCGCGTCGGAGCGTGCCGGAAGGGATAGCCAGGATTCCTGCCGCCACCGCCTCGATCAGAGGGCGGACCATGGCCCGGAGAGACCATGCGCCTCGCGCTGCTCCCCCGCGTCGAACGACCTTTGTGTCGAACACGGTAGTCACAATCGAACCCTCCCTACCTGAGACCATTCTCCCGCACCGAAACCGCCACTTACTCCCGCGGCCCAGCAACACCGGGCGCTGGCGAACTGGTGACGACGGCTCTGCACCGTCGCGCCGCTAGAACCGGGATGTACTCATTGACGAGGGGCGGCCAGGCCAAGGCAAACGCGGCGGTCGCAACGAGAGCGCCAACTGTCCCTGCTCCTACCGGCCCAACCGGCGACGAGATCATCAGGGCGGCGCCTCCCAGAGCGGCGGCCACACCGGCGGAGGCCAACGCTCGCACGGGCGCGGCGGGTCCCAAACGCCACCGCGCCGCGCCCAGGAGGGCCGCGATGTAGCCCGCATAGCAGACCAGAAGAGCGGAAGCCGCGCCGGACGCCCCTCCCCGCGGCACCAGCACAAACAAGAGCGCCGTCAGAAGCGGGGAAAGCGCGGCAGTGATCACTAGGTTCAGGCGCTGATATCCCGCCGCGTTCAGTGCCTCGGCGACGAACACGATCGGGAACAGAAGACCAGCAGCGGCCAGCAGCATGGCGAAGGGCACACTGGCCCCAGCAAACTCCGGCCCGAAGAGGAGCCGGACGAAGGGCCCTGCCACCGCAATCCCGAAGATCACGGCCGGAATCGCAACGAAGAGGCTGCCGCCAACGAGCCGGTCCAGTTGCCGTGCGAATCGCACGCGGTCGGAAACCCACCAGCGAGCAAGCAGAGGGAACGTCGTGGTGTTCAGGGCAAGCGGGACAAGCACGATTTGCTGCGGAACCCTGTTTGCGGCGTTGAACAATCCCGTCGCGCTCAGGCTGAACGCGCCGAGTACCAGGACAGGCCCCTGCTGCCACGCCATCTTGAACGTGGACGCGACGCCGATGGGCCATGACTCGCGCACGAGCGGCCACCAGCGGCGCCACATGGCCGAAGTGAAGGCCGCCAGCGCAAGACCAGCCTCTCGCCAACCAAGATACCCGGACCACACACACTGAACAGCAACCGCGACCAGGCTTGCGCCCGCCAGTGCGAACAACGGTCCCCCGAGCAGGACAACGGCAATGCTCAGTGTGAAGTTGAGCACAACTTGAAGCGCCGACGGCGCCAGCAGCCTCACGAGCCGCAGATCGGCCTGAAAGGGCAGCGCCAGCACCTGAGCCGGCCCCAGCAGCAGGGTAAGGCCGTACAGCATGACGGCGCTCTTGAACCCCTGGGAATAGTGCAGGACGGCGAGCGTAGCGAGCAGGAGACCGTAGCTGGCACAAGAGACAAGGAGCTGCAATGCCGTCGCGCTCGCCAGTAGCGCCCGGCGCTCGTCCGGCCGCTGAGACAGCTCTCGAACCAGGATCGTACCTAGTCCCCAGTCGTTGAACACGATGTTGAAGATCGCGACATAGGTGAAGAGGAGCGCATACTCGCCCAACCCCTCCACTCCCAGATACCGGCTCAGCACGGCGGCCAGCGAGATGCCGAGAACGAGGCGCAGCGCCGACGGCACGAACTGTACCAGCGTGTTTCCGACCACTCGTTGGCTTAGCTCCGGTTCAGAGCCAGGCACACGCGCAACCCGGCCGATCTCATTCATCGCATCAACGCGGCTGAGCGAGCGTCATCCCTTGACACGCAGCACGTGCGTCGGTACCACTCGACGGTACGCCGCAGTCCCTCCTCCAGCGAAACCTCGGGAACCCACCGGAGCACCGCCATTCACCTCATTCATCTCGGGCAGTGGCAGGCTCTCCGGCCTGCGCTGCGTCCGCCGCTGGTACGACCTTCCACACGCGGTATATCGCGCAACTCGAACATTCGTAGCCGACTGTACCAACCAACTCCCCACGCGCCTCAACGAACTTGACGATGGTGGGATACGATTCGGGCACCAGGCTCACACCGCCGCGCACGCCCGTCACGATGTAATCGCTGGTCTCGAGAGCTTGCCTAAGCTCGTCTTCGTGGCCACGCGGCAGCATGATGAGGTCGCGCAGTTCCCGATGCCGCGCCATCTCGAAGAAAGAGGCACTTGTAGCAAGGACGATCCGCTGATCGTCCGGAATCAGCGCGTCTACGTCCCGGGAGAGCCGGAGTGAGTCGGTCTCGGCCGCGATCCTGACTCGGTACTTCTGAATCAGGTACGAGTCGACAGCCACATTCATCAGCAGGATCCCGCTGGCGAGGGCGATGACGGCCAGCAGTGGCAACCTCATACCCAGGCGCGTGATGGGTACCCTTGACATGACCAGTGCCAGGCTTCCAGCCCCGTATAGGGACAAGTAGGCCAGGTACGCCCTAGTGGCGACCCCATACAGCGCCATCACCACGCCAAGAACGAACAGCACAGCAAGGAAGCGACCAGAGGGGCTCGCGCGCCGCGCGTGAAGGACGAGCGCGAAGAATGCCAAGAGAACGTACGTCAAGAAGATCGGCACGAACTCAGGATGGTAGCTCCGCAGGACGTGAGGCACATACCCGAGCGTCAGCCCGTGGGGGTGAGTCATGGCCTGCATTTCCATCTGCTCGCGGAAGCCGTTGAGGTCCTGGGCGATATAGAGGAGCCAGGCAAGCCCGCCGACGAGGGAAGGGACAGCAAGGAGCGCCAGTCGGTGAACGTCGATCCGTCGGCACTCCACTGCGACCATCAGCTCAGAGAGGAAGACGGCCGCCGCCAGCGCCAACCCAAGCGGGTGCGTCAGCCAAGCGACCGCCACGAACGTGCCCGCCAGTCCAACCCAGTACGAGGAGCCTCGTGCCTGGTTCAGGCTACGGACGTAGCAGTAGGCGCCCACACAAACCGCCGCCATGGTCATCGTTTCCATGCGCCCAGTTCGGCAGGCCTCAAGATAGGTCGGGTCGGTCACGACAACGACGGTCGCTGCCGCCACCGGCCACCAGTTCCTCGACACCCGACGCAGTGCCAGAAACAGGAAGACGACGGCGACAAGCCCCATGAGCACCGAGAACAGCCGTAGCTGGACGAGGCCGAAGCCGAGGACCTTGAAGTCCGCCGCCAGGGCAAGGAAATGGGCCGGCGGATACCAGAACGTATGCTCGCCAAAGCTGGGGATGATCTCCGCCAGGCTGGGTGTGGCCATGACACCGTCACGCACGAGAGACAGCGCCGCCTGCGCGATGTAGGCCTCGTCCGGATGGCTACCCGGCACGCGGAGAAGAAGCGAAAGCGAAAGCAGCGCGTAGATGGCGGTCGCACCCGTCAGGAACACCACGTCGCGCCACGCCTTCCACCGTTCCCAGACCCGGAAGCCAACCCATTCCATGGCCATGATCCGCCCAGTCACTTCACACCTCCGCTGGCTGGCCTCGCCAGGATTGCACGGTACCACTCGACGGTACGCCGCAGTCCCTCCTCCAGCGACACCTCGGGAGCCCACCCGAGGATGTCGGCTGCCTTCCGGCTATCCAGGTACTGGCGATCGATCTCGTTGGCCAGCTTGCCGGTGCCGCGGATGTCCGGCGCAATGTGGGTGGCGCCGCAGACCTCGAGGATCCGCTGCACGAGTTCCAGCGCCGAGATTGGGCTGTTTGCGGCGAAGTTGAACGCCTCTCCGGTGACACTCTTCCGCTCCACCTGCTCGGCCAGCGTCAGGTAGGCCGACACCGCATCGCCGACATAGAGGTAGTCTCGTACGGGCGTGCCATCGCTGCGGATGATGGGACGTTCCCCCGCAAGCACAGAGCGAATGGTGCCGGGAATGAGACGTGAGAAGTTGAGGTCGCCTCCGCCATAGATGTTGGCGCAGCGAGCTACGGCAACCGGCAGGCCAAACGCGTGCTGATAGCTGCGGGCGAGGATGTCGGTACAGGCTTTGGAGGCATCATAGGGGTTGGCGCCGAGCAGAGGCATCTCCTCGGTGTATGGAAGCCTTGGCTGAGAGCCATAGGCCTTGTCGCTCGACGCCACGACGACCCTCTCAACCAGCTTGCTGACACGGCACGCGTCGAGGACGGTCCAGGTGCCCCTGATATTCGATTCGAAGGTCGAGAGCGGCGAGCGGTTGGCCATGCCGACGATTGCCTGGGCAGCCAGGTGGAAGCAGGCATCGACGTCGTATTCATTGACGGCACGTTCAACGAGGGCGCACTCGGTGATGGAGCCCTGGACAACGTTGACCTGCGAAGCGAGCCCGAGCAGACGGAAGTTGCTCAGACCTGGCTCATCGCGCAGGATCACCGTGACGGCGGCGCCGCGCTCAACGAGCGCCTTCACGAGCCACGAGCCGACAAACCCGCCTCCGCCGGTGACTAGGACACTCCTCTCATGCCAGAAGTTGCCGATCATCACGCGTCTCCCCAAGTGCGCCACGGGGCTTCGCCGCAGGACCAGGCGGCGTTCAGGTCTAGGTTGTCCTTGTAGGTGTCCATGCACGCCCAGAACCCGCGGTGCTGGTAGGCCATGAGCTGGCGGTCGGCAGCCAGCCTCTCCAAGGGCTCGCGCTCGAGGACGCTGTCATCCTCCAAATAGTCGAACACACGGCTGTCAAAGACGAAGAAGCCGCCATTGATCCACCCGTCCAGGCGGGGCTTCTCGTTGAATCGCGTCACCTGCTGCTCCCCGTCGACGTCAAGGACGCCAAAGGTCAGCCTGGGCCTGACAACGGTCACCGTCGCTATCCTGCCGTGGGAGCGGTGGAACTCCTCGAGCTGCCGCAGGTCGATGTCCGACACACCGTCCCCGTAGGTGACGAAGAACACGTCGTCCCGGAGATACAGCCGGACGCGCTTGATACGGCCGCCGGTGTTGGTGTCCAGGCCGGTGCCTGCAAACGTGATAGTCCAGTCCTCACCGTCGGCGCCAATCAACTCGGGCGGGTGCGTCGAGCCGAGACACAAGCGCAGGTCACGGCCTTTCCACCCGTGGTAGTCGAGGAAGTACTCCTTGATGCGGTCGCCGAGGTACCCGAGCGCCAGCACAAAGTCGGTGTAGTTGAAGTGGGCGTAGTACTTGATGATGTGCCAGAGGATTGGCCGGCCGCCCACCTCAACGAGCACCTTGGGGATCGCCTCCGTGTACTCGCGGAGCCGCATGCCGCGGCCGCCGCAGAGAATGACAGTCTGCATGCCACAGCCTCACGTGGTCAGACAACGGGCCTCACGCAGGACACCCGCCGCCTTCATGTTCGTCTGGGCCTCGGCGAAGGTGTCGCACACGCCTGGCTGCCCCTCCGCCCAAGCGAGATACTCTCGGATCATCTCTGGCTGCGTGACACGTGGCGCCCATCCCAGCGCACCAAGCCTTCCGATGTCCGAGAAACTGTGGCGCGTATCGCCGACGCGGTAGAGACCCGTCAGCTCCGGCTCGACGCTGACCCTCGCGGTATCGATGACCAGTTGGGCGAGCTCGCGGACAGTCACGCGACAGTCACCGCCGACGTTGAAGACTTGATAGTCAGCCCGGCTGTCCTGTAGCACGAGCATGTTGGCTTCGACGACATCGTGGATTGAAACGTAGTCCCGCAGTTGCTGACCGTCCTCATAGATCACCGGGCGCTGACCGCTGAGGACGCGGACGGTGAAGCAGCGGAGCGCGCCCGAGTAGGCGTTTCGGAAGGACTGGCGCGATCCCTGGACGATGGAGTAGCGCAGGGCCACGCTGGGGATCCCGTATCGTCGACCCAGCTTGATCGCGATGTCCTCCTGGTCGCGCTTGGACAGACCGTAGCTGCTGTGTGGAGCTGTGACTCGCTCATCGGTCCAGAGCGGCGCCATGCGCGCGGCGCACTCTCCGCACCGAACCTCCCAGTCCCCACGCTCCAGTTGGGCAGGCAAACGCTGACCGGGGTACTGGACGCCGTGGACCGGGCATCTGTACTTCCCTTCGCCGTAGACCGCCTGGGAGGACGCGACTACGACCTTCTGGACCGGAAGCCGCTCGTTGACGATGAGCTCGTACAGCAGTGCCGTGCCGACGCTGTTGGTGCGGAAGAAGCGCGAGAAGTCGGTGAGGTGGTCCTGGTGTGCGGCAAGATGAAAGACAGCGTCAATGCCGTTGAGCGCTCCGCGCAGGGCCTCGCGATCGGTAACGCTGCCGCGAATCAGGTCGGCCTCCGCGCCAAGATAGTCCGGGCGCACACCGAGGTGGACGGGCGGCTCCAGGCTGTCCAACACCCGAACCTGGTGGCCGTGTGCCAGGAGCGCATCCACCGTATGGGAGCCGATGAATCCAGCACCGCCGGTGACAAGAACGCGCACTACGCGACTCCACCTGTCGTGAGCACAACCCACGGCGTCCTGGCAAGGAGCTGGAGATCGAACCAAAGGGAACGCCTGCGGATGTACTCAAGATCAAGCCCCAGCATCTCGCTGAAGCTGGCCCGACCCCTCTTTCGCACCTGGTAGAGCCCTGTGATGCCAGGTTTCACCGCGAGTCTTCGCCGCTCGTTTGGTCCATACAGCCCGTATTCGTAGGGCACTGGTGGCCGCGGCCCGACGATGTTCATCTCTCCCCGCAGGACATTCAAGAGCTGCGGTATTTCGTCCAGGCTGGATCGGCGCAGCCATCTGCCGGCCCAAGTGACGCGAGGATCGTCGATCACCTTGTAGACCGGAACGCCGTTTGCGCCCCTGGTGAACGGCCTATCACCCCGAACAAATGCCTCTATCCAGCTCACATGTTCGGTATCGTCGCCTCCGACGTACATCGTGCGGAACTTGTAGTACTCGAAGACGCGGCCATTCAGACCCACGACCGGCGCTCGGAACAGCACGGGGCCTGCCGATGTCAGCTTGATGACCAGGGCTATGGCGAGCCAGAGCGGCGATAACCCAACCAGAAGGGCCGCAGCGAGAACCCGGCCATAGATTGTCGTGATGATCTCATAGGCACGACTGTTGCTGGGCTGAAGCCCTTGCTCAGGCAGGCACCCGAGCGCCTCAACCTCGCCGTACTCCTGGATCGGGGCGCGCATCATGATTCCCGCTGTGGCTGCTCCACTGCGTAGCTCGGCAGGGCCCAAAGGGCGCCGCCCTCAACTGCCCTCCCATGACCCCCGGGCCGCGCCGACATCACTCTATGCCAGACCACCTGAAGGTCACGCCAGATTGAGTAGTTGCGCACATAGTCCAACTCGATCGAGATGGTCGACCCACGGTCGAGGTGTCGTTGGTCCGCCCTTACTACCGAAGTCAATCCTGGCTTCATCAGCCGCAGTTCCGGCGAATGCGCCTCCTGCCCCTCTTCGACAGGGGGAGGCCCAACGATGCTCATCTGACCTCGGAGAACGTTGACGAGAGCGGGAGACTTCGATAGTACCCGATCGCCGTTGCCAGCCAGCGCGTAGACCGTCGTGGCGTCGCCATTTGAGCCGAGCAACCGATGCCGTTCGAAGAGAGGCTGCCGCCTGACAGCGCGACCGGCCAGCCTGAGCGCCGCGAAAGGCCCGACAATGACCAAGAGAGCTAGGGCGACTGTGATATCGAAGGCGCGCTTCACAGCGGCCTCCACGCCGACGAGTCGCACCTGCTCGAACGCGTACACGGGAACGCCAGCGCGGTGCGTCACCCTGACCCCCGCGGTCAGCGCATCCTCAGGACTGGCCAGAATGCGAACGTCGAACCGTCGACGCGCCGGGAGCTCCATGCTCGCCCTCCTGCTCTCCCAGGAGATCGCCGATGGCACGATGATGACTTCGTCGGCGCCAAGCTCCTCGGCCCGAGTTAGCTGAGACGCGACTCCGAGCACCCGCCAGCGCTTCTCGCCGACCGCCGAGCCGACGGCGCGGAAGTCGTCCAGGAAGCCCAGGACCTCGTATTCTGTCCTGCTGAGGTAGTCGGCCAACTGGACGGCCCGGTCGTCAGCGCCAACCATGATCACGCGTGCCCTGAAGGCGCCCCATCGCCGAGCGTAATACGCTGCCCTGCGCGCTAGAAACCGACCCAAGCCACCCATCACACCGAGGCTGACCCAGAACAACAAGAGCCACCCTCTGGATACGACGTTTGACTGGGCCACGAAGTCCACGAGGACGACGCCCACGAGCAAGTAGGCGCTGGCCTGGATCACCCGCGCGTACTCGCCCGTACCTGCCAACAGAGACTCACGCTCGTAAAGGCCAAGAGCCCGGGTTGCGATGAGCCACGCCACGAGTACAATCGCCGCCAGCACCAGATAGTCGCTCAGGGTCACGAGGGACGGGTTGAACGCACGGCGCCCAGTACCAAACCGCAGGTAGTATGAAAGGCCCAGAGCGCCGATGGCGGCCGCCGCGTCCAGCAGCAGCAGCACCAGGATGTACACGCACCAGTCTGCTCGGAATGACCCGTCCGAGCGCGTGCAGTTGCTAGGCAGCAGCCAGCGCATTGACAAGCACCGTTGCACCCCGGCTCTCGAAACGGAAGCCCATCGAAAGCAGGCCCTCGCGTTCAAGCCAGGAGATGATCTCTTGTTGCCGGCCTTCCCGCGAGTACAGCATGAGGAACCCTCCCCCGCCCGCGCCTGTGACCTTTCCCCCGAGCGCACCCGCCGAAAGGGCGATCTCGTACAAGCGGTCGATGTCTGGAGTTGTCACTCCCCCTGTCACCCGTTTCTTTGCCTGCCAGGCATCGTCCAGCAGGCGTCCGAAGTCGTCGAGCCTCCCTGCCTCCAGCAAGTCGCGGCCTCGGTACGCCTGCGCCTTCATTTCGTGCAGCGCCGCCAGGGTCTTGTCGCGACCGCTGGCTATGTGCTCGCGCAGTTGCGACAGGATGGAGAATGACTGACGGCTCGTGCCGGTGAAGAAGAGGAGCACGCGCCGCTCCAGCGCGACCAGGAGATCCAGGGGAAGCTTGACAGGCGTCACCTCAACGAAACCGTCTCCGAACTCGATCAGGTTGAGGCCCCCGACAGCGGCCGCGTACTGATCCTGCTTGCCAATGGGCAGGCCCAGCCGGTTGATCTCGATCTGGCACGCCAGTTCCGCTACAGCGGTGGCGGGCAGCAACTGGCCCGAACGCATGGCAAGTGCCTTGACGAGGGCCACCGTGACGGCTCCAGAAGACCCCAACCCGGTGCCTGGCGGAATCTCGGAGGCGAGGAATACTGACAGGCCATCGTGTATGTGGAAATGGTCTAGGACGGCCTTGGGAAGCTGCATGTCATCGTCCCACAGTGGCGAAGTGGTTCCCGAGTAGCGGAAGAACGTACGGTAGTCCGAGGACGACACCTGAACGCTGCCCTCACTGTGACTGAGGATGACGCAGAAGTACTTGTTGATGGCGGTGCTGAGAACAGCCCCCCCAAACCGCTCGTAGTACGCCGGCAGGTCCGTGCCACCACCGAAGAAGCTGACGCGAACGGGAGCACGAGCGATCAGCACTGGTCTGCCCCCGGTCCGCTCACACCGGCACCGACTAGCTGGAGCCGCCGTTCGCTCTGCTGATGCCGCTTGCTGTCTGTCATCGGATCTGCGATCCGCCGGATCACTGTGGCCAAGAGATGGTTGATCAGGAGATGAATATCCTCCACCGGGCCATACTCATGACTCCGCACGACGACGGCGGCGTCCGCGATCTCGGCCAGCCTCCCGCCTCCGAAGCCAGCAAGACCAACGACAGAGGCGCCATGCTTCTGGGCAGCCCTGGCAGCGGCGATGATGTTGGGCGACTGCCCACTCGCTGAGATCAAGACCAGCACGTCTCCCGGCTCGATGAGCTGCTCTACCTGCAACCCAAACGATGACTCAAAGTCAACATCGTTGGACAAGGCTGTGAGGACCGGCACGCAATCAGCCAGGGAGTGGCATCTCAGCGGAGGTCCGGGGGACTCAGCGGCCGCCCTCACCAGGTCCGAGGCCATGTGGCTTGCGGTCGCGGCGCTCCCCCCGTTTCCGGCGATGTAGACTCGACCACCTCGTGCCCTGGCGTCCAGGATCAGTTCAGCCACCCTGGCGATGTCGTTGCAGTCCAACGCCGAGATAGCCTCCTGGACGGGTCCGATGTACTCGCCAGCGGCATCGGTGATCCTGGCCGTGCGAGGATCGTCAGGATCTGTGCGAAGCGAAGCCTCGGCCAGCCGCAGACGGCCCGGCCAACCCACGTCCCAGAAGGCAGCGTCAGACCGGAAGCCCGCGACCATGCGGCCGTTCCCAACAATCCTGGGGAATACGTCCTCCCCGAAGTCCTGCGGACCGTCCGCCCGGATCTCGTCCAGTACTTCCGGCTCAAGGACATAGATCCCTGCGTTCGCCCAGGCGCCAGGCGAGATCCCGCCTTCGGGTTTCTCGACGAACCGCGTGATCCAGCCACTCTCGTCCTGCTCCACGACACCGCAACGCTCAGGGTCCGCCGGCTGGTGGAGCGCGATCGTGACCATGGGGCGGCACCTGCGGTGGTAGGCCAGAAGGGAGCCCAGATCGAGCCGCGTGAGCACGTCTCCATAGACCACGTAGAACGCCCCGTCGTCGAAGAACTCCTCGAGTCTCTTCACTGCCCCGGCGGTACCCAGTAGTTGCGGTTCGAATGAGTACGTGAGGCTGACCCCGAATCGAGACCCGTCACCGAAGTGCTCGGGGATCACGTGGGCATGCGCGTGCAGGTTAATCGCTATCCGAGTAACACCATGCCGCCGCAAGAGCTCGACAGTGTGCTCCAGGAGGGGACGACCGCCGACGGGAACCATGGCCTTCGGAATGCGGTCTGTCAGGGGCCTCAGTCTCGTGCCCTTGCCAGCAGCAAGGATCATCGCCTTCGGCGCGGAGTTACCCTGTCTGCTCATGCCACCCTCCCCCGCAGGTGCGCCAAGATGGATGCACTCGTACGTCGCAGGACCCGCCGCGCTGAGCCGACAAGCACGACGGCTCTGGACGGTCTCGTCCTCAGGGCCACAGCCAGCTCCTACCCTCGTGAAGCAACCAGTGCACACTTTCCCGCAGGTCGGCCGCGATGTAGGTGACAGGGCAATCGCGCAGACGCGGGTCCACAAGCGCCTCCCGCCCGCGGCCGGTCAGGACCAGGACCGAGGCGATGCCCACCTCCCGTGCCGCCAGCATGTCCACCACGCTGTCTCCCACGAGGCAGGAGCGGCCGAGGTCTACCCCAAAGCTCCGTGTCGCCCTAAGGAGAAGGCCCGGTGCCGGCTTGCGGCAAACACAGCCCTCCTCCGGCGCGTGGGGACAGCAATAGGTGCTGTCGATGCGGCCGCCGACGGCGGTCACCACTTCCTGCATGCGGGCATTGATCTCGTCCAAGTCCCGTTCCGACATCAGCCCCCGTCCCACGGCAGACTGGTTGCTGACCACCAGCACCGGCAGGTTCTCCCGCGCCAGCACCCGAAGGGCCTCCAGAGCGCCGGGCAGGAACTCGAACTGGTCCCAGCGTCGCACGTAGTCCGGTCGGTTGCGGTTGATTACGCCATCCCGGTCGAGAAAGACTGCGCCGCGTTCTCCGTTTGTCAGGTCGCAGAGCACCCTATCCCTCCTCTGAAGGGAGGTAGCGCACCACCACCTCGCGGTCGCGGCCCATGTCCGTCGATAGGTCGATTGCGGAGGCGTGGCGGGCCTCGCCGTCTAGCTCCACCGAAAGTACCCGTGCCCCCTCCGGCGGAACGACACGCAAGCGCCAGGGGACGGCCGCCGTCCCGGGCTGCCTCTGAAGAGAGAGCCGGTACTCGTGAACCCCTGATTCGATCCGCACGACGGCAGGCGCCAGGTAGTCAAATGAAAGCGACCTAACCTCGCCGCTGGGGACGGCGAAGAACCGTCCGAAGACGCCGTGGCCTATCTCCTCACCCGACTCGTCGACGCCGGCGGGCACCCCATCCTGACGCGCCTCCAGCAGGCGAGCGCCCCGGGCCGCGAACAGACGCAGGTAACCGCCGTACATGCCACCCAGCATCAGACGCTCCACCAGTACCGGGTCCCGGCCGCGCTCCCAGGCGGGCAGGTCATTTCGATAGTGCACGTCGACGTGGACACGAGCGTTGCCCAGCTCGTCCAGCTCCGCCGTCAGGCTCACCTCCTGGTGGAGGACGATGTTCAGCTTGGTGCCGTTGACGCTGGCATCCACCAGCATGAGGTAGTCGCCCTCCGGCTGCCCAAGGGAGCCGTCCAGCCCCATGCGGGTGGCCGGGGCCTGCAGCTCGGGCTGATCCGAGTAGAAGAGCACGTTCTTGCTGTCCCGAAGGCGTTCCAGCGTGTCCAGCAGGTCCGACCAGCCCGATGGCGGCGTCTCCATGAGCCTCTCCAGCACCTGCTCGGCCAGCAAGGCCACAAAGGCCTTGCGGTCGCTGCCCGGCTCCAGGGGGCTTCGTGTGAGGGCTTCCGTCACCTCCAGGGCATTCGCTTGGTCAACGGTAACGCCGTATTCGGGCACCTCGACGGGTCCTGTGACCCCGAGGAGCTCCTCCAGCGTGGCGACGTTGATGGCCAGTACGCCATCGACCTCCCGAGTGCCGCCGCCCAACTCGAGGAACGCCAGGGCCTGTCGGGCCGCCGTGGGGAAGTCAGGCGACCAGTTGGCCAGGGTCAGGTTCCAGCTCCAGTCCTTGAGGAGGTAGTCCTTCAGAGGGGCCGGCGGCTCAACGTACTGGCCTGTGCGCTTCTGCCATCTCTCGCCGAAGGCGATAGCATCCTCGAAAAACATCTCCTCCACGTGTCCGTCGCGGAGGGTCATGAGGCCATAGACAGAGATGAGGCCACCGGTGGGCAGCAGTTCAGCGTTGTTCTGGGCCAGGACGAAGTAGGTGCGCGGCCGCTCGAAGCCCAGGAACCGGGGCAGGAACTCGGCGGCATCGCGATAGGAACGCACCAACTTCTCCACCTCAGCAGTGTCCTCACGCGCCAGGCGCACGGCCGAGGCCAGAGGCGGCAGAAGTCCACCGTCAGGCAGGGCTTCCTGCCGGGCCGTGATGACCTTCACGTACTCTGCCACCGCTGTCATATGTCCCCGCGTCCTGTCGATGATGGTGCGCGCCCTGCCTGACAGGGGCCCGGCCTCCAGGTCGCGCACCTCCTGGTACTCACGGGCAGCTTCGACGCCCAGCCTACCCACCTGTCCCGCCTCCACACCCATAGCGAGGAGTCCTTGCGCCGTCCTGAGCTGGTCACCCGCCCAGGGCAATCGCCCTGCCACGGCCGCCAGCCCGTCGCCATCGAGGCGATGCCAGGCGGCACGGAAACGATCCTCGGCCTCGACCAGCTTTGATTCGGCTGCCGCCAGCTCATAAGGGCTGCCGTCCAGCCCCCGCTCCCGAAGGAGGCTCTGCGCCTCCTGCAGGGCTGCTCGTCCCGCCCTCGCGTCCTGATAGAGGGCGTAGTAGCGGCTCCCTACGACTCCCACCGCCACGGCGACTGCCAGGGTGGCGAAGGCGACCAGCGCCCGGTTCCCAAGCCTTGCCCCACGGCCTCGCGCTCCGTTGCGGGCCTTCGGGCCGTCGCCCGGGGGCCGGTCGTTCCGCCCCCATCCGGGCACGAGGCGCCTACCGGCGGGTTCGCCGCGCCAGGTCGCGCGCCACCAGAAGGCCCAAGGCCGCCGCAGAGACACCCAGGAGGAGCCAGAGGCCAACGAGGACAGGGCTCTCCTCGCCGCTGGCCGGGCCGGTGCCTGTTGCAGGCAACTGGACGGCAGCGGCTCCCGTCACCACGCTTACCTGCGCGCTGAAGTCGCCACAGGTGGCGTCCACGATGATCGGCCCAGGGGTGCTCCCCACCTGCAAGGTGGTGGTCGCCACACCCGTCAGGTCAGTGTTCACGGGTCCGGCGTACACGGAGGCGTCAGACCCAGGCTGCGAGGCGATGCTGAAAGTGCACGCCAGCCCAGCGACCGCCGCCCCTGCCACATCACGGACCAGCGCCGTGACGGTGACGGCGTCACCCGTCTGAGGTGCCGTAATGGAGCTCGTTAGGGTGACGTTGCCGGTCGGAGGCGGGTACTGGGCCCTGGCCGTGCCCCAGGCCGTTCCAGCCAGCAGCATGGCCATCGCCAAAAGCACCAGCCTCCAACCCCAGAAGTGTCGCGCCATGATGAACCTCCTTCATGCAGTATCCCGGCGGCCCTGCCGGGCCGCCCCTTCGCCGCCGTCTGCCTGGGGCAACACCGGCAGGTGGTCGGCGCGTACCACCAGGCGGTGACTGTAGCCCCTAGGCCGTCCCTGCCAGGTACCCCCGCAGGTAACCAGAGTGACCATGTCCCGGCCCGTCGGGCCAACGATCTCCCGTGAAGGCGCCAAGTCGGCCGGGTAGAGAACGCTGAGAGTGACCGCATAGCGGTGGACGGTGCCATCCTCAAGGCGAACCTCAACCAGGTCGCCGGCCGTCACCTCCTGTAGCCGAGCGAAGACGGCGGGGCCGTAGTCGTGGTAGTCCAGATGGCCGGAGAACACAGCGTTGTCGCCCTGCCCAGGTCGGGCGGTGAAGTCGTACCAGACCACGTCTTCCGGGCCATCTGGGTTCTGCATGACGCCGTCCGCGTCCACCCCCCTCGCGGTCACGGGTGCATCGACGCCGATTCTGGGTATCACCAGCCGCACCGTCAGCGAGGCCACCGCGGGCGCTGTCGCCCGCGGCTCCACCGTGGACACCGCTGACGGCACCCCCGTCGGCGACACGAGACCCTGGGGCGGTGACCGCCCGTCGACCGTGAGCAACGAATCTGGCGGGGGGGCCTCCCCACTTCGCCCGGGCCAGGCCACGCTCAGGGCGGCCACGGCCAGGGCAGTGAGTCCCACCAGGGCCAGCACGACCCGGAGAAGTCGCCACGCTCTGTATCGAGGACCGACGGGACAGCTCAAGATGAGGCCCCCCCATGATGCCGCCGGCGCCGTTTCGTCTTCTGGCCCTCGCCGTCGGTGTAGTAGCGGTGGTAGTAGTAGTAGTAGCCGCGCCCGCGCTGGGTGAGCTTGTTGAGGACAGCCCCCAGCAGGTTTGTCTTCGCCCGCGAAAGGGCCTCCTTGGCCCGCTGGACCGAGCCCGCCCGCGTGCGACCGGAGTCGACCACCAGCAGGGTGCCGTCGACGCGCGAGGCCAGGATGCTGGCATCGGCCACAGCCAGGGTCGGCGGGCTATCCATGACGATGACATCAGCCGATTGCTTGAGCGATTGCAGGACTGACTCGAAGCGTCGCGAACCCAGCAGCTCCGAGGGATTGGGCGGCTGCGGCCCGCTGGGTAGCACCCAGAGGTTCTCGAAGGCCGTTGGCTTCAGGCACCCGTCCAACTCCGGCCCCTCTGACAGAAGGAGAGTGGTGAGCCCCGTCCCGTTCCCCACGCCGAAGAAGCGGTGCAGGGCCGGCCGCCTCAGATCCGAGTCGACGGCTATGACGCGCTTCCCCGCCTGGGCCATCACCAGGGCCAGGTTGGCGGCGGTGGTGGTCTTGCCCTCGCCGGGGTTGGCGCTGGTGACCAGCAGGGTCTGGGCCGGCTTCTCCAAGGTGCTGAACTGGACGTTGGTGCGCAGCATCCGGTAGGCCTCGGCCACCGGGTGGTGCTGACGGCCAGCTATCAGACCGGCCTCTGGAGAGCGGGGACGGCTGAAGCGGGCCACACCGCCCAGGGTCACCAGGCCGGCCGCCTCTTCCACTTCCTCCGGTGACTTCAGGGTGTCGTCCAGGTACTCCAGGAGCGCCGCCAGGCCTGCGGCCAGCACCAGGCCGGCCAGGGCCCCCAGGATGGCGTTGCGCAAGACGTTGGGTCGCACCGGGCTCCCGGGCGTCCCGGCCACCTCCACGACACTGACGCTTCCCGGCCGGCTGAGTTCGTGCGCCGTGTTCTCGGCAATGAAGGCGTTGGCCGTGGCATCGGCGATGAGTCGCGCCTGTTCGGGGTCAGGGCTCTCCGCCGACACGCGCAGGAGTTGCGTATCGGCCACAACTTCCACGTCGATCATCGCGGCCAGCTCTCCCGGCCCCAACGGCAGACCTAGGTCGGCGACGACCGCGTCCAGGACGGGGCGCTTCGTGATGAGCTCGCGGTATGTCTTGGTGAGGCGCTCGCTGGTAAGGATGTCGTTGTAGGCGATGGTGCCGGGGACTTGGGTCTCGTTCACAAGCACGGTGGCGGAGGCACGATAAATGGGCGTGAGGTACCGGCTGCCCACGTAGCTGGCGGCACCGCCGACCAGTAGTCCCACCACCAGAAGCCACCACCAGCGGCGCAGGAATCGTACGTAACGGAGACTGTCCATGAGTGCTGGCCCTTTCTTGTAGAGCGCGCGATACTGGCTGACTCTATGGTTCGCGATGGGCCCAAGAGCCATCAATCGGCGAAGACATGCACCACAAACGCCCAGCGCCCCTAGGGACGCCGGGCATGACACCGAGCTTAGCCGGGTGGCTGAAGTCCCGTCAGAGTGGCAGCAGGTTCAAATGGGAAGGGGAGAGTCAGTGGACTATGAGGAAGGACCAGCCGAGTGGGACTCGGCGTAGAGGCGGAGGGCCTCTACCTGCTTCTCGAAGATGACAGCCTCCGGCCGCTTGCGTCGCACCGCCTCGTAGGCCCGAGGCAGGCTGTAGCCCATCCGCAAGAGGACAGCACAGGCCACGCAGACGCTGCGCCCGACGCCGGACCGGCAGTGGATGAAGACCTTACGGTCGTCCGCCAGCTCCCCCATCACCCACTCGACGGCACGCTCCAACTGATCCTGGGTGGGCGGTGCCCTATCGGTCATGGGGACGTGGCAGAAGTGGAGGCCATGCCGAGCCAGAAGATCATCGTCATCGCGGGCCTCTTCCCGGACGTCTAGCACACTGTTGACCCCGGCATCCGCCAGGCCGCCTACCTGGGCACGCGTGGGACGCGGGCCCTGGGCAAGGGAAGGGGTGATCCAGACAAGTGCCGGCCGTCTGCCCGGCCGTGGCAGCCGTCGCACCAGGGCGAGGAGAGCAGTCCTGAGGTAGGCCACCAGCGAGGCGAAGCCAGCCTTTCTGGATAGAAACACTACGCCAGCCCTAGCGAGATAGGGCGGCTTTGTTGGACCGCCATACGGAAACGATCATGTCGCTCAAGCCGGGTGCCGGGCGGGCGATCCGGTCCAGGGTGCGCAATACAGCCCAGGCCACGTCCCCCGGCAGCGACTCCACGAAGAGACTCCAGCGCCGGAAGAGCCAGAGCAGGGACACACCGTGGCAGTGTTCCAGTCGCAACCAGGGCCGGGCCATGCCGCGCAGGACGGCATAGTCCCCTTTGAAGGTGTGATTGGGCGGGATCTGCCAGTAGGCCCGACCACCCGTGACAGGGATGCCAAGGAGCTTCTTGCCGCGAAACAGGCTCCGGCCCAGCCGGCAGGAGAGGCTCTCGAAGTTGGCGAGGGCGATGATGGCCCGACCATCCGGCTTGAGGACGCGAGCCGCCTCAGCCATGAATACGTGGGGCCGCGCGAAGTGGTCGAGTGAGCCCTGGCAGACCAGACAGTCGAAGGAGTCATCGCCGAAGGGGAGCTGCTCGGCGATGCCCCGCACCAGGATCACCGACTGTCCCCGCCGCTCCCGGCGCCATCGCGCCAGGCGTAGCATGCCCAGGGACGGCTCCAGACCCCAGGATTGCCACCCCTGCTCCTGGAGTCGGCCCGCCTGGTCGGCTGTGCCGCAGGCCACGTCCAGCAGGCGACCACGACCGACGCCGTCCACAGCCTGCCGCACCGCCTGCTCGCTGCGCCAGAAGAGAAAGACGCTGTCCCGTCGCCAGGGACCGGGGGTCAGGTCCTCGGCCAGGTCGTAGTCCAAGTCTATCGGCGTGCCGCTCACGGTGCCTCTTCCGCCTCTGCCCGCCGTCGTGTCGCCCGACGGCGCGCCGGCTCCTCCACCGGAGGCGGACCCGCCTTCGGCGGGGGCGGCGCGCGCGTAGGTCGGCGCTCCTTCACCACGCTCAGCAGTACGTACATCTCCTCAAAGCCCACCAGATGACCCAGCCAGCGCTCCCACCGATATTGCATGCCCCGGCTGCGGTTGGCCACCGCCTCGAACAGCCGGGAAATGCTGCCCCGGGCCAGGCCGCGGCCCCGCTCCGGGCGGCTCCGTGCGGTCAGGTAGAGCCTGCTCTCCTCGATAACGTAGGAGGCCCGACTCAGGCAACGCTCGCTGCGGCGCCGGGGGTCAAAGTACTCGAACGTCTCGATGGTGTACAGCCGCTGGTGGCGGGGGTCACGCGAGGCAGCCCAGACAGAGGTCGCGTGGGGCAGGCGGACGTGGACCAGGGCCCCCGGCTTGCTCACGCGCCAGACCTCCTCCAACGCTCCCACGAAGTCCTCCGTGTGAGCCAGGGCGTGACCCGTGTACACCTCATCGGCTACGCTGTCACCGAGGGGGAGGCCAGCCTCTACGTCGGCCAGCAGGTCCGTCTCCCAGCCGGGACGAGGGTCAAGGCGAAGACTCTCCGGGTGCTTCGGTCCTTCGCCCAGGTCCAGCCTGACGATCGCCAAAGGCTTCCTCCGTCAGCCCTTAGGGGGCACCCAGCTCGGCCCTGGACAGAGCTGATGGGCCTAAACTAGATAGACCGCTCCTGCGGATTGATGCTCATTGAGCCAATAACCCGGCACGGCCCTGGGGGAGTGCAGAGGGGGTGTGCCCCCTCTGC
>Ga0315289_10000782_pt1 | contig 48899 bp, 38 predicted proteins | sample YL17G11_40_MG_FD_203452 | JGI IMG/M metagenome (GOLD analysis project Ga0315289, IMG submission 203452) | Sediment microbial communities from Yellowstone Lake, YNP, Wyoming, USA - YL17G11_40 | ecosystem: Environmental > Aquatic > Freshwater > Lake > Sediment | place: USA: Wyoming | collected... | reverse complement strand
TCTTTCATGGTCAGGTTTAACACTCTTATCATCCATATGGATGATCATAACCTGACATTTCCTATTTGCAAACTACTGACATTATTATATTGCGAAGACAGGAAATTAAAAGAGAACTCTGAAAAAGTCATTTTTGCGGGGCTGTTCATGGCTTAGGCAGATCCCCCGCCTACGCGGTCTTGAGAGAACGACAGATTTTATATGGTCCACCTAAAGGTCATCAACCTTTTAACTTGACGCATTTTGTAACAATAACATGCTATTCTTGACGAATGACCTCACCCCCTTAGTCCCCCTCTCTCCCGCCTTTGGCGGGATGGAGAGGGGTTCACCCTGAGGGGCTTCACCCTGAAGGGGATACAGGGGGAGAGGTAACGGCTCACAGGAACTATGGTGTTATGTCGAATTGTCGTAATAATTAGTTGATAACCTAAAGGTGGACACTCCAAATTACTGTAGGTGTCAGATGCGTATGCATTCATACGAATAGATGGGCGAAACGGGAATTCACTTGGGGAGTATTCAACTTGGCGGTAATTTCATCTTTAGATAAAAATCTGCCCCAAGCTTTTCGGCTCAGGGCAGATTGACCATGATTTTATTTTTTTTATTTAATTCAAGAGAAACGCTTTTCCCATGGGTCCAGACTTCGGACTTTTTCTTATCCCTTCAAAATCTTTTTGTACTCATTCTTGTTAGTTAGAATCTCAAAGGCTTTCTGGATGGCGGGATCGGTCTTCAAGATGATTTCCTCATAATAGCCTTTCTCACCATAAAGATTGGTCAAAATATCCCTCTTAATCGACTTTTTAATATAGTCTAAGCTTTGGTCAAAATCCTTTTCTTTATCCGTCTCAATCAAGCTTTCCATATTCTTCAAGACCGGGGCAAATACTTCAGACTTCTCTTGGTCCTGGATATGCTTTTTTAGGGTATCCAAGTCCAGCTCCAAAGCCGATTTGTAGGTGAAATTTTTTTCCTTGAGAAACTGTTTAAACTCGGCGATGATTTGGTCACCAACCTCGAAGTTCTTGGGAATATCGGGGTTCTTGGCTATATAGGAAACGGCAAAATCAAAGAAAGTCGACTTTCTTTCTAAATTGTACTCGATCGGTTTATACTTCTCCCTCTCTATCTCTATATCCGGGGCTATCCCTCCGCCACCATAGACCTCTCTTCCGCCTTGAGTACGAAAGACCTCTCTTTTTGAAACCACCACGCTATCTGAATCCCCTTCGGTCCCTTTGCTTGAAGAGTGCCTTTTTACCATTTCCGGCTTTTGTATGCATCTGCCACTGGGGACATAGTATTTGGCTACCGTAAGTTTTAGGAAATAATCCGGAGGCAAGTTCCGGTTGATGACCTGCTGAACCAGTCCTTTGCCAAAAGTGGTGTTCCCGATGATTACCCCTCTATCCCAATCCTGCACGGCTCCGGTGACGATCTCGGATCCGGAGGCAGTTCCCTCATTTACCAAGATGACCAAAGGACCTTCTCCATATGTAGGGGATTCTTGGGCATAATACTCTCTTTTCTCCTCGGATCGACCTTGGGTATATACGATGAGCTTGCGTTCGCCTAAGAATAAATTCGCCGTCTCCACGGCCTCATCCAAAAGCCCACCCCCGTTATACCTCAGATCCAAAATCAAACCCTTGATGTTTTTACTCTTGAGCTCATTTATGGCATCTCTCAAATCCTTTCCCGATTCCTTGGAGAATTTGGATAGTCTCACATATCCAACCCCCCCATCCATTACTCCATAATAGGGCACATTTTTAAGCTCGATTATGGCTCTTTCAATGGTATACTCCAAAAGCTCCGCTACCCCCTCTCTTCTTATTTTTAAAGTTACGGAGGTTCCCCTCACTCCCCTCATCAATTTAGAAGCCTCCTCCGTGGTCATTCCTTCTGTGGGCTTGTCATCTATTTGAATTATTTGATCTCCCGCTTTTATCCCCATTCGATAGGCGGGGGTTCCTTCGATTGGAGAAATTACGGTTATGACCTTGTTCATTTCGCCTATGGACATGCCCAGTCCCTCATATTTGCCTTCGGTCATCTCCATCAATCGGTCATGTTCCTTAACATCTTGCAGAACTGAGAAGGGATCCAAAGTTGCCATCATTCCTTTAATTCCCGCCTTTACCAACTCCTCCGGATTAATCGTGTCGACATATCCGGCATTTACGTTGAAAGCCACCGCATCAAAAAGCTTGATATAACTATAAATATTCTTTTCTGCTTCCTTTGGGGTGGTAACTGCCTCCTCGGTTGCCTGTCCCAATCCCACCACCCAGATTATCGCCACCGAAATCAAAGCCAACGCAACCGCTATCACGCCATATTTTCTATCGCCTTTCATATTCAACCTCCAAATTTTAAATTATCTTCTAGAAATTATCTCTATTTATAATTTAACAAGAAAAAAGCTTTTGTCAACAAAAAACCTCAAACCACCCACCGCAGGTAAAATCAACAATCTTCCATCTATTCTTGAGAGCAAAGCAGATGCCACTGAAAAAGGTTTGAACAGAAAGTTCGTCTCAGAAGCCTCCGAAAAAGTCCAAAGGCTCAAAGAATTGTAGTAGCTTCATATACGGGGTTGTTGCTGGACTCTTCCTTTTTCTTGATTTCGTAAAAAGGGTTAGTTTGCGGTTACGTATCGTTTATCGTGAAGTCGTTGTCGTTTATCGTATTAAGAATAGAGACGAAACCGAGATTCAAAACCGATACGTAACCGAACCCGCAACCGATAGATATTAAGCAGTTTTGAATAATAAGCTCATACAGTCAGTTATCACCCCAGCAAATTGACAAAAGAGCCTTATAGTTTTTACGTCAGAAGGGGTTGAATAAAAATTTGCCTCTTTCCTAAGTAAGTCGATTTCGTATTATGTGCAAAGTCTTTCATATACTGCTCCTCAGATATAACTCTTCATGTGGTAACACCAGATCGAATTTTTGACATAGTCGCTTCTTGTTGCGTACTCTCTTGTTAAATGTTTATACATTATACAGTCCAATGCTCAATAATGTTTCAATTTAGATCTTTTTTTTCTTGCAATTGCTCCAGAGAACTGACAGATCAGAATTTACCACTAATTCGAATGTTATTAACCAATTCACCTACAACAGATTGCGGGGTTTTCCTAATAATTCACTTTAGGCTAATTTTCGGTATGCAAAAAGGAAGGAAAAGCATATAAAGTTTGTGACCAGAATCATTATGAGAGTGGCGGGGATTCCCAAAAGGGGGATCAAAATGGCTGAGGCTAAAATTGAGCTTAAAGATGAACCAAATAGATCAATTGAATATCCTGTTCCAGCTCTTTCAGTAGTCTTCTTTTCTAAAAAAAGATGATTGGCTAAGGTGAATTCCATGCCTCCGATTATGCCGGAAAAAGTTATGACTAAAAGCAGGAGACATTCGACTAAAAACTCAGGGGGAGAAATTTGCGAATGCATCTTGAGACTGGAAAAATAGAGAATCAAAAACAAAAGAAAAGATACCAAAATTACCTGGAAAAGTTGAATTAGAATTAAATTTCTAAAATTGATCCTCCTCTGACTTGCCCTTTTTTGTATCAGAAATGCCCCAAAGGCTAAGCCTAACATGAATGAAGTTAAAATCAATCCAACCTTAGAATAAATGTAACCATAGAAAACCTGAAAGGATAAGACTATGATGATTTCTACAAATATACTGGTAAAGCCCGCCACAAATATGGCAGACAGTGACAAATTGGGCAATCTTGACTTGCTTATTATACATATCAAAAAACCGAGACCAACAAACAGGGCGATTACTCCTATAATCCAAAATGGTTCAACTTCAGACAGAAATAGAAAAATAGGTCTCTCCACGGAATGAAACTGTTTGCTCCACAAAATAGTGTTGTAAAAGTAAGAGATCGGCTTTAAATCATAATTTATCCGGCTCATCTTTTGAAAATGGGTTCGACCTCCCTCTCCATAAATAGCCTTTTTCAAATATTCTATTCTTATTGGAGAAAGTCGATCTGGAAGAAAATGCTCGTTTATGAATTTTGTGGAGATTCCTCTTTCCTTAAGACGCTCCACTAATTTTTGCCAGTCATCAAAGAGGATCCCTTTCTTGTTCGAGGCTAAAAACACATTGTTGGAACCGGGTAGAACGATTGTCTCTGGGAAGCTTAACTTTAAAGTCCGATAAAGACTGGAAAGGTAAAGCCCCAGCTCTTCGCTGATATAATTCTCAGCAGAGCTGACCCTAAAGGAAAAAATTCCTTCCGGGCTTAGAATTGATTTTATCATCTTAAAAAATTCAAAAGTGAAGAAGCGATCCAGCTGGGCGGTATGAGGATCGGGAAGATTCAAGATGATCACATCGTATTGTGACTGTGACTGAGACTGTGACTGTGACTGAGACTGAGATTGAGACTGAGACTGAGATTGAGATGGTTTAATCTTTTCTGCTCCTATGGATCCAGCTTCGGATGATCTTTCCTTTACGAAAAGTCTCCCATCTTTAAAATGGATTTTGACTGAAGGATTTTCCAAAGACCTGATCTCTTCCTTTGGTAGGTAAGTTTTCCCTACTTCTATCAATCTGGGATCAAGCTCTACAAAGTCTATTTTCAAATCCTTATATTTTAAAGCTTGAGTAATAGCTCCACCCAGTCCACCTCCGATTAGAAGAAGGCTTTTGGGGTTGGGATGTTCTAAAAGAGCGAAGTGCACCGCCTCTTCAGAAGAATATTCATCCGGATAGGAGAAGAGCATGAGTCCATTTTCATAAAAGGTGATCTGCTCGTATTTTTTCACTACAGCTATGTTTCCATATTTGGTGTCCTCCGAATGGATCAGAGGGAGACCTCTCCATATCGTATTTAAAGAAAAAGAATCGAGCTTTTCATCTAATCTCGCTCCTTTGAAACTAATAATCACCAAAAACGCAAGAATCCAGATGATGAATGACGAATGACGAATTTTGAATTTTTCCGCCGAAGGCGGATCCGCCTCTGGCGGAGAATCTTGAATCTTGAATTTGGTCAACAGATAAGCGCTTAAGAGAAGATTTAAAATGAACAAGATAACTATGATTTGGAAGTTGGAGAGGTTCGGAATTAAAATAAAGGTGGTTACAAATCCACCCAAGCCTGTTCCAAGCGATTCCCAGAGATAGACCCGGTTAACCAAGAAGACCAAGCTTTGGTCAAAGGACCAGGACTTGGAATTCAATACAAAGGTTAGCCCCAAAAGGAAGCAGAAAACAGACATCCCCAAAAAGGAGAATAAGAGCATGGGCAAAAATCCCACTATCTCGGCGGGAGCAGTTCCCAAAATCAGCTTTGAACATCTTATCATAATAATGGTTAGAAGAGCCAAAAGGGAGATTGAAAGATAACAGAAAGAAAGCTTTTTGGGACTGAACTTTACAATTTTGTTTCCCCAAAAAGCTCCCACTCCCCCCCAGAAGAGCCACACAAAAAGCATCACCCCGAAGGATAATTCATTGCCGTAGAAGGTGACCATCATCTCTCTGAAGAGCACAATCTGAGAGGTCATGCAGGTAAAGCCTAAGATGATGGAAGAAAGAAGGAAGCTGATTTTATGCGAACTAACTTTTTGATTTACAGACATTCTCGAATGGGAAGACAAGTTTTGCGTTGTCTCACTGGTCACGCGTAGGCAAGCCTTTACGGCTTGCCAGCCAAGCCATGAAGGCTTGGCTACGCGAAACAAATAATTTTCTTAAGACCGACAACTTATCCACCGATCGCAACAGGAATGACTACGTTGCCAAAAGAATAATCCCCAAGAAATCCAAGACCCCCACGAGAAGAGGATTTGTCCCCTGTTGTCCTCATGCCCAACACCCAGGGGATAAGCTTTTGCCCAGTTCCGCCACCAGCAGAACTGGGCGATTTTATACCATGAACTACGGACTACGAACCAACTTCAGCTCCAGACTCCGGGTATGGGATTTCCACAAAACTTACATTTTCCATTTTTCAAATTCATCTGGGTGATGGTGAATCCGACTCTCCCCACCACCACCTGCTTGCATTTAGGACAATAAGTGTTCTCCCCCTCGTGTCCGGGGACATTGCCAATGTAAACGAAGTTCATTCCCTCTTGCATCGCAATCTGCCTGGCTTTTTCCAAGCTGGAGACCGGAGTGGGGGGAAGATTTTTCAAAAGATACAGAGGCTGAAAGCGAGTAAAATGAAGCGGCACGTCTTTACCCAAGTCCATCACCATCCATTTACACATGTCCCTTATGTTCTTCATGTCGTCATTTAAGGTAGGAACCATCAAATAAACTATCTCATACCAGATTCCGGATTTGCTCAAATCCACCAAAGTGTCCATAACCGGCTTTAGTTTCGCACTGCAGATCTCCGCATAGTATTTTTCAGTGAAAGCCTTGAAATCGACTTTTATCGCATCCACATTTTTTATCAGCTCCATCAAGGGATCATGATTAACATATCCAGCGGTGACCACCACGCTTTTGATTCCTCTTTTCTGTCCAGCTATGGCAGTGTCCAGCATATATTCATAAAACACAATTGGCTCGGAATAAGTGTAAGATATGGATCTACTTCCACTTTCTTTTGCATAGGCGACTACATCTTCCGGCGGCAAATATATGTTTCTTATTTGTTCGGGTCTCACCTGAGAAATCTCCCAGTTTTGACAGAATTTGCAATTCATATTACAGCCGGCGGTGGCGATGGAAAAAGCTTTGGTTCCAGGTAGAAAATGAAAGAAAGGTTTCTTTTCGATGGGGTCCACGTTGGCAGAACACGGGTGTGAATAGACTAAGGTATAATAAATCCCCCCTTGATTTTCTCGACATCCGCAGTATCCCCTTTCTCTATCTCCTACTTTGCATTGTCTGGGACAAAGCTCGCATTCGATCTCTTTATACTCAAGCTTCTTATAATACTTCGCCTCTAAATGTGAAAGACCAGCGGGAGAGGGTGAAGCAGATGCATCATTATTTGAACTAAGGAATGTTCCACCCGGCAAAATATGGGGCAATAACATTCCCCCGGTTGCGGCTAAGGAGCATTTCAAAAAAGATCTTCGGTTTAGATTTATCATAGGTTCGACAAGCTCACTACAAGTCCGTTTAGTCCCTTAATCTGTTGGGAAATCATAGCACGAGTTTAACAGATTGACATACTTATACTCACCCCCTTTTGTTCCCCCTCTCTTAAAAAGAGAGGGGGATAGGGGGTGAGTTTCAGGTGTCATAGCACTTAAGTTAAAAGGACACTTTCTCTTATCAAAAACTACAACAACTAAATTGGAGAAAAACCTTCTTTTATACTATCATACAAATCTCGGTTCTCATACTATTATTTCGACTAAATCTATTTCTTCTAATTTTGCTTTTCCCAGCTTGTGTTTTTCGTCGGCGGATGTAAAAATATGCTTTGGCTTTCTGCCTGCTTTTTCCAAAGTGGGAAGTTTATGCTGAGATCGAATCTTATCTATTATCCGATAGCCCACAAAATCAAGTGCCACCGGGTCATCACTTATTAATATCCCGCCGAAATTTTCCGCCCATTGGGGATGATAAGAAGGTCCTCCATTATATTGCACCCTCAAGGCATCACAGATCACCAGCCTCTGCTTATCTCTTATCTGAGGCAAAGCATTCAGATCGGCAATAAAAGGATCACAGCCATTATCGTGATATTTATTGGGATTATGTATTGCTCCGAACAGATTCTTCAAAGAACAGGTTATTCCAGAAAGACCATGATCCTTCAATACGGGTATATTCAATAAGACGTTAGTATACTCATCTAATATGCGGCTTACGAGACTCCCGATATTCATATAATTGACTAAATCATAAGAATAACCAATTCCCTGGCTATCCGTGCCCAAACACCGAAAATCGTCTCCATTGGAATTTAAGGAAAACCCCACCTCTTGTAACTCGCTTGTGGACCTGTCCCAGATGATAATATCCTTTGGCTTGGTCCCGCTATTCTTTAATAAATTGGCACAGACCAAAGCCACCTCCGGATGAGTAGAAGCCATCTTCCCTGCCAGGCAGTTCACTTTTAGCCCCACCTGATCTTTGGGTGAAAAAAAACGCCTAAGAGCATCCTCGGCTTTAGATTCTAAGGTCAGCTTGCAAAGTCCCCTTCCCACCATTTCAGACAAAAGAGTCTGGTCCACTTTTCCTGATGGATTTATCACCTTCGGACTTCTGACAACCACTACTTTCGATCTTTTTAAGATTTTTCCAGTAGGTGGCATAGAATATTTTAGATTTTTGTTAGTGCGGGAATTAGATTTTTCCGCCTGTGGCTGAATCCTAGCGACCCGCACAAAGTGGTTCGGGAATTCTCCCGCCAAGCGGGATCTTGACGACAATTCCCGAACCAACTTAGAAACTTTTATATTCAATACGGTTTGCAGGGTTTAACTATTGGGTAGGCTATTTTACTTCAAATCTTCGGGGCGCAGCTTGGAGGGATAAATTCTTCTTTCTTCTTTGGTTATTAGATACTTCTTGGTCTCTTCGACTGTTCTCTGATCCCACTCTTTGGATTCAAGCTTTCTCAAAAGTGCATGACGATCTAATTCGGAGACTTCGTCCCATTTTCCTATTCTTCTGATCAGCTCATCCAACTTTGCTCTCTCTTTTTGATCTTTATTGGGAACATCCTCTTTTTGTTCGATCTTTATCCTCAATTTATGGTCACTGCCTCTGAGCACTTCTAAATTTTCCTTAAGAGTATATGAGTATATCGCTTCTTTAATCATATCTAAATCTGCTTCTGTTTCTCTTTTTCTTTCTGACAATTCGATATACTTGTTCGCCAGTTGGACGCCATCTTCAGCCAGAAATTCTTCTTTGGGCAAATCTTCTACTCTTCTCTCATGTTTAAGATTGGGACAGAGCTCACCGAATCCACACCAATCACATAAACTCGATTCTTTAGCGGGGAAATCATCCTCTTTCTTGGCTTTTTCGATTTCATTTATCAACTCTATGATCTCCCCCTTAAGTTGATCCAATTGTTGTTTTGACCGAGAGGATCTTAATTCTTTGTCAAAAACCAAAAAGTGCCAGACTAACTCCACTTCTTTAACGTCTTTCCATCTATTTTGTAAACCTAATTGATACAAAGCCAATTGTCTATCTTTATCTAAGGTGGACTGATCTGGAAGATGAGCCGAAGTTTTGTAATCGTGGATCTCATATGTTCTATCATCTCTTTGCACCAGCCTATCAATGACTCCTTGAATTCTATGACCGTCCAAATCTATAAAAAATTTCTCTTCCAGACCCAAAGTCCTTCCTTGGTCGAAAGGATGGTAGTGATGATAATAGTCAGCAATACATTTTTCACCTAATTTCTTATAGTGATCCGGGGTGTAATCCTTCTTTACCACTATTATTGAATCCAGCCAGTTTTTCTCCCAGGTGGAGTTATAATGTTCCAGAAGTTCAGCTAAACTATTTTCCTTGGTGAATTTTAAGTCCCGATAAAGCTTCTCCAAAGTCTCATGGACTCTTGATCCCAGAAACGCTTCAATAGTTTCTTTTAATCTCTCTTTTCTTTCGATATAGATGTATTTGAACTGCAAGGGACAGTTTTGGTAAGTTTCCAATCTGGAATGGGAATAAGTGGGCATAAGATCACCTCACGGACGGGTTTACCTCTCCCCCTATGCATATGCATCTTCGATCCTCCCCCTCTCCATTTTATGTTGAAAATCCCGCCAGAGGCGGGGGAGAGGGGGACAGGGGGTGAGGTTCGTTATATCCTTTGGAACCTTTTCTTATCAAAAATTGTAGCCACTAAAATGGGAAAGACCAAAACATCAAACTTTGAACCTTAAACCTTTCACCTTAAACCTTGAACCTTACACCTTCTTTAATTCCTTCTTCAGTGATGTAGGCAGTGATCAGTTCAGCTGGTGTGACATCAAAGGCTGGGGAATAGACTTTGATTCCCATAGGGGTAATCCTTTTTCCAAACCCACAGGTCACCTCGTCTTCTGATCTTTCCTCTATATTTATCTTTTCACCATTGGAAATAGATGGATCAAAACTCGAGCTGGGAGCGGCTACATAAAAGGGAAGATTATGAGCTTTGGCTAAAACCGCCAGGTTGTAAGTTCCGATTTTATTTGCCACATCCCCATTGTGGGCAATTCTATCCGCACCCACGATGACACAATCTATCTTTTTCTTTTTCATCAGAAATGCCGCAGTATTATCACAGATCAGGGTCACATCTACTCCTTGTTGCTGAAGCTCCCATACGGTCAGTCTGGCTCCTTGGAGAATCGGTCTGGTCTCGTCTGCAAAAACCTTTATCCTCTTACCCTGTGCTTGAGCGGTATAGATTATCCCCAGAGCGGTGCCTATTCCTCCGGTGGCTAATGCTCCGGCATTACAGTGAGTCAAAACCGTATCGCCATCCTTAAGCAAACTCGCCCCGTGCTCACCGATCCTCAGGCACATCAACTTGTCCTCTTCGTGAATCGAAATAGCTTCTTTTAGAAGGAGCTGGTTGAGTTCTTCAAGATTTTTCTCTTTATTATTCTCTACCACCTTTCTCATTCGGTCCAATGCCCAAAAAAGATTGACCGCAGTGGGACGGGTGTTTCCTAATATGGAAATCACTCGGTCCAATCTATTTTGGTATTCTTCTAAATTCTTATATCTTCGATTCTGCATTCCCAATACTACTCCAAAGGCAGCCGCAATTCCAATGGCGGGCGCTCCTCTGATATTCAAGTCTTTGATGGTTTTTGCCACCTGTTCAAAATCTTTGCACTCCAAATACTCAACCTGGAGAGGTAGTTTCATCTGATCCAAAATCGCAAGATAACCATCTCTCCATTCTAAAGTCTTGAACTTCATTTCGTTCATAAGCAAAGTCTCATTTGATATAGAAGACCGTGAAATTTCTTACACTTTATTTTGATTTCCCCCTCACCTTTCCCTCTCCCCCAAGGGGAGAGGGAAAGCTTCACAACTGACCATTATTCCCCGATGATCTGCACTACTATTTTTCTTTCTCTTCGCCGATTGTCAAAATCCACCAATATAATCTGTTGCCAGGTGCCCAAGATCATCTCTCCGTCCACAAAGGGAACCGTGAAAAAAGATTTCAACAAAGCCGCCCGCACGTGCGCATATCCGTTTCCATCCCCCCAGGTTAAATTATGTTTATAGTGAGCCTCTTTGGGAGCTAACTTCTCAAAGGTCTCTGGAAGGTCTTGAAGTAAACCTGGCTCGTATTCAGTGGTCGTTATCCCGGCAGTGGAGCCCGGCACAAATACGGTTAGAATTCCATTCTTCAGTTTCGCCTCGCTTAATGCTCTTTGCACCTGATTAGTGATGTCCAGTATATCGGTATCACCTTTGGTCTTTATGCTAAATGATTTGGTTACAATCGCCATTTTAAATAGTTTGTAGTTCGTGGTTCATAGTTCATAGATAAAATCTCGATTTTTTGAATAACTAATCGAAAACTAAGAAAAAGTCAAGGAAAATCGTTGTTTCAGGTTCTTCTCCCTGCCAATGAACGGCGGGTGAGGACCACACAGGTGTCCCCAAGATTTTCTTTGTGTTTCGATAGCTTATACGTGCATTCGTCCGAATCGTAATTTAAGACTTAGTTACTTCGGGAAATATGTATGCATCTTCAATTGTTCCGAAGGATTCCATATGGATTTTCCCCAAGTAATTTTTGACTTACATAGAATCAACCTCAGGATCACAAGAGGGTGGGTACGAATTATCGAACTCACCCTAAATCCCTCTCTTAGAAAGAGAGGGACTTACCCCCTTCTCTTTTTAAGAGAAGGGGTGAGGGGATGAGTTCCATATGACCCATCTGGCTAAGTAATGGAGACTGGGTGAGAACTCACCCACCAAATCCTGGCGACAGTAATGGTGAGGAACACCCGCCTGAAGTAGAGAAATTTTTCTCATCACTCTTGACTTGTGGCTTTGCCACCACTATATTAAAAAGAAGTTTTTTAGGGACTTAATCAGAAGAGTGAATATGGTGAAAGCCATAAGAATTAACCGTTTTTTAAGGAGAATTTTAATTTGGCGAAGCAAGCTTTCTTTCAAGCCAGAATTTTTTTCTTTTGCTGAAAAAATGAATCGGGCGGAAAATGTCCTTATATGTCTTCCCACCGAAATAGAGAGCTTGGATTCGGCAAAAGATCATCTCACCATTTTCGCGGATATTTTCCAGAATAAGAAAATCTCTGTTTTTCTGCCGCTGGTTGGAGCAGAGAGCTTTATTTCGCAGCTTAAAGGATATGAGGCAATCTTTCCGCAAAAAGAAGACCTGGGAATTTTTTCCCTTCCACGAAAAAAATTCGTTCAAAGGATAAAAAGCTATGGTTTTGAAATCGTCTTGGATTTGGATCTGAAAGATGGCTTCATCAACTCTTACCTGTGCCTAAAAAGTGGAGCGCTGGTGCGGATTGGAGCTAAAGGTAAAATCGGTTTCCCTTTTTACAACTTGCAATTGGCACTTTCAAAAGAGGAACCATATCAACAAGGTGTTTATGCGAGAATGGCGGAAACACTTAAAAACTTGTCTTAAGGATTTGCCTTGGGCGGAGATAATCACTAATGCCGAATAACTGATCACTGACCACTGATCACTGAATTCTATGTGAAAGGATAAGAAGAATAAATGTATCTATCTAAGCTGGAGATTTTGGGATTTAAGTCTTTTCCCCAGAAGACCGAGTTGATATTCGACGATAACCTCACCGCCATCGTGGGACCAAACGGTTGTGGCAAAACCAATATCCTGGATGCAATCAGGTGGGTTTTGGGAGAGCAGAGGACCACTCTTTTAAGATCCAACAAGATGGAGGAGGTAATCTTCAATGGCACCAAGGATCTAAAACCTTTGGGTCTGGCGGAGGTATCCATGACCGTCGAAAACAATAAAGGCATTTTGCCTATCGATTACGATCAGGTTGTGGTCACCCGACGCCTTTTCCGCTCTGGAGAAAGCGAATATCTACTAAACAAAGTCTCCTGCCGTTTGAAAGACATCACCGAGCTTTTTTTAGACACCGGCATGGGGACCCATGCCTACTCCGTGATTCAGCCGGAGATGGTCGAAGCCATACTTTCGGATAGAGCAGAGGAAAGAAGATTTCTCTTCGAGGAAGCGGCCGGGATAACTAAATACAAATTAAGAAAAAAAGAAGCACTAAGAAAATTGGAATATACCGAAAATGACCTTTTGAGACTTTCGGACATACTGGCGGAGGTGGAGAAACAGACAAACTCACTCAGAAGACAAAAAGCCAGGGCGGAGAGATTCAAAAGGCTTTCAGATGAGATCAAAAAGCTGGAAGTTCAGATGAATCAAAGTGAATTTGAGACTTTGAAAAATAAAGAGAGGGAGCTGGAAAAAAAGTTAAGGGGATTTGTGGATGAAAGCCAAAAGGTCAAATCGGAGTTGGATAAGGAGGAAGCGGAAGTCGAGAGTCTGAAGCTTGAGCTTTTGGAAAGGGAAAAAGAATTGTCCGCTCTGCAGAAAAAGATCGGAGACTTTTCAGAAGCCTCCTTTGGGATGGAGCGGGAGATCTCCGTGAGTCAAGAGAGAAAATCACATCTGGAGGAGTATGTTTCCAAAACCGAGAAAGAAAAAGAGAGCTTGAGCCAGCGACTGCTTACCATAAAAAAGGAAAAAGAGGAGAAGAAAGAAGAGTTAAACAAGTTGACTCTCGAAATCAAAGCTAAGGAGGAACAGTGCCAAAAAGAAGAGGAAGGGCTTTTGGCAAATGATGAAAACTTGCGGAAAATGAAGGATGAATTCGAGAGGTCCGGCAAAGATTTAAAAGGTATAGAGGAAACTTTAAATAAAAATAGAAATGAGCATGAGAACATAAATACCCAGATTGGGGAATTAAAGGAGAGGGAAAAGATTTTTGCCGCAGAAGAAGGAGCCATTCTCCAAAGACTGGACGAAATAGAAAGAGAGCTGGGAGATTTGGCTTCGTCCTACGAAGAAAAAAAGAAAATATGGGAGACCAAAGCAGAGAAGAAAAAGCTTTTGGAGGAAAAGATCAAACAGAATCAAATCACCTTCGACCAGCTTTCTTCCCAAGAAGGTGAGACCAAATCCGTCTTGAGCGCAGAAGAGGCTAAGCTGGGGATGTTAAGGCAGATAACAGAACATTACGAGGGGTATGGAAAAGGCGAAAAAGCGGTGCTTTTGGCTAGAGGAGAACTTAAAGGTATCATCGATACGGTGGCTAATTTAATCACCACCCAAAAGGAATATCTAAAAGCCATCGAGTCAGCCTTGGGCGAATCTTTGCAGTTTGTGGTGTGTCGGGATACAAACTCTGCTTTGAAGGCAATCCGCTATCTTAAGGAAAATCAAAAGGGCGGAGCAACTTTTTTGGTCTTGGATAAAATAGAAAAGATAAATCCGGGTCAAAAAAGAATCGATTTAAAGGATTTCGAGGGAGTTGTGGGTTGGGCATCCGATCTTGCTTTTTGTAAAGATGAATTCAAAAAAACCGTTGATCTCCTTTTGGGAAATACTATTCTGGTTGATACTCTAAACCATTGCTTAGAACTTTCTCAAAAAATACCTGCAGGTTACCATTTGGTGAGCTTGGATGGGGAGGTCATAAGCTCAAGCGGGACCATAAGCGGCGGTTCTCCAAAGGAAATCTCCCTCTTAGGACGAGAGCTTGAAATCCAAAAGTTAAAGGACAATATCTTGAAATTAAAAGAAAAATGTGACCAACTCCAAAGGGAAAAGAAGACAAAAGAAGATGAAAATTTAGAGCAGATAGACGAGCTTTCCCAAATTTCGAGCGAAGCTGAAAAAGTAACACAAGATTTCCAGCAAAAGGAGTTAAAACTCAAAACCTCTGAATTCGAAAAAGAGAGCTTAGAAAAACGATTAAAAGAGCTAAGGGAATTAAAGGAAGAGATCGCAAACAAAATTTCGGAACTAAACCAAAAGCAAGAATCTTTAAGCCAAAATATAAAAGATTTTGAGGACCAAAAAGAGAGACTCACCTCCCAGCTTGAAGAAAAGAAAAAGTTGTTGGACGAAATGGAAAGCCTTCATAATAACAGTTTCCAGAAGATTAATCAGCTGAAAATCGGGTTGGTTTCGCTTCAGGGAAAAGAGGAACAATTAACTAATGACGACCTAAGGTTGGCTGAGCTGATTTCAGAAATTGAAACAAGCTTTGCTAATAAAGAGAACGAGACAAAAGACTCTTTGGCTGAAATAGAGAAAATCAAAAAAACTATTTTGGAAAAACGAGAGGAGCTTAAAAGTGCTTTCGAAAAGATAGAAGAGGAGAAAAAAACCTTAAATTCCTTGCGTTCAGACCAAGCCGAAAAACAAGAGAGGCTGAGTAACAAGGAAAAGGAACTGAAACTCTTTCGTGGAACCAAAGAAAAAGTTCAAGATGAATTTCATCAGTTGGAGATGGAGAAGTTGGAGCTTTCCTCCAGAGTTGAAAATATAAAGGATAAAATTTGGGAAGAATATAAAATTGATTTGGAAAAGTTTGAATCCGAGGCTCAATCTGCGATAGAAGATCATACAAAGAATAAAGAGAGATTAGATTTTTTGAAGGAAAAAGTCAACACCTTAGGTCCGGTTAATCTTTTGGCATTAGAGGAATACCAAACAACTAAACTGAGGCTTGAATTTTTGCAAAATCAAATGAAAGACTTGACCGAGGCAAAAGAGACTTTGAGCTCCACCATCTTGAAGATCAACCAGACTGCCAGAGGATTATTTCAGGAGACCTTTGAGAAAATAAAAGGTAATTTCCAAAAAGTATTTGAAGAGCTATTCGAAGGGGGTGAGGCGGATGTGGCTTTAGTGGATGGAGAGGACCCTTTAGAGTCCCCCATCCAAATATCCGCCCGTCCTTATGGAAAAAGACTTTTGAATATCTCTCAATTGTCTGGAGGGGAAAAGGCTTTAACCGCCATTGCTCTTCTTTTCGCCATTTACCTGGTGAAACCGAGTCCTTTCTGTATCTTAGATGAGGTGGATGCTCCTTTGGATGATGCCAATATTATTAGGTTTTTAAGATTGATCAAACACTTCAGCTCAAACACTCAGTTCGTCATCATCACTCATAACAAGATGACCATGGAGGCGGCGAATGTCCTCTACGGCGTTACTATGGAACAACCGGGAGTATCTAAGATCGTCTCGGTAAGATTCAACAAACAAGAGGTGGGGGTGTGAGGTAGGTGTAAGGTTCTAGGTTCAAGATTTAAGATTCAAAATTCAAGGTAACTGCAGGTCGAGATTCATATCTTGACAAAGAATCTAAAAGGAGTGCACAAGCTTGTCGGAGCGAAGCGTAGATCCCGCTTCGCGGGGCTTGTGCGGCGTCCCGCCAAAGGCGGGATGCACTCCAGAGGGAGTGAAAGTTGAAATTCTCATTAGACAAATTAAAATTAGGGCTGTCCAGGACCAAAGAGGGTTTATTGGGAAAAATCTCTCAAGCTATTGGATTACACAAGAAAATCGACCAAGAGCTTTTGGATGAATTAGAGGAGATTTTGATAAAGGCAGATGTGGGACCTGGAACCACTGAAAAAATAATAGAGGGAATAAAAAAGGAAGCAAAAGACAAAAGGATAGAGGAATCCGAGCAAGTTGTGGGATTGCTTAAGGACCAGATAATCTCAATATTGGGCAACGAAAAAATTTCTGAGGACACCCTCTCTTCTCCACCCTTTGATAAAAGCAAAGCCGAGCCACATGTGATAATGATGGTGGGAGTGAATGGAACTGGAAAAACTACCTCCATCGCCAAGTTGGCTAAGAAATATTCGGATGAGGGAAAAAAAGTTTTAGTGGCGGCTTGTGATACTTTTAGAGCCGCCGCCCTGGAACAACTCTCCATCTGGGCAAATCGCGTGGGGGTGGAGATGATAAAAAGCATGCCCAATCAGGATCCCGCCTCTGTGGCTTTCGATGCCATTAAATCCGCCTGCGCCCGAGGTTTCGATGTGGTCATCGCCGATACCGCGGGAAGGCTTCATACTAAGATCAATCTGATGGAAGAGCTAAAAAAAATCAAGCGGGTCATGGGTAAGGCGTTGGAGAAGGCACCCCATGAGGTTCTTTTGGTGATCGATGCCACCACCGGACAAAACGGCATCTCCCAAGTGCAATTATTCGATGAGGCGATTGGCATCACCGGCATCTTCTTGACCAAGTTGGACGGAACCGCCAAGGGCGGGATTATCATCGCCATAGCCGATGAGTTAAAAGTTCCGGTGAAATATGTGGGCTTGGGAGAAAAGCCGGATGATTTTCAACAGTTCGATCCGGTTCAATTCACGGAGGCATTGTTTTCGTGACTGGAGTGTTCGCCTAAAGGCGAACCAGCATTTGAATTTTGGATTTATGGATTAATTCCTCTTTAGGATTTTCCCGCCTCTGGCGGGATCTGCCAAAGGCATGAAAGGCGTAAGCCTTTTATTACAAGATTAAAATCCTTATGGATTAATTCCTCTTTAGGATTTTCCCGCCTCTGGCGGGATCTGCCAAAGTCATGAAAGGCGTAAGCCTTTTATTATAAGATTAAAATCCTTACGGATTAACTCCTTTCTAGAATTTCAGACGTGAGCCTTTTATAGAGGTATAAACGGATGATTAAAGAGATAAGTGTAAAAACCTCCTCTCGGGTGGAGCTAATTGATATAACCCATTTGATACAAAAAGTTGTTACAGAGAACAAAATCAAATCCGGGTTATGCACGGTTTATGTTCCGCATACCACTGCGGCCGTCACTATCAACGAGAATGCGGATCCCAGCGTGAGAAGGGATATAATTACGGAGTTGAACAAAATCGTTCCTTTTGACGATAATTACTCTCACTTGGAAGGCAATGCCGCGGCTCATATAAAAGCGAGTATCATTGGTCCTTCTGAAACCATCTTAGTGGATGGGGGGAACTTAGTTTTAGGCACCTGGCAAGGAGTTTATTTTTGCGAGTTTGATGGTCCCCGCCACAGAAAAGTTATAGTAAAAATAATTGAGGGATGATCCCTTTCAGGGTCAGACAGTGATACTTCGTAAACGACTTAAATAAATTGGCATAAATTCACCCTCCCCTCAAGGGAGGGGAAATAAGAGAGGATGTTCCCTCTCCCCTTGTGGGAGAGGGGATATTAACTCATTTTTGCCACCCACTATAGTTTTAAATCGACAGAGTTTTTGGGTTAAAAAATTTTCCAAATAGCCGATATAAAAAGGGGGCAGGAAATTAATTACCATCCTTCCGGGGATAGCAAAGTTGAAGACGGAAGGTAGCTTCACCTTCTCGATCAACTGGCTATCCTCATTTTTTATTCCCTTCCCAAGCCTGCGTCTTAGAGTGCAAACATCCCTTTTCAAAGAGAACTCTGAAAAAGTCATTTCTGCGGGGCTGGTCATGCCTTAGGCAGATCCCGCCGAAGGCGGGAGAGCCCCGCCTACGCTGGACTATGTTATTGTGGTATAACGCCCGACTGCGTAGGGTGGGCTCTTAGCCCGCCGTGCTTTGACTTTTTCATAGACTTTTCAAAATTTTGTTGACAAAAAGAGGGATTTTAATATTATCTTCAATTGGAAGAAATTTAACTGAAGCAACAAATTTAGAGTCTGGAGGAGGAAAATGCGAATCTTTATTATTCCTTTTCTATTCCTGTTGTTCCTTTTACCATCTCCCAACGCCCAAGCCAAAATCATCCGCGTTCCGGCCGATTCGTCCTGCATCCAGTGTGCCATCAATGGAGCTGTTGATGGAGACACCGTTTTGGTGGCAAGGGGGCATTATTATGAGAGGATAAACTTTTTGGGAAAAGCCATTTTAGTCACCAGCAATTTCATCTTTGATAATGATACAACTACCATTGATTCCACCATCATAGATGGAGACAGTTTGGTTGGGGATACAGGCAGTGTGGTTGTTTTTGTTTCGCGCGAAGATTCAAGTTCTGTAATCAAGGGATTTACCATTCGAAACGGGATTGGAACTCTTGATGAATCTGGCTATCGAAATGGTGGTGGAATTTACTGTCTTTTCTCTTCGCCTACGATTAGTCACAATCTTATCAAAGGCAACTCTGCTATTAGTGGCACTGGTGGAGCGATCTGCTGCGATGTCGCCTCCAGACCTATTGTGCGGAACAATCTTATAATTGCCAATTCTGCCATCTACGGTGGTGGAATCTTTTGCCTCTTAGTCTCGTCACCTACTATCAGTAACAATTCAATACTCAACAATTCTGCTGTTAGCTACGGTGGTGGAATCTGCTGCGTGGAATATTCCGCTCCCCTCATCGATAGCAATTCTATAATCGGTAACTCTGCTTTTGCCGGTGGCGGAATCTGCTGTATGTATTATTCCCCACCTACCATTACCAACAATGCCATACTCGGTAACTCTGCCGAATCGTATGGGGGTGCAATTTATTGTGCCGGCAACTCCTCGTCCACCATCAGAAACAATACTTTAATTAAGAACTTCGCTAACTATGGTGGTGGAATCTACTGCGACCATTCCTCACCCACTATTAACAATAATATCATCTTAACCAGCTTGCAAGGTGAAGGGATACTCTGCGAATATGAATCATATCCTCGTATCTGCTACAATAATGTGTGGAACAATGCCGATGGCAATTTCTTTGGCTGTCCGATAGGCGTTGGCGATACCACCTGGGGAATTAATTTTAATGGCACCCCTTGTGATAGCTTTTACAACATTATAAGGGATCCTCTTTTCATAGACACTATCACGTTTGAGCTCTTATGTAATTCGCCTTGTATTGATGCTGGTGATCCCAGCATTTATGTTCCTATTGACAGTGGCGGATGCAGGATTGATATGGGCACGCATGAATATTCATATATTTTAGGTGATGCTAACTCTGATGGTACCATCACGCCTAAAAAGCCAAGAGGCGGGGCTGTCAATATTGGTGATGTCGCCTACATCATAAATTATCTTTTCGTGAATGGTCCATCACCTTGCCCTTATCATGCGGCAGATCCCAATTGCGACGGGTGGGCGAATATAGCAGATGCCGTCTGCCTGATAAACTACCTGTTTGTTGGAGGACCTTTGCCTTGTGGATTTTAGGAGTTGAGTAGCTGGAGTGTCAAGCTTCAGCTTGACCAAAAGTCAAAGTCTGCCTGAAGGCAGACACTCCAAATGATCTGAAGATCGCGGCTACATTTTAAGGTTCAGTTTCCTTCGTCTTTTCATAAAGATAGATTCTGTTTTCTGCCCGCCTCATAGCGGCTATGGCACGGGGGATGTCGATGTCCTTTTCTTTTAATCTCAATCTATGTCTGGCTCTCTCCAAAGCTCTTTTCGCCCTTTCAATATCTATATCCCTGATAAACTCTATGGAATCAGCCAAGATAGTGACCTGATTTTTGAAGACCTCCATGAAGCCACTACTGATGGCAAAATGCACCTCTTGATTATTTTCATCTTTAACCGTTAGTTTTCCTGGGACCAATCCGGTGATCAAAGGAGCATGATCGGTCAAGACCCCTAAATATCCCTCTGAACCGGGGGCAATAAGCGAAGTTACTTCATCCTCGTAAAATATTTTTTCTGGGGTGACGATGGTTAGTAAATACATAAGTTAGAAGTTAGAAGTTTGAAGTTGGAAGTTAAAGCCCAGGAGCTTAAAACTGTTACCGAAGTATAATAGCAAACATAAATGTTTGCATTCCCTATTACGATCCTGAAGCTAAGCTACGCCTGTTTTCTTCAATTCTTCAGCCTTTTCGTAAACCTCCTCGATTCCGCCCAACATATAGAAGGCTTGCTCTGGAATTTGATCCATTTCTCCCCCTATGATCTTCTTAAATCCTTTGATGGTGTCTTCCAATTTCACATATCTTCCGTGTGTGCCGGTAAATGCTTCTGCCACAAAGAAAGGCTGGGATAGAAATTTCTGAATTCGGCGTGCTCGACCTACTAATATCTTATCCTCCTCCGAAAGCTCATCCATCCCCAAAATGGCGATGATGTCCTGAAGATCCTTATATCTTTGCAAAATCCTCTGCACCTCTCTGGCGGTCTGATAATGCTCTTCTCCTAAGACGCGAGGATCCAAGATACGGGAGGTAGATGCCAAGGGATCGACTGCCGGATATATCCCCAGCTCTACGATTTGTCGTGAAAGGACAGTGGTGGCATCTAAATGCGAGAATGTGGTGGCAGGGGCTGGATCGGTCAGATCATCTGCCGGCACAAAGATAGCTTGCACTGAAGTGATGGAGCCTCTTTTGGTAGAAGTGATCCGCTCCTCTAATTCCCCTAACTCTGTTCCCAAAGTAGGCTGATACCCAACCGCAGAAGGCATTCGACCTAAGAGCGCGGAGACTTCTGATCCCGCCTGAATGAATCTAAAAATATTATCTATAAACAACAAAACATCCTGATTTTCTTCATCCCGGAAATATTCTGCCATGCTCAAGCCGGAAAGCCCCACTCTTAGCCTTGCTCCGGGTGGCTCGTTCATCTGGCCAAAGACCATCACGGTTTTGTTTATTACCCCGGATTCTTTCATCTCCAGCCATAGATCATTACCTTCACGCGTTCGTTCTCCCACTCCACAGAAGACCGAATATCCTCCATGCTCGGTGGCAATGGTTCTGATCAGCTCCATCACGATGACCGTCTTCCCCACACCTGCCCCTCCGAAAAGACCCACCTTTCCTCCTTTGGGATAAGGTTCCAGAAGATCAACCACCTTTATGCCAGTTTCCAAAATGGAAGTTTTGGTCTCCTGCTCTTCCAGAGTAGGAGCAGGTCGGTGAATAGGGTATCTTTGGTTGATATTCTTGACCGGTCCCAACTCATCAATCGGCTCACCTAAAAGATTAAATATTCTTCCCAAAGTTCCTTCCCCTACTGGGACGGTGATCTGTCCTCCGGTATCTAAAGCTGGCATCCCTCGAACCAATCCATCTGTGGAAGCTAAAGAAACACACCTCACCAGGTTGTCTCCCAAATGCAAAGCTACCTCTAAGGTGAGATCAATTCCTCGATCCTTGTCTTCGACCTTTATAGCATTATAAATATTAGGCAGTTTATCCGCATCAAACTCACAGTCTACTGTGGCACCGATCACTTGTTTAACTTTTCCGTAGTTCATTTTTTACTTGATCTCCTTTTTTGGGAATAGCAAAATCATCGACTTGCCACACTCAATCTGATTCCCCCTCACTCCCGCCTCTGGCGGGATTTTCAACCTACCCCTCCTCCACAAGGGGTGGACTTTGTTCTCTCATTTCAGTGCCTCGGCGCTGGTGGTGATCTCCAACATTTCCTTGGTGATGGAGGCTTGTCTAAGTTTATTGCAGACTAATGTCAGATGTTCGATCATCTCCTCCGCGTTTTTGGTGGCGGCACCCATGGAGATCATCCGGGAACTATGCTCTGAAGCAAAAGATTCAGCCAATGCCATCTGGACTTTAGTCATACAATAGTTGGGTAAAAGACTTGAAAAAATCTTTTCCGCAGTGGGTTCAAAGATAAATTCTAGATACGCTTTTTTCTCTTCTTTCTTTATTTGGCTTTCTATGTTTAAAAACTTCTCTAAGGTAATCCTATGGGTCATAGCAGAAATGAACTTTGTATATAACAAGTAAATCTCATCGGCTTCCCCGGAGAGATATAGATTGACTAAATCGTTGGTAATTTCTTTAACTTGGCTTAGCACTAAATTCCCGCCCAAATTCAAATACCTCAACTTTATCTCCCAGGGACGCTTGGAATAATAAATGTATCCTTTCTTTCCTATGGTTATCAAAAGAATTTTTTCTTTTTCATATCTTTTCAAAAACCCATCTGCCCCACGAATTATATTACTATTGTAAGAACCACACAGACCCCGATCCGAGGATATAATGACTAAGGCGACTTTTTTAACTTCCCTTTTTTCAAAGAGGGGATGAACAGCGACAGCGGAGGCTCTGGTTACATTCTCCAACATGCTCTGCATCTTGAGAGCATAAGGGCGGGACGACTCTGCCCTGGATTGAGCCTTTCTCAGCCTTGCGGCGGCTACCATCTCCATGGCTTTGGTTATCTGTTGAGTGCCAGAAACGCTTTTGATCCTTCTTCTGATGTCACGTAAAGATGGCATGGTGAAAGGCGGAGTGCATCAACTTGTCCCGCTTTCAGCGGGATCCTTGCGATTGATGCGTTTTTTATAAAAGCATGGTCCACCTAAAGGTGAACACTCCAATTTAGGTTTTTTTCAAACTTGCTTTGAACTTCTCTTTGAATTTGGCGATGGCTTCGTTTAATTTTTTCTCAGTCTTCTCATCCAAATCTTTGGTGGTGGCAATGGTGTGACCCACGTCTGGATATTCTTTTTCCATGAAAGGATAAAATTCTTCCTCGAATTTTTTGATCGAGTCTAAAGGAAGATCGTCTAAATATCCATGTGTGGCTACATAGATTATCATCACCTGTTTTTCCACCTGCATGGGGACGTACTGTCCCTGTTTTAAAATCTCAACGGTCCTCTCCCCTCTTACCAGCTGAGCTTTGGTGACCTCGTCCAGCTCCGTCCCGAACTGTGTAAAAGCCGCCAATTCCCGGTATTGAGCCAAGTCCAGCCTCAACCTTCCGGCTACTTTTCTCATGGCTTTCACCTGTGCTTTTCCACCCACCCGCGACACGGATATGCCTACGTTAATAGCCGGCCTTACTCCGGCATAAAAAAGATCGGTTTCCAGATAAATCTGCCCGTCGGTTATGGAGATCACATTGGTGGGAATATAAGCAGTCACATCACCTGCCTGAATCTCAATAATGGGTATGCCCGTAAGTGATCCACCACCCAATTCATCACACAATTTGGCAGATCTTTCCAATAATCTGGAATGAAGATAAAAGATATCGCCCGGGTAAGCTTCTCTTCCCGGTGGTCTTCTCAAAAGTAAAGACATCTGTCTATAAGCTTGAGCATGCTTGGATAGATCGTCATAGAAGACCACCACGTGCTTCCCATTATACAGGAATTCCTCTCCCATGGCACACCCCGCATAGGGGGCGATATATTGAAGCGGAGCAGGTTCCGCAGCCGTAGCCACTACCACGGTAGTGTATTCCATGGCGCCGTGATCCTCCAGGGTTTTTACCACCTGGGCCACGGTGGAGGCTTTCTGCCCGATAGCTACATATATACAAAAAATATCGGAGTTCTTTTGATTGAGTATGGTGTCGACCACCAGAGCGGTCTTGCCGGTCTGTCGATCGCCGATGATGAGTTCCCTCTGTCCTCTGCCTATGGGGATCATTGAATCGACTGCCTTCAGCCCGGTTTGCACCGGTTCGCTTACCGGTCTTCTCTGAACCACGTTCGGGGCCCCTGCCTCAATGGGTCGATAGCTTGTTGCCACGATGGGACCTTTCCCGTCAAGAGGATGGCCCAAAGCGTTCACCACCCTGCCCACCATAGCATTTCCGGCCGGCACCGAGGCGATCAGTCCGGTAAGCGTGACCCGGTCTCCTTCCTTGATCTCATCATAAGGGCCTAAGATGGCGACGCCCACGTTGTCCTCCTCTAAGTTGAGTATCAGCCCGGCTACGTCGTTGGAAAACTTTATCAGCTCGCTCATCATGGCGTCTTCCAGTCCCCAGATGCGAGCTATTCCATCTCCTACCTGGAGAACGGTCCCCACGCTCTCCATCTCCAGTTTGGTCTGGTATTTTTCTATCTCCTTCTGTAAAATTGAGCTTACCTCTTCCGGATTCAAAGGCATGATGATGCTTTCCTCCTCTTCCCTTTACTATGGCGAACGTGCTAAATAATTTCACATTGTCATTGTGAGCGACTGAAAGGAGCGTGGCAATCTCAAAAGATTGCTTCGTCGTCCATATGGACTCCTCGCAATGACATTTCATTTAATAAGTTTGTATTTAGTGAACTCTGAGGGCTAACATCTCCTCTTTTAATTCATCCAGCTGGTGTCTTATGCTTTTGTCAATTATCTTATTTTCTAGGATGACGATGATCCCGCCTATTATCTCAGGCTCGACCACAAGAATCATCTCGATTCTTTTGCCGGTGTTTTTCTCCAATTCCTCTTTTAGCCGACTGGCAAAGGCACGATCCAATGCACGTGCGGTAATGACATGGGCTTGAAGTATACCTTGATCTTCCTTAACCAATCTTTCGTATTCCTCTGCCATTGCCAAAAAATATTCTATGCGATGCTTCTCCAGCGCCAAAATCAGAAAGGAAAACAAGGCTTCGGAAATTAGATGTTCGAAGGCGGAGGTGAAAAGCTCCTTTTTATATTGATCCAGGATTTGAGGGGCTTCCAAAAACTTTTTCAAGTTTGGATCCTTTCTTAAAAGATCGGCTATCGCTTTTGTATCCTCCAAGATCCTATTCACTTGGTCAACTTTTTTAGCCGTTCTGAAAAGTGCTGTGGCATATCTTCTGGCTACTTGGGATTCGATCATTTAATATTCTCCACCTTTTGGGCATGCACTTCATTGATAAATTCGGCGATCAATTTCTTGTCTTTTTCCTCATCCAGCTTTTCTGTAATCAGCTTCTCTGCCACCCGCATGGTCATATTGACTAAATCGTTTTTCAACTGCACCTTAGCTTTATCCACATCCCTCTGAATCTCCTCTCTGGCTTTGGTCAAGATCTCCTTGGACTCCTTTCGGGCATTCTCCTTGATCTCATTTGCCAGTTTCTGTCCCTCCCGTGCGGCTTCCTGAATCTTAACCCGGGCTAAAGAGTCAATCTCCTTCAGCTTAGTCTGGTAATCGGAGAGCAAATCCGCCACCTTTTGTTTCTCCTTGTCGATGTTATCAAACTCCGATTTTATCTTCGATCGTCTTTGTTCCAGAATGGACAAAAGTGGCTTCCAGGCGAATTTTTTCAAAAGGAAAACCGCTATCAAAAAGCCAATGATCTGGGTAACGATTTGTCCAATTTCAAGACCCATGGTTGTCCCTCAAAATTTGAATTGGCGAAAATGAAGAGTTTGTTCCTTAAGCCCGTTTATGCGTCCCGCACTTTGCGGGACGAGCCGTCTGTCGGTTAAGGTTTAGATTCGCTACGCTCACTACAAGTCGGCAACGTATCGGTTTCGGATATTGGCTTCGTTTATCGTTTTCACGCGATAAACGACAACGAGTGACGATAAACGATACGTAACGGTTCGACAAGCTCACCATAAACCGCAAACGAAACCTTTTTTCAACGAAACCCATATAAAGAAGAGTCAAGCAACAGACTCTGAAATAAACAGTCCGCAGTCCGCCGACAATCCTCATCCGTTTAATCCGCTTAATCCGTTGACCCGTTTAATCTCAGTTGAGTCAAATGACCGTTGACCGATCTTTTTATGCGATTTTCCCTTGCAATACGAAGACCGTGACCAGAGCATATATGGTCAAAGCCTCGATCAGGGCGCAGCCGATAATCATCCCTAACTGGATTTTATCGGCGGCTTCGGGTTGTCTGCCCATAGCTTCCATAGCCGCCGAAACTGCTCGTCCCAAGCCAAAAGCAGAACCTATGGCGGCTATGGCTAAACCCAGGGGAAGAAATATGGCTAAAGCGGTTTGATAGGTCATCTCTCCTCCTTCCTAAATGGTTCAATGGTTCAATGGTTCAACAGTTCAATGTTCCTCATGTGGCAACATTAGAGAAAAATATATGGTCGAAAGCAAAGTGAAGACCAAAGCCTGAATAGTTCCGGTCAATAAAGCTAAAAAGATAAAAGGTAACTGAAAAGGAATCCCTATGGGTAAATGAAAAAAGCTTAAAGCACTCACCCCCAACCCCACAAATACGGTAATCAAGACATCCTCGCCGGTAATATTTCCAAAAAGTCGCAGAGAAAGGCTCAAAGGCTTTGCCAACTCTTCGATCACGTGAATGGGTATATTAATGGGGACAAGAAGCCAGGTGACTACGTCTCGGGGATCGCCGGCCATATGTCTAAGATAACCTATAAGCCCCAAGCTTCTAATACCCGTATATTGCACATAGAAGAAGACACAGATGGCTAACGACACTGTGGTATTGAGATTGGAGGTGGGCGATTTCATCCCCGGAATCAAGCCCAAAAAATTCATGGATAAAATGTAAATAAAAAGAGTTCCCAAAAACGGAGTATACCTTCTCCCTTGCGGTCCCAAGATTCCACAGACGAAATTATCTAATCCTTCCACCGCCATCTCTACCAGATTCTGAAGTCTTCCCGGCATGATCGATCTTTTTCTATAAGCCAGATACGCCACCAGGCTGACAACAATCACGATCATCCAGGAAAAGACCACGTTCTCCCAATGATGCAAGAATCCAATAAAAGCTACCTTGCCGAATTTTTCATATAAAAGAGTAATGAAATTGGGTAGCTCTGGCGCCCCTTCTTTCGCCTTCTCTATTGCATGCTGGGCGATCTCTTCGGTCAGATATAAATTCAATTTAAAACCTCGGAGTCTATTTCCTACGAATAAACCGGATAGTCAGCGGCGGACGGCGGACTTGTCCCGAGCGAAGTCGAAGGACTGCCGACCGCGGACGGTTCATCCGTTGACCGCTTTCTTTTTCCCCTCATTGGTTGATTTTACTTCTGACTTTTTGGATGTCTCCAACGAAAGCACCCATCTTCCCAAAGCTTTCAAAAACATCACCAAGAAGATCAAAGTAAATCCTGAAACCAAACTTATCGGTGGAAAGAATTTGACCATCAGTAGAACATACCCTATAAGATAAAGCAAAGGAAACTTCACCAGGGCAATCAATAGGACTTTCCCTTTTCTCACCTCTTTGCCCGGGGAAAAGATTTCAGTTATGAGATTGGTTAAGAAATAGAGGTTTGCGCATCCCCAGATGGTCCCCACCAAAATCCCCGCTCCGAATTTAAAATTGTAATATACCGTGACAAAGAGAAACCCCAAAGCTGACACCACCAGTGAGGTCTTTATCACTCTATTGATAAACTCGGGTCCCATTTTAAGGTTTAAGGTTAAAGGTGTAAGGTTTTAGCTCTATTCTCTTAGCTCTTAGCTCTTTGCTCTTAGCTCTTTGCTCTTTACTCTTAGCTCTTAGCTTTTTGCTCTTTGCTCTTAGCTCTTTGCTCTTTACTCTTAGCTCTTAGCTTTTTGCTCTTTACTCTTAGCTCTTTACTTTTAGCTCTTTACTCTTTGCTCTTAGCTCTTTGCTCTTAGCTCTTTACTCTTAGCTCTTTGCTCTTAGCTCTCTACTCTTAGCTCTTAGCTCTTTGCTCTTAGCTCTTAGCTCTCTACTCTTAGCTCTCTTCGCTTGCCCTTTTGATCAAATCATACACCCCTCTTCCTGATGCCACGAATCCGAAGATTATGAAAACGATCATCAAGTAAGGCTCTGTATGTAATTTTTTGTCCAAAAAGTTTCCGATGAAATATCCCAGAATTGGTCCCACCGCCAAAATGATGGGGATGGTGGTAAGAATCCCAAGTTGTCTATACATTGAATATTTTTCATCTGATTTCTTATTCACACTTTTAAAGCATTGATTCTTATAGGTTTTCGCATTCTTCAATGAAAAACCACCCTACCACAATTGGTTTTAATTATAACATCTGCTATATTTTAAGTCAAGTATTTTTAAAAAGAGGTGTAAAAAGAAGAGACTCCGGTGTGTCAACTCCACATCTTACATAGTCCGACTTTACCACAATAAATCGATGGAGTGGCAGAACGGAAGTTCTGCCACCTCATTAAAGAGAAAGGCAGATAGCCATTCCGCCCACGGCGGGATCTATACATTGATACTTCCTCATATTTGGTTCACCTAAAGGGACTGTTGAAAAAGTGGTTTTTGGAGTGCCCAGATGGGCGATTTTTTGAAATCTAAATGTCCTTGCACCCCAACTATTTAATTTTTAAGAAAAAACCGCACCAACAAGTTGGTGCACTCCGATTTGGACTTTTTCAACACGCCCTAAAAGTGAACACTCCATTGAGAGAATTAGGAGGTTTGAGAAAATTAATAGGGGGAGATTCTTAAATTTTTTTTTGGCGTTTGAAATTTCCTCTATCTAAGCGTTCGATCAACGCTTTGATTAAGATGGGCCAGGCGATGGTAGCATCACATAAAACTTCAGCCCAAAGCCCTCCCTCTTTTTTGGGTATGAATTTGCCCCAGGATACGCCCTCACTATAGGTGCACCCAGAAAGTCCACCCCAATGCACTGGCTCCGGACAGATCCTGATTCCGTATTTGAAACGAATGGGATCTTTTTTGCCCTCACCCAGTCTACGACCTGCCACCTCTAAATAAGGTCCAACTTGCTGAGCCCAGTTTCGAGGGACCCCGCCTCCAATGGTGAAAATACCAATATGTTTAGCATTTGCCACCCGCTTGGTGTAATCCTCTAAGTCCAAGAAAGAATCAAACTGAAGCGGGGGGTTGCCTTTGCTTGTGCGCCTCTTATTCCCAATTACAAAATCAAAACCAAGCTCGCTATCTGTAAAAGCAGGAATATAAACCGGAACCTTCTTTCCAAAGGCGCTTTTGAGGATACCACGCCCCTTTTCGTTTTTTGAGAGATACTCTCCTATCTTTTCTAAAATTAAGAAACTGGATAAGGGAGAATTAGAATCTAATTTTTCCCATATATTGTCCAAAACTGTGGCGGTATCGTCAAAGTTTTTTTCCACCTCGATGGTATCATAAACTCTATTATATCCATGCTTATAAAGCTCCGCATCGTCCATTTCTCCGTCATATTTGAAATGGTAAGCCCCGGTCTCCTCTACCAGCCCATGCATGACCAAAGCTCCGGTGGAAATTATTACGTCCAAAAAATTACGCTCGATCATCTCGCATAAAACCAATCCCATCTTTGCCATGGTCATCGCCCCGGAGAATGTGCCCACAATAAAGCACTCGGGGTCCTTCAACATGGCGGTATAGACCTCTAAAGCTTCGCCTAAGTTTCGTGCTCCGAAAGCGGTTTTCGACATCCCCACAAGCAAAGTCTCAAAGCCGGTCACCCCAGATAGATCTAAAGAGCGGAGAGGTTTTAGGTTGTGGGTAAAACCGTCTCCAAAATCGCTTTTATCCCTTTTTTTCTCTTTATCAGCCATGCTGTCTCCTAACGTATGTTAGTTTTAACATTATAATCTCTCCCCTTCACCAAGTCAAGTTTTTTCAATGAGAGTTCTGAAAAAATCAAATGGGGAAAGGTTTCTCTGGAGTGTCCCGCTTTAGCGGGACCTAAAACCTATTGAGGACAAAGAACTTTCAGATGGTTCACCTAAAGGTGAACACTCCAATTTCTACTTCTTAGGTAGTTTTTCAGAGTTCTCCCATGGTCTGACCACAGCAATCGCACTGAAAATCTTACATACCCATTGCGAGCGACCCTCCGCCAAAGGTGGATCTGCACTTTATTTAAGACATTTGTGTTAATATTCGTGGAAATCGTAAAAGGAAAAGAATTTCAACAGGCGGGCTGAGCTGTTTGCGGAATTTTAACTTCGGGTTTTTTATATTTTTGTAAGTAGACCACAAAGACCGAACCTGCCCCCAGTTGGCTTCTAAACTCTATTCTCCCCCCCAGGCTATTCACCAGTCTTTGCACGATGGCCAGCCCCAATCCCGTGCCGTTTTTCTTGGTGGAATAAAATGGGGAAAAAATCTTCTCCCTCTGCTCCTCGGTCAGGCCCTTTCCCTGGTCAATTATGGCGATGGGAACCAGATCTGAGTCCTCCGGCTCTTCCCCGTTGAAATAATATTGATCTATCTGGTTTAAGCTTTGGTTGGCGATTAAAATTTCTCTGGGCTTTTCCTCTCCCCCGCCAAGGGCCGGGGATTCTTCGGTATGAATCATTTGGTTCACACCTTCGGACATGGATTCGATCGCATTCGCCAAAAGGTTCAAAAGAATCTGTTTTATTTGATTCTCTTCACCCAGGACATATAAAGAATCTGAAGGTATTCTTTTTTTTATTGAAATCTTTTCTCCAAAAACGGGACGATTTTTAACTATCTGGATCACTTCATCCACCAGATGACTCAACTCCACCTTAGTGAAAACGGTTGGTCCGATCTTGGCGTATTGCAAAAATTCAGTCAGAATCTGGTTTAGTCTACCCGTTTCCTTTATGATTAGGTCTAAAAGCTTTTGATTCTCACCGGATAGGGCCAGTTCTTCCTTTAATACCTCTACGGAGCCGGAGATGGAAGCTAAAGGGTTTCGGATTTCGTGCGCGATCCCGGCGGAAAGCTCGCCCACCGCGGCTAATCTATCTGCGGTTCTAATTCTCTCCTCCAATTTTAACGCCTGGGTGAGGTCTTGAAAGATCGCAATGATGCCACGTATTCCGCCCTGTTCATCTCCAAGAATAGAAGTGCTTATCCCCAGAGGAACACTTCGGTTATTTGAGCCGGTGATATATAACACGCTTCTGGAATCGACCTGATTGAACCTCAAAGCCTGATAGAATTTCTCCACCAACTGGGGCATTCTTCTTTTAAACACATCTTCGTAATATTTCCCTTTCACCTCTGGTTCTGCGTATCCCAAAATTTCCTCTGCGGCTCGATTGAAGTAAATTATTCTTCCCAGGGTGTCGACGGTTACCAGACCGCTTTTCACATGCCTCAGGATGTCGTCGGTGTCCATCCTTATTCGGCTCAATTCCAAGGAGGCAGTCCAGAGCTCCTCCCCCTTTATCTTCAATCTTTGGGCTAAATACCCCCCGATGAAAGCCACCAGATAAAAAACGCAGATATAAAGAAAAATTTTGTAAAATGTGACGTCACTGGCGTTATATAGATTTTTTAAGGAGAAGTTAATGCCTTCTTGTGACCATATAGTGAAAACATAAGATAGGATGGATAGGCTCGCTACTATCACACTTCCTCCCAGATGATAAACCAAGCTGGAGGAGATGATAGTGAGAATGAAAAGAACCCCAAAAGGGCTGTTTACCTCTCCGGTATGGTAAATCACCCCGGCTTCAACTATGATCTCGAAAAGGATGTGCAAGGCGATTATGAATTTGAAGAGAAGTCGGTAAGTTCTCTTTTGGTCCAATAAAATGATCAAAAGGGAGGCTAAAGTCAAAAGGCTATAAATCAAGAAAGAAATAAATAGTAAATCCGGAACCTTAAGAAAGAAGACCACTATCCCCAGTAAAAGCAGGAAAACTAAGAGGCGGGACAAAAGGAGCCAGGGCACTTTGAGAATTAGCTGTTCACCTTTGTTTACATCTACTTTCATATTCTCTGAATCCGAATGTGGGTTGATTTCGTTTGAGTCATAAAAGCCTGGACAAATTAAAAATTCAAAAAGGGAAATTTAATTAGGGGTCTTCTCCAAAAAAGTTGCTAAGGTATAGACTTATATATTTCAGATAGTGAGGCAGTAGCTGGTTTTACCTCTCCCCCTGTCTCCCCCTCTCCACACTTGTGGAGAGGGGGATGGGGGGTGAGGTCTTTCAAAATGTAGCTTTAACTAAGTTCTTAAAATCAATATCTTTCTCAAAAATCATAACAACCAAAGCGGGAAGAACCTTAATTTTTTAGTTCTGCTCTTTGAGTTTTTAATTTTGGTGACCTTGGGGGAACTCAGCCATGTATACTCTATACAGCCGGTATTCCAAAATTCTCAAACAGACTATTAAAAGTTACACCACCGTCGAAAAACCGACAGTGGTGTAACTTTAAAGAATGCTTGCATATAAAGAGCAAATTATCTACAGCCAGCCAACCGGACCGGAAAGTTAACTTATCTTGCCGATAATCTCAAACATAGGCAGATACATGGCAACCAGGATTCCTCCTATGACTGCTCCCATGAGGACTATGATCACCGGTTCGATAAGGGAAGTTAAGGCGGCCACAGCTGCGTCCACTTCTTCATCATAGAAATCGGCGATCTTGGCTAACATCTCATCCAATCCTCCGGTCTTCTCTCCCACTGAGATCATCTGGATAACCATAGGGGGGAAGACTTTTGACTCCTTTAAAGGTTGGGTGATGGTCTCTCCCTCCGCTATGGATATGACCGATCTTTTAATGGCGTCATGAATCACCCGGTTGCCGGAGGCACGGGCGGTGATGTCCAGGGCGTCTAAGATCGAAACTCCAGAGGAAAGCAAAGTTGCCAAGGTACGGGAAAACCGAGCGATGGAGCTCTTCCTGATCAAATTACCCAAAAGGGGTAACTTAAGCTTCGCCCGGTCAATGTTTAATCTGCCCTTTTGAGTCCGAGAATAATATCTATAGGTTACGATCATAATTATAACCAATGCCAGTCCGGTAAGGATATTCCCTCGGATGAAACCACTGAGGGAAAGAACGAAACGAGTGGGGGCGGGCAATTCGGCGCCCAAGCCTGAAAACATCTTGGCGAAGACGGGGACGATATAGGTAAGCATTATAAAGGTAACCCCTATAGCCACGGTTATCACCACAGCTGGATAGGCCATGGCCCCTTTAACCTTCCGGGTTAAGGCGTCTGCCTTCTCCCGGTAAACGGCTAATCGGACCAAGATGGTATCCAAAGCTCCTCCAACTTCCCCTGCATCTACCATGTTCACAAATAGATCGTCAAACACCTTCTTATGCCTGGATAAAGCTTCGGCTAAGGTGGTTCCGGCCTGGACACTCTCTTTCACCTCCCCGATCACCCTTCTTAACGATGCCGATTCCATCTGTTGTGATAATATCTCTAAACATTGAACCATGGGAAGCCCGGCTCCGATCATGGTAGCAAATTGCCGGGTGAAACGGGAGATATATACTTTCTTTATCCCGGTTCCAATTCTAAAATTTAGCTGGGAGGGTTTGGTGGAGACCGAGGTTACCAGAATTTTGTTGCTTCTCAAAGTCCTTTCTAGCTCGATCCTGTTTTTAGCCTTCAGTTCACCGGAGACCAAAGTCCCGGCTAATGTTTTTCCTTTATAAGTGAAAACTGGCAACTTGGACCTCCTTTCCTACGGATCCAGACTTCGGACAAAATGGATCCCCTTATAGAAGAAACTTTTTTTGTGACCAAAGAACTATTTGCCGGTTGGGCATGTTTAAAAATTTGGGTCTTCTCCTTCAGGATGAATCCTTCAGGATGAATCCAAAAGAGTTGCTAAAGAATAGGCTTATGCAAGGCATTCATGTGAGTGTGTGCGATCCTTTATGCTCTACGTCCCTAAAAAACCAGCAGATTTCTTTGAACTCACCCCCTTTTGTTCCCCTCTCTTAATAAGAGAGGGGGATAGGGGGTGAGTTTTCAGGATGTCATACCACTTAAGTTAAAAGGACACTCCCTCTTATCAAAAACTACGACCCCGCCAAAGGCGGGGGAGAAGAACCAAACATTTTAGTCTATGACTCCTATTATACCGTCATCATCTCCTCTTGCTTGCGTGCTTCAGATTTTCTTGATAAGAGTTCATTTAGCTCCTGAGGATTGGAACTTCTCCCCTCCGCATCGCCTAAAGTGATTTTATGTTTAAGATAAAGTTCGGCTAGGGAATGATTCATTGTTCTCATTCCGTATTTTTGGCCCGCTTGCATCAAGCTATAAATCTGATGGATCTTTTCATCCCGGATTAAAGCCCTGATGGCTGGGGTACAAATCATTATCTCCAGAGCCAAAACCCTCCCCCCTCCTATCTTAGGAATCAACTGCTGGCTAATCACCGCCTGCAGCACAAAAGATAAAGTAACCCGCACCTGCTCCTGCTGGTCGGTGGGGAAAACGTCTATGATTCGATTGATTGACTCCGCACAAGAGTTAGTATGGAGTGTGGCAAAAGCTAAATGCCCGGTCTCGGAAATATTTAAAGCCGCCTCCATAGTTTCCAGATCCCTCATCTCCCCGATCAAAACCACGTCCGGATCTTCTCTTAAGGCATATTTAAGGGCGCTGGCAAAGGAGGAAGTGTCCGTATAAACCTCTCTCTGATTAATCAAGGAGGAGATGTGCCGATGGAGATATTCGATGGGATCCTCCACGGTTAGGATGTGGCAATGTCGTTCCTGATTGATCTTGTTGATCAAAGCCGCCAAGGTGGTGGACTTTCCGCTTCCCGTGGGACCAGTCACCAGAACCAGACCGCGGGGCAGAGTGGCTAATTCCACCACCGCCTTGGGTATGCCCAGCTCCTCGAAACTCGGGATATTGAAGGGAATTTGCCTTATGGCCACCGCCACGTTTCCCCTCTGCATAAAGACATTACATCTGAATCTACTTAGATGCTCGATCCCAAAGGAGAGGTCCAATTCGCTTTTTTCCTCGAACGTCCGCCTTTGCTTTTCATTCATGATGCTATAAGCTAGCTTTTTTGTATCCTCCGCGGTCAAAAGGTCAAATTCAGTCTTTACCAATTTCCCATCTATTCTCAGCTGAGGAGGCGAACCCACGGTCAGATGAAGATCGGAGGCGTTTTTTTTCACCACCATCTCTAACATCTCGCGTAAAGTTACCATATTAGATTTCTCCAATTAGATGTGGTTTCTGAACGGGTTTCTTAATATCTATCGACTCAAAAAGCGGAATTCTTAAATCTTCTATGGATCTATTCATGGTCATTGTCCTTTTCTAATCCAGGTCTTGAGAGAAAGCAGTTGCAGAGAGAAGCTGGGGTGTCCACCTTATGGTCAAGCTGAAGCTTGACACTCCAGAAAAACTTTCCTCCAGTCTAGTTTTTCAAGAGATGACTGGATCATATCGCGGTTACCGCCAACACCTCACTCACCGTGGTGATGCCCTTCTTAAGTTTTTCCAGGGCCGCTGTCCGCAAGCTCAGCATCCCTTCCGCTATGGCTTGCTGCCTTATATCTGCGCTGGAGGCTTTGGCAACTATCATCCTTTCAATCTCCGGAGAAATCGGCATAACCTCAAAAATTCCACTTCTTCCTGAAAAACCTGTGTTATTACATTCAGCACAACCTTTTCCTTCATAAACTTTGACCTCCTTGATCTCATTTTCAGGAAGTCCCAGCATTTGCAGGGTTTCAGAGGACATCTTTGCTTCTCTTTTACAATTCGAACAGATTTTGCGCACCATCCTTTGAGCCATGACCAGTTTAATACAAGAAGCCACCAGGTAATTGGGAACCCCCATATCTACCAGCCTATCTATGGTGCTGGGAGCGTCATTGGTATGCAAGGTAGAAAAAACTAAATGTCCGGTCAAAGCTGATCTTACTGCGATATCTGCGGTCTCCCCATCCCTTATTTCTCCGACCATGATCACATCCGGATCCTGCCTTAAAAAGGATCTCAAAGCCGAGGCAAAGTCCATCCCAATCTCGCTTTTCACCTGAACTTGATTTATCCCTTCAAAATTGAACTCTACCGGATCCTCCACCGTTAAGATGTTGATGTCTGGAGTGTTGATTTGTTTTAAAGCGGAATACAAGGTGGTGGTCTTCCCGCTTCCAGTAGGACCGGTGACCAGGATCATCCCATAAGGAAGATGGATGACCCGGCTGAGCTCTTTCAGAGAATTTTCTGATAAACCCAGCTTAGTCAAGTCGATATTTACGGTTTTGGGATCTAAAATCCGCATCACCACCTTCTCTCCGAAGATGGTGGGGAGTACGGAAACCCTTAAGTCTACGGCCCGATCCCCAAATTTGACCTTTATCCTTCCATCTTGGGGAAGCCTTCTTTCGGAGATGTCCAAATCTGCCATGATTTTCATCCGGGAGACTATGGCGGCTTTGTATTTGAAGGGCAAAGGGGACATCTCATGCAAATCCCCGTCTAATCTATATCTGACCCTTATGTTTTTTTCGTAAGTCTCTATATGAATGTCGGAACATCCCCTTTTAATGGCCTCCGCAATGATGGAGTCCACCAGTTTAACCAAAGGCTTATCCTGAACTTGTGATCTTAGGTCTTGCTCCGTGGGGGCTTCCTCAGTTTGCGCTATAAGCTCCAGACCGTCTTCTTTCAAACCTTTCAAAATCTCGTCTATGCCTCCAGTGTCTTTATAGTAGCTATCTATAGCTTTTTGGATGGCTTTTTCCGGACTAATCACCGGTTGCACGTTATAGCCGGTGATGAACTTTATGGCGTCCAGAACATAGATATTGTTGGGATCGGAGATAGCCACGATCAAGGTCTTGCCCAGTTTGCTGACGGCTATAACGTTGAACTTTCGGGCGATGTCCAAGGGGATCATCTTCACCACATCCGGATTCAGTTCGATGTCCGAAAGTCTTAAAGCCCCGATGTTCAGCTGTCTCCCGACGAATTCAGAGAGTTCATCCTCGTCCGCGATAGCTCCCATCCGGACTAAAACCTGTCCTAATTTTTCATCGCCTCTTTGTTGGGATTCCAAAGCTTTGGTAAGCTGTTCATCTGTGATCTTACCTGCCTGGACCAGCATCTTTCCTAATTCATGTAACATCGCTTATCACCGATGAAAATTTGTAACTTGAAAAAGCTACTTAAGACTCCTTTTCCCGTTTGGGGAAAAACCGCAGATAAAAAACTATGCGTAATGCTTTTTTCTTTGTGCCTTTTGGAAAGAATTCGTTTCTTTTCTCCCCCGGGTCAGATTAGCCGTTTAAGTTTGACGGCTTTGTCGGTTTTGGTTCTCCTTCGCTGAAGATGTCGTCGAGCTTGCTCTCCAGGGAGGCTGAAAAATCGGAATCCATCTGGGTCCCTTTGTCCCTTTTCTTCTTGGTGGCAGATGCCAAAACGGTTGCCAGCTCCTCAGAGATCTCCTTGGCATAGAGTCTGACCAAACCAAGGGTGGTTCGGTCATCGAAGATGACCGCTAAGATGCTGCGCTCGCCCGCCAAACAGACGTGAATGTGATCCTTTTTCCCTTGATGGAAAAGTACCGAAAACTCGGGCTCACCGACCAAGCGTGCGATCTCTTTGGTGGAGGCAAAGCTTCCCGCCAAAAGCGCCGCCAAAGCCGTAGTATCCAAAGACTGGGTGAAACCCAGGCGAGTGATCAGATGACCATCTTTGTCCACCAAAAGGGCACACTTAGCATGAGAATTTTTGACCAGTCGGTTCAAAATCCTCTCTATTTCTCCGATTTCCTCTTCATAAATTACCTGATATTCCTGTCCCAATTTGGCACCTCCGGTCTATCTTTTTATAAGCCTATTAAGAAAACGCCACAGAAAAAATCCTTTGGGCTTGATTTCCTTTTTTTGTCTGGCGGATGACCAGCTTATTATGGTGGGACTTCCTTTGGCCTGGGGTGGAGGTGGACCACCTTCCTGTCTCTTCTCTTCTCCGTCATAGATGAACCCTTCGGATAGCTTTTCCTCTTTTTGAGTCTCAAACCCCTCTCTCTTTTCGGGAGTGGAGGGTTCAGTCTCCGTTTTAGGCTGAGAAGAGAGAGGCTCCTCCGAGTGTCCAGGCTGGCACCCGGATGGGGGAGGAGAGCCAGACCATTCTTCTGGGGCGATAGAAAGTTTCCCCTGACCCATGGCATCCACTTCCTTTTCTTTCAAAGACTCCAGCGTCTCTGGGAAAAGACTCGCTGAAGCTGGGGTTTTTGCCTCCTCTAAATCAGCCATACTCTGGGGTGGAGCAGGTTTTGATTTGTCCACGATCATCTCTTTAACCAAAACCTCACTTTCCGACACCACTTGTTTCCCTTTTGCCTGATCCAATACTAACTTGCTTATGCACTTTAAGGTATCAAAAACCCCCCTACCCTGTATGGCCACGGCCTCAAAATGAGGAAGACCCTGGGGATTTAACGTAGATTCCAGCTCCTCCACCGAACAGACATCGGAAAGATCCCTTTTGTTATATTGAAACACCAAAGGGAGTTTCTCTAGGTCGTATTCATACCCCTCCAAATTCTCCAATAAATCTTGGTAGCTTTCGATATTTTCAGGCATTTTGGTTCTTTGTGAGTCCGCCACAAAAACCAAACCATCCACGCCCCTTAAGACCAATCTTCGAGTAGCATTATAATAAACCTGCCCCGGGACCGTATACAGCTGGAACTTTATGGAAAATCCATTAATTTTGCCGATGTCCACTGGAAGAAAATCAAAAAACAAGGTTCGGTCCTGATCGGTAGCTAAAGAGATGAGCTCTCCTTTGGCTTGGGGCGGGATTTTTTGATGAACGTATTGCAGGTTGGTAGTTTTGCCGGAAAGCCCTGGACCATAAAAGACTATTTTGCACCAGATCTCCTTAAAGGCGTAATTTATGGATACCATTTCTTAATCCGTTCCACTACTTTTGTCCGCCTGAGACCTTCTCTTGCGCCAGCCTCACCTTCTCTGCCGCATTTCTTATCTCCAGTCTGACCAGTCCCACATTCACCTGGGGATCGGTGGTTACTGCTAAGATGCCGATGCCCACATCCGTCAAAAACAATTTCCCGTTGCTTGCCTCCACCGTCACCTGTTTGGGGGCGTCATTGGAAAGACGGCTCATCGATTTCTGCACCGTGTTCACAATGGAGGCCGCCAAGGCTCCTATGTCCTGATCCTGAAGCTGGGTATGCAGATTAGCGGCGATGACGATACCATCTTGTCCCACAATCATGCTTCCGCTGACTCCCGAGGTCTTATTCAGCTCTTCTAATATTTCATTCATGTCACTCCTCCACACCTTTTAGGATCTTTTGATTATATCTCTCTTCCAAATGCTTCTTTATCATCCCTACTGCTTGTGAGATTCTCACCGAGAGAAGCTCGTCGGTATGACGGTCGGCCACGGTGATCAAAATAAAGTTTAAAATCTGGTTAAGACTTATCCACAGATGGGGAGTATAAATTCCAATTTTTTCTACTTGGCTTTCGTTTATCTTCTTCAAGAGGTTATGATTAGCTTCTTTTAAGCAAAGGGCCAAAGAAGCAAAGCGTTCTGGGTCAAAATCAGATAATGTATCACCGCCCACGGCCAAACCCTCATTATCTACCAAAATCGCTCCCTTCACGCCAGAATACTCCCGCAGGTAATGTAACGCCTCCTCTAAGTCCCCTTTTTTTAATCTCTTCTTTTCTTCAGTGGAAGATTTTGTCTTCATTTGATCCCTCCACGACTTTGCTATTTGATTCTCGAAAAAAGGTAAGGGCTTATCTAGGCTTATCTTTGGAACAGCTTCGGACTCTCTTCTTCGCCGAGTTGGCTTCCCTATGAGTATCTCAAAAGAGGACTTAAGAACAAAGGGCGACATCATCGCTTGTAACAAAAAAGCAGGCAGATAGTGGTAGGTTCCCCACTTTAAAGAAGAAGACCAATCCATAGAGAACATAGCTACCAAAAAAAGACCGGAGCAGATTCCCAGGGAAAGCCGATAAAGGAGGGTCAAAAGAGCCAAAAAGATAACCCAAAGGACCGATACTTTGGAGAACAAAATGAAAAAGATCAGCACATACCAACCTAACTCAAAAGCACAAAGCGAAAGGGGGGACATATCCACCCGGAGCCCAAAATCTTTTGGGAAAAAAATCAAAGGAACCACCATAAGGAACAAAGCGATCAAAATAACGCCCCTTATCTCTTTTCGGTAATCTGAAGTCACCTTCTCCCCCCTTTTCTTCAGTCTGAGTTAGAAGATACCCTAAGAATATTTTGCATATGTTCAAGTAACTCTCCCACCCTTATCTTCAAAGCCCCCAGGTTTACCTCGGCGGAGCAACATAATACGAATCTATACTTTTCGAACTTTATTACCAATAATTTGAAATTCTCGAGCTCAACCAATATCTGTTCTAACTCCCCAAAGGCTGCCTCTGACATCCCCTGCTTAGCATGCTTAGAGATGGTGACGGCGACAGCTCCTAAGAGCTCTCGATTAAGCTGAGGATTGAGCTTGCTCTCCACTACTAAACCATCTGCGCCCACCACCATCGCCCCTAACACAAAAGGGAGCAATTTCAGATAAGCCACGGCATCTTTAAAGTCCACTATTTTCTCTATCTGCCACCTTTCTTTCGCCAGCATATCTTCATAGCCCGCTTTTCCTAAGTCGGCTTTTTCCCTTAGTTGGTTTAGAATATCTCTCACCACTGGATCTGCCGGATCAGCCGCTTTTAGTTTCTCCAAAATCATTTTGGCATCTCTTATTTGCCCCTTTTTCATGAAGATCTGCGCCAAAAGCAACTCTGTGGTTTTAGTTCTTCCATCCGATTGAATAGCTAAGGAGAGTTCCTTTTCCGCCTCGACGTACATTCCCCGGTCCATATTTATCTTAGCCATCACCAGATGGCCGGCCCCGTAATCCGGGTGAAGTTTCAACCCTTTATGGCAGAGACTGAAAGCCTTGCCTAGCTCCCCCTTTTTCCGATACGCATCGGACAAGGCTGCGAATATATATGAGTCCGGGCTTTGAGCCAAAATCATTTCACACTTTTCAATTCTCTCATCCAGCTCCACGCTCTTAAGCATAAAAATCCTCTAAAGACTACAAGCACAAAAAGTCCATTCTCTCCCTTTAGGACAAATTCCTCCCTCGCATAAACTTTACCTTTGGCCTCACCCCCAAGGTGGGAGGCAAAACCAGACCGGATCGGGATGAACCTTTCTTAAAACACAAAATTCGTGTAAAAACTCAAAAATTCGGATGAATGTTTGATACACTCATACGAGCTTCGCATCTGGCTAATAAGTTTATCGACAAGCAAATTCGATTACTTAAGTCTTGCCTTTGAAAAACCGAAGCTGAAGCATTAGCCTGAACTTGTAGACGGGGGAGTTTGATTGGTTTCTCAAATTAAGGGAGTCGGATGGTAGACGGACCTAAATTCTAAAAAAGATACCTTTATTCCCTCAACATTAACTCAAAACCTTTTTGATGAAATGAATACCTAAGGCTAAAGATATAAGGGACAAGAGTCGGACCAAAGAAGCAATGGTGAGAGAGATATAAAAAAGCCCGCTGGAGACAAAAAGGCTTAAGATTTGGGCGATCAATAGAATGGCAAAGGAGAAGGAAAAGAGAATCCACCCGTATGAAAGCTCACCCTCCCTCAAGAACGATTTCACCTTTAACGAAGAAAAAAGACAGAAAAGAGCTCCCAAAAGAAGCAAAACATCCACCGCCGCCGGCAAAAAACCTGAAGTGGAGGGAGCTATGATTCTACCGGGGGGACCAAAAGCCTCTTGCGGGGAAAAGACCACCGCCACAAAAAGCCACAGCCATACGCCTAAAAAAGCTTTAGATTTCTTCTTTTTCATGGTTTGAAAAATTGCTTCCTTTTTAAAAAAATTTTAAGGTTCTAAAAAGCTCTTCTTCTAACTCGTAGGCCTTAGCGACTTTCCGGTCAGAAGCGATGGCCTGAGCCGATTCTTTTCTGATCTCTGCGGTAATCTCTCTGACCTGATTTTTGCCCAAGGTCAAAGAGACGGATTTCAGGCATTCCGAAAGCAGGGCATTCAGTCCGTCCATGAGTTTATGGAATCTAATCGGTTTCCATATTCTGGTCACTGCACTTTTCAAATTTCCAAAGTTAAGAAAGTCTTCGGAACTTTCCAGATTCGCCAAAATGGGGTAATAGTTTTTCTGAAGCTCCCAAGAACATTTGAGGATCTTTTTTGTTCCTTCGCCTAATTTCTGGGCTACGGTTTTCTCGATGATCTGGTAAGAGAGAGCATATAATTTGGTCACGATCTCCAAAAGGATCTCCTCCTCCTCTTTTTGAGGCTCTTGGAATTTTTTCTTTCCTCCCTCTTCCACCAATCCCAAAGTTAACAAATTATATATGGCTTTACAGGTAAGAAACTCACCCATTGTGCTTAATTCAGCTACATCCAGAATGGTTCTTTCTCCATTAATCAAAAGGAGCGTTTGCAAATCGTCTAAACTGAAACTCACCTGGCTCGATTTGATCCGGGGGTCTGCTACCACCCTCAAGACCACCTCATTCCCCGGCAGAAGCTTTTGGATTTGGCTCCACTCGTCCATTCTTCTGGTCCCCTCCATCACCATGTTCATGGTATTAATCTGCGTGGTGATTTGATCCGCCGGGGGGAGCCTACCCTCTAAAAAGATGAACTCTCCAGAGGTCCAGCCAAAAAGATTATATATTATCTCCTCGATCTGATATTTTAGACATTCCGCTACCTCCTCTCGGCTTAAAAGCCCCATCTCAAAAAGAACTGTGCCTAATCTCTTATGGGAACCCTTTTGAAGGGTGATGGCTTTATCCAAATCTGCTTTGGAGATTTTTCTTTTCCTCAAGATGAGGTTTCCTAATAGCTCATCCTCGCTACCGAAAGAGGTAGCATAAATTATGTTCCCCTTCAAGAAATAGATCTCTCTCTTTTGAATGTCGCCGGAAGCAGATCCTTTCGGTCGGAAGACCGAAAGGACTCCGGTCTTTCCGGATGTGCTGATAAGCTGTAAAAGATCGGTTAAAGAGAGTGTCCGTAAATCTCCGGTAAGCCTTGCCTCTTGGGTTTCGATGCTCATAATTTAGAGAAGATGCTTTAGGATTCAAGCCGATGAAGCCATAATACCTCATCAAATGTGGATGTATGCATACGCACATCCCAGCAACTTTTTGTTTGCCTATAAATTATTAATCGGAAAAATGAATCATTTCTTAACCATTTGTTCCTCGCAAGATGTAGAATGGAGGAGTATGGGTTTCTCACCCCAAATACCTAAAGCCTTCTTTTTTAAATTGGAAGTGTAGCGTAATAAGGAATGAGCCCGCGGTATAAACCGTATGGTTCATGCCAACGAGCTAAACGAATAACTGATGAAATAGCCCCTGGACTTTTAGCCTATTAGACTAATTGGGGGCGGGGATGCTTAATTTTCCAGTCAGTCAAAGAAAGTTTGGAGAGATTGAAAAAGACGGAAACTGAATGGATCTGCAAAAAAGAAAATTAACAAGCTTGGTTCAAGGAATTAACTCAAAACCCTTTTAATAGCCGGTCCGAAAAGCCTGCTTTTGGTCAAGCCACTCTAAAGGGAATGCTTGGTCTATGCTTCTGAGGGTGGAAGATTCTTCACCAGCCGATTACCCTTCTTTGGCACTCTTCTTGGCTTCCTTGATCAGCCCATATACTCTATCATCTAAGTCTGCGAAAAGCTTAAGATATTTATATCTTTGGTCCGAGTCGGCTTCTACTGCCTTTTTATCCACTGAAGCTAAAAGGACTCGGCCGAAGATGACCACCTGATCCCCGTATTTTTTCGTCCAATCCAAAGAACATTCTAAGTGCGCCTTGCATTCGGCAATGCGAGGGGTGGAAAGTTTGGCAGACTTAACGGGCGAAAGACCTGCTTTCTCGATGCTTTTATTTCCTTCAGTTTCTATTCCCGACATATTCCATATTTTTTTAGCCAATTCCGCTCCTGGAATATTTACCACAAATTCTCCAGTGGCTAAAATGTTTTTGGCGGTAGATTGGCTCATATTACAGCCGAAGCCGACTATGGCCGGACGGGAGGCAAAGATAGAGATCCAACTCTGAGTCGCCAAACTGGGAACCTTCTCTCTATTAACAGAGGTAATCAAAACCACTTGTCCCATTAAAGGAAAACGAAGACGAAAAGCATCATTGGGATCACCTAACAGGGGAAACGAATCAATGTTCTTCAAACCGCTGAAGTCGAAATCGACCTTTTCTACTTCTTTTTTCATCTGTGCTCCTTTTCTTTTTTACTTTAGGATCAAACTCCTATTTCTAACTTCCTACACGGGTTTCTTTTGCTTGTAGCCAACTTCTGTTCACCGACAAAAGAGAACCTTCTTTGTGGAGTTTTTTGTAGTTTTTAAAAGAACTGTAAGTTCGATTCCAAGAATATATGGTGTTTCGTAATTATGTCAACAAAAATTTTAAAAATCTTTTTCTTTTGGATTCAAGGGCAAAAAATGAACTCTCTGCAGATATTTTCAAATTTGCACTTTATCTATTTACGAGAAGTGCCTCCCTATATATTTGCAAGATATATTTGCCAGAAAAGAACTTTATATCTAACTATCAGTTAATTAAGGGAGAAGATAAAAGTTTTAAGCTTTTTACTGGTGATAGACAAGCTGATGGGCGCTTTTGCCGCTAGCTTGAATGCCACAAATGGGTGAACATGATAAAACAATATCAATTCCTACTGGATCAATCCTCAAAAGAATGTTTCAGATGAACCGGGGGGACAATTCATTTACTACTTCAGAATGAATCCATTTAATATTTTAAAGAATGAACCGAAATCATTTTTTAATTTTTACTCTTTCTTTGTCGATTCTTCCCTGCTCCCAGGTTTCCACCAGGATTTTAGCCACCTTTGGATCAAACTGGGTACCGGAGCAATCTTTGATCTCCTTGATGGCGAGCTTAAAGCCTTTGCTTTTTCTATAAGGTCTATCCGAGGTTATGGCATCGAAGGTATCCACCACCGCCATCAAGCGCCCCTGGATAGGTATCTGTTCTCCTCTTAGCCTGATGGGATAACCTTTGCCATCATATCTTTCGTGATGATAAAGGACATACGGGATAGCGGGCTTCAAAAAGTATATCCCTTCCAATATCTTTGCACCACAAGCGGGATGCTGTTTCATGACTTCAAATTCCTCTTTGGTCAAAGCCTCCGGCTTATTCAGTATGGCGTCTGGGACCCCGATTTTGCCGATATCGTGCAATATACCTCCCATCTTTACCTCCCATAGTTTATCTTCCTCCCATCCCATCTGCCTGGCAATAAGCTCAGCCATATACCAGACCCTTTCGGTATGTCCCCGGGTGTAAATGTCCCGCGCCTCCACCGCATTAGCTAAGGCGGTGAGGGTCTCCATATAAGAGTCTCTGAGCTCCTCATACAGCTTAGAGTTCTCGATAGCCAAAGCGGCTTTGGAGGCGATGATGGAAAGGGAGTGAATCTGCCCTATGGTGAATGGAGATAGGCGGCTTTCGGTTCGAATCAGAGTCAAAATCCCTATTACCTTTCCCTTGGCCATCAAAGGATGGCTGATGCCCGATCTTATCTTTCTCTTATACTCCCAGGGGAGGAACCGATCTTCGATTTTGTCTTTGTCGAAAATTTGGGGCTTACCATTTTTTATAACCCATTTGGAGATGGAATCGTCTCCCCTAAAAAAACCACTTTCACACATTCGAGGGGGTATGCCCAGAGATGCTTTGGGGATCAACTTATTATTCTTTTCGTCTAAAAGTAGAATCCAAACCATGTCTGCTTCCAACTCTTTGATGGCGGTCTCTAAAATCAAGTTCAAAAGAAAATCCAGTCGAATGGTGGAACCCATAGCTTCGCTGATCCGATAAAGAGAAACCGTTTCTTTTAAATTTATGTTCTCTCGAAGAAGCCTTTGTTTTTCTAAACCCCTTTTTATGATGACCCTTAAGGTATCCATGGAAAAAGGCTTGATCAAGTAGTCATAGGCGCCCGATTTTAAAACCGATACTGCATTATCTATGGTGGGACGACCGGTCATCAGAACCACCACCGCATCCGGATGAAGTCTGATAGTTTTATTAAGCACGTCCACGCCTGATTTTTCACCCATAATCAGGTCGGTCAGAACGAAGTCCACCGGCTCTCTCTCCAAGATATCCATAGCCTTTTTAGGGTCGCAAGCGGTCTGAACGCGGTAATCTCCATCCGCCAGCATCTCCTTTATGACTTCACAAATATACTCCTCGTCATCCACCACCAAAATATGCGGAGCATCTCCAGTGGTTGTTCTCCAGACGTCGGTCTCCATCTCAGACTTTTTGGACAGCTGACCTCCAATTGTGTTTGCTTGCCCCTGGTTGGAATTTCGGGTCAAACAGACCTGACCATTGGATTTACAGATCATAAGCCCCCTTGGAATAGATTATAGAAGTTTAGAGATAAAACCCCGCTTTTAAGATGCATTTGCTAGTGGCATGTGCCTGAAGTATCTATACCCCTGTCATTGTGAGCCCGAAGGGCGTGGCCCCGCCTTTGGCGGGGCTTCGTTTAACTCGCAATGACATTGTGAACTCATCTACGTTACAAGACACTATGATGCGAATTTATTGAAGTTATTCTCTTTTCGTTACAAAATTCATATCGGCTTTGAATAAGCGAAAATTGAATTTTTCTATGTTCTTCTTTTGCACAAAAATTGCGGAACCCGACCTGGAGAAGGAAAAACTTCTTTGGGGGGAATCTCATATAAGTCCCTCTCTTCTCAAGAGAGGGATTTAGGGTGAGTTCGATAATGTGACATATTCAACTCATCCCCTAGCCCCTTCTCTTATAAAGAGAAAGGGTGTAGTGTGAAATCGAACTTGACAGGGCGTTATTACAAAGTTGCAGACCTCCTTTTGAGGAATATTATATAAGTCCCTCTCTTCTCAAGAGAGGGATTTAGGGTGAGTTCGATACTCTGCCACACGGAACTCATCCCCCGACCCCTTCTCTTGTGAAGAGAAGGGGTATACCATGAAATTCTACCTGGCACGGCATATCAAAGAGCCACAAGGCCCCTTTTACCGACATTCTAAAGTTTTACACGGACGTTCGGATACATAATTCCCAAAAATTTGCTTTTGTCCCCAAGCTTTTTTCCAAACAAGGAGACAAAATCTGGGATGGAAAGACCAATCCCTCCGTAAAATTCCCTTTTCGGCCTGCCCTGATCCCGACTTTGGAGGGAGAAGGGTCTAAGCCCCGCTTGTAGTGAGCCTGTCGAACCTAAATGAGTAACGCTATATCCAAATCCGAAACATACAAGCTTTTGAGGAAGGAAAAGTTTTGGGCGGTAGGTCAACCAGTAAATGAAATTATCATATTCCTCGTAGGTTTGAGCAAAAGGAGTTTTATTTTCAGAAAAAATGTTCTTCTTCCAGCTTATCTTAAAATCAAAATCATTCAGCCAGCTATAATGTTTCTTTGCAACCGCCATTCCAACTCCCAGGTAATCGAAAATTAGATCAGAGACGCCCAGACCTTGCTCGGGATTATAAGCATCTATAGGATATTCCACCAAAGTAAGAATCAAAGCAGATTCGGAAAGCGAAAGAGCTCGGCTGGTTTTGGGGGAAAAGCCCACCCAATCATAAGTAGAATATAAAAATTGGGTCATTTTATATCCCCACATGAAATGACTCAGCTCATCGGTTTGTGCCAAACCATCTCCCTTCCAATCATCTTTTAGGTGAAATTTGCCCTTTGATTTTCCCCAGGTGTTCATCGCCTGATTAAAACCTACGGTTATCGCCGCTAAATTCAACCCCCCTATAACTGAAGCCTTTTTGTAATCGAACTTCCTTTTTATCATAGGATAGGTCGAAGATCCCGCCGCAGGCGGGGAAGAGAGAGTCGTATTCTTGGAATAATTCCCATTGATAAAAGAAAACATTTGAGTAAGTTCTGGTGATTTCTGGCGTTCAAAAATCGGAATGCTATTTTGATGCTTCGGGAATAGTCTCAAGATCCCCGCCTTTGGCGGGGGGAATTCCCGAAGCTTATAAGCATCCTGCCTCTGGCGGGACGCATCAAAAGAAATGAAACTATTATCCTTGTCGAATGCCTGTCCATAGGTAGGACAAATCAAAATGTTGAAAATCCCGCCAAAGGTATGCACCGTATGGTGCATACCAAAGGCGGGGAAGAAGGCAAATACCAGAGTCAGAAAGAGGATAAATGTTCTTTTTACGCTCACATATTTATTATAACCCAATTTTGAATTTTGTCAAGTATTTTAGATGGTTCTGAAGTGAGAGGCGATAGCCACACGGAATAAGCCGCATGCTTCATACCAAGGGCTGTGCCTATGGTTGTTCTTGAACCCCGCACCCCAGGGTAATCACCATCTTTGTCAAGCAAAATCTTCTTGACATGTCTTCGCAATATAATAATGTCAGTAGTTTGCAAATAGGAAATGTCAGGTTATGATCATCCATATGGATGATAAGAGTGTTAAACCTGACCATGAAAGAGGCGGAGAGATATAAAGT
>Ga0315289_10000779_pt1 | contig 48991 bp, 43 predicted proteins | sample YL17G11_40_MG_FD_203452 | JGI IMG/M metagenome (GOLD analysis project Ga0315289, IMG submission 203452) | Sediment microbial communities from Yellowstone Lake, YNP, Wyoming, USA - YL17G11_40 | ecosystem: Environmental > Aquatic > Freshwater > Lake > Sediment | place: USA: Wyoming | collected... | reverse complement strand
GAGCGGCTGGTGCGCGCTGGCAACACATCGCAAAAGTCGGTGCAGACGATCCTCGACAAAGTCCGACGAGCTAACGAAGCGTTAGAAGCACTACACTAGATCGTCCGCAGAAGCTCCGCTGGCTAGCCCTGCAAAGGCCTACTTCCGTGAGACTGACCGCCTACGCCCTTGAGCGCCTCTGAAAGGGCGACAGGTGTCTTGACAAGGCTAGGAGAGCGATATATAGTGGCGCTAGGTATAGCGCCGCTAGGCATCGCTCCCCGAGCAGTCGGCGCTTGCGATAGGGGAAAGTGATGGAGTTCGACAGCAAGGAGTACTGGGAGAAGCTTATCAACCGTAGCGTGGCGCGGTTCTTTCTGCTGGCGGCCCTGAACCGGCGGGCCATGCACGGCTATGAGCTGGCCAGGGCCATCAGCGGGGCCTGCCGGGGCTGCTGCGAGCCCAGCGATGCCATGATCTATCCCGCCCTCCACGACCTGCTGGAGGGTGGATACGTGGAGTGTCTGGTGGAGGCCCAAGGGGCCCGCCAGCGCAAGGTGTGCCGCCTGACCGAAAAGGGCCAGGAGGCCTATCGTGCCGCCGCCACGGCCTGGCAGAGGGTCATGCCTTCTCTGAGCCAGGCTGTCGCCGTCGGCCTAGGTTCGGTTGAGGCCGGAGACTGCGCCCCGGCCGGGTGCGCTCCGGCAGCAGCCGAGAGGAGGACGAGCTAGCCATGATGAAGCGAAGCCCCGATGAGATCAAGAGAGTCGTCAGCGAGCGCTACGGCGCCCTCGCTGGCGGGAGGCTGGCGGCAACGGGCGGTTCCTCTTGTTGCGACCCCTCCTGCTGCGGCCCGTCGGAGGCGCCGACCGCGGCGGAGCCCCTGGTCCAGCTCTTTTACTCGCCTGAGGAGCTGAAGGACTTGCCGGAGGAGGCCCTCTCCTCCCTCGGCTGCGGCAACCCGACGGCCATTGCCGGGCTGAAGGAGGGCGAACACGTTCTTGACCTAGGCAGCGGCGGCGGCCTCGACTGCTTCCTCGCTGCCCAGAAGGTGGGGGCGAGCGGCAGGGTGGTGGGCCTGGACATGACGCCGGAGATGATCGAGCTGGCCCGGCGCAACGCTGGTAAGGTCGGCCTCTCCAACGTGGAGTTTCACCAGGGCGAGATGGAGAGGACGCCATTCCCCGAGGCCTCCTTCGATGTCATCATCTCTAACTGCGTCATCAACCTGTCGCCGGACAAGGACGCCGTCTTCCGCGAGTCCTTCCGGGTCCTCAAGCCGGGCGGGCGCTTCCGCGTATCGGACATCGTCTGGCTGCGTGCCCCCACGGAAAAGGAGAGGAGCGATCTGGAGAGCTGGGCGGGCTGCATCGCTGGGGCCCTGATGGCCGAGGAGTACGTGGCCAAGCTCACCGCCGCCGGCTTCTCCAATGTGCGAGCCCGGCTGCGGGACGACGGCGGCGACCGCGGCTTCACATCCGCCAACGTCGAGGCTGAGAAGCCTGTCGCTGGCCAGCGAAGTGGAGAGCCTGTGGTGACGGTGGGCGCCCCTGCCGTCGCGTCGTCGGAAGGCGCGGGCCTTCCCCAGGGCACATGCTGCGAGGAGCCCGCCGGTCGCGAAACAGGGAGCAGCGCGATGGGCCTTAGCGACTTGGAGAGGGAGTTCGTGGGCTTGGGTGCGGCCGTAGGGGCGGGCTGCCACCCCTGTACCCAGTACCACACGCAGGCGGCCCTGAAGGCGGGCCTGAGCGTCGAGGAAATCCTGTGGGCTGTCGACGAAGCCCAGGCCGTGCGGGCGAGGGGTGGCATCGCCGTCGCCAACGTGGGGCGGCGCATCCTCGGAGCTGGCCAACAGGAGCTGCCCGCCGAGCAGGCACCCGCCTGTCGCGGCGCCGCTCTGGTCAGGTTAGGCGCGGCCGCCGGCTGCAATAGCGGCGTGCTGCTCGCCGGGTACGCAGAGCAAGCAGCGGCTCACGGTGTTCAGGGCGTCGAACTGCGGGAAGCGATCGACATCGCCGAGATGGTGAAGACGCAGGCCGGGAAGTTCCTTCAGCGGGACGCTGAGCGGGCCTTGGGCAGTGCTACGGAGCCGGTGGGGGCTACTGCACCGGCAGCGAGTTGCTGTGCCGCGGCAGAGACGTCTGAGTCTGCCGACCCGCCGCCCGGAACCGAGGTCGGGGCCAGCGACCGGGGCTGTGGTTGCGCCCAGGAGCAGCAGTAGAGCTCCCGGACGCGAGGCGGCTGACTCGGCCAGTGGGGAGAGGTGACCGAGGCCATGTGGACAGAAACGGACGAGTTCTTTGAAGCAACGCTAAGGATGAAAGGTGAGGAGGCGGAGAGGGTTCGCCTCGTCTCGGAGCTCCGCCGACAGGCACGGCAGGGCGGAAAGGCACGTGACTGGCGCTGGCGCATCGAGCCTGGGATGGAAGAGGCCTTCCGGGACCTCCAGGGCTGGCTCCTTTCCAGCCAGCGAGACGCGGTGCCGGACACGGCGGGCACCGCATCGCTGGCGCAGGACGCCGATCGTGTCCTGTGCTGCCCGCTCGCGGGCTACTGCGCTGAGGCTGCCTAGGCCCGTCTCGTGAATGCTCGCGAGCGGCGCGAGTAGAGGGAGAATAGAAGTGGACTGGACTATCGTCGTGTCGGTGCTGGTGGCACTGCTGCTGTGGCCACTGGTGGTGCTGGCGGCCCTCATACCGGCGTTGATGCTCGGCCGCCGCCTGGTCCGGCGCCGGATCCGACGGGCGCTGGGCGCGTGGCGAGAGGCGGGACCTGCGCGTTGGCGGCACTTCTGTGGAATCGGGGATGCTGCCTCGCCCGAAGCTCGTGCCGACGCCTGATGCTCAATCGTTGATGGCGAGTCTCGCGTGATACTGGGAGTGGCTTGTGGCGCTAGAGGGGTGCCAGGGGGCCCCTGCTGCGGGTCGCCCGCAGTGGGAGTTGAACCATGATCGAAGCGAAGTCGGCAACGCATCGCATTCGGCGAGCCTACAACCTTTGGAGTCTCTTCTACGGCAGGTTGGTCGCGCCTCTGGAGCATAAACCTCGCATGCTCGGGTTGGAGCAGGTGGGCATACAGCCCCACGACAAGGTGCTTGAGGTCGCGGTCGGCCCGGGAGTGACCCTCTTGGAAATCGTGAAGAGAGTGGATAAGACGACGGTTGTATACGGTGCCGATCTTTCTCCGAGGATGCTCGAAAAGGCTCGGCGGCGGGTCAGCGACGCCGGGTACGTCAACGTAGACCTGCGGGAAGCCGATGCCCGCCAACTGCCCTTCCCGGACGATACGTTCGATGTCCTCTACAACAGCTACATGCTTGACCTTATCCCGTTGAGGGATATGCCCGTTGTGCTGGGCGAATTCAAGCGGGTGCTCAAGCCAGGCGGCCGCCTCGCACTTGTCAACATGACCAAGAAGGACGCCGACAGCCGCACCTGGTGGGAAAGGCTCTACCTGCGGCTACCGGCGCGATGGGCGCCTTACCTTCTGGGCGGCTGCCGACCAGTGTTAGTGGAGGGTCTTGTCAGCGAGGCCGGATTCTGTGAAGTCAAGCGGGAGTACATACGCCATATAATCCCTTCGGAGATCGTAACGGCAACGAAGCCAGGTGTCTGACACATCGCTGGGCCTGGGGCGGGCCCTGCCCCTGACCGGGCTCCTTCGCGAGTTCCACGCTTCCCAAAGCAGGAGATAGCCCTCAAGGGGATGACATGAGGCGTCGGGCGTAGCACCATGGGAGCGCCGTGGATGTCCTGCTACGCGCCGCACGCGACCCGTCTCTCCGCGCGGCCCTGCTCGTCAGCGTCGTCCTCCTCCTGTACAGCAACCTCACCTCTCTCTTGGAGCCGGCGCGCCGGGAGGACTTACTCCTCTACAGCAACCTGGGGTTGCTGGCCGTCCTGCTGTTGTGGGCCCGGAGGGCCGGGTTCACGGTACGAGAGCTGGGGCTGGCCGGGGCCCAGGTGCGGGCCAGTTCCCTCTGGGGTATCCTCCTGGGGCTCGTCCTGGCCGTGCCGCCGGTGGCCTTCATCGTCCTGGCCCCCTTCGTCACCGGGGAGCCCGTCCAAGCCGGCGAGATCAATGACCTCTCGGGCTCCGAGATGGCCCTCCGGCTGGCCTTCCGCGTCCCCGTGGTCACCACCCTCTTCGAGGAGGTGACCTTCCGGGGTGTCCTCTACGCCTCCTGGCTCCGAGCCACGGAGCTGCGACGCACGGTGCTGGGTACCGGGGTTGTCTTTGCCCTCTGGCACGTCGTCATCACCTTCAAGAGCGTGGCGGAGTCAGAGGTGGTGGAAGCGGCACCGCTCATCGCCCTGGGCTACCTGGGGTCCTTGCTGGGGCTGTTCGTGGGGGGTGCGGCCCTCGCCCTATTGCGCTGGCGCACAGGCGGCGTGGCCGGACCGTTCTTCTTTCACTGGATAGTGGTGGCCCTCATGACGCTGACGGTCTGGCTGCGGTCGTAGCGGGTCGGCTGTTGCTGCGCGTTTTCCGGCCGCGGCCGAATATTGTGTTGGAGCTTCCGGCTTTCCAGAGGCCGGGTTCGAAACGCCCACCTGCGTGGTCCGTGGACCACGGGTGGAGCGCCTGCGCCGGTTCCGTGGCGGACCGCGCCTGAAGGAAGGAGAACAGCATGCGCAAGCTGATTGTCGCGCTCAGCCTGCTGGCCGTCTTCGCGGTCGCCTGCACGTCCGGAGGCGACCGCGCCGATGAGCGCCGGGATGAAGGAGCCCAGCAGCCACCCCTCACCTTGGTCGCACCTACCAGTGTCCCGGAGTCAACGGAGGTCCCCAAGCCCACGGCGGACTCGCCATCCGATGGCAGCGCGCTGGAAGGCGCACTCAACCCCTTGAGTCTGCTTTCGGGCTCTCTGTTCTCCGGCGCGGGTTCTGCTGGCCTGCCGGCGGCTAGTGGCGAAGCTGACCCGGCCCTGAAGGCGGCTCTCCTGACGCAGGAAGACCTGCCGCCGGGGTACAGTGAACTGCTGCCCGGCGGGATGAGCTTCTCTTTCGAGACCGACCAGGGCAGCATGAGCATGGCCGCGTCCATGTTCTTCCAGGGGGAGCTCGTCGATGCCTTCCCAGAGTCGATGGTGATGTCGGCTGTGATCGCCGGCTCCGGGGACCTCTTGGAGGAATCCTTGGCCGAGCTCAAGCGCTACGAGGATGGTGGCGACCTGGAGCAGGAGATCGAGGACGCTATGGGCGCTGGCCAGGCTATGCCGGGCATTGGCTTTGAGGACGTGCAGGTGCTGGATGCTGCCGGCCTCGGGGATGGCGGCTTCGGCCTGCACATGGTCATGACCATGGACATGGAGCAACTGGGTGTCCCCATGCCTCCGGATGGCGAGTTCCTGAGCGAGGGCCTGGCGTTCGACATGTACGCGTTCTGGCGCGGCGACCATGTGCTTATGGTGATGAGTATGTGGCCGGGCGACGGTGCGGCACCGGTCGACGCACAGGCGCTGGCGGACGCCATGGACGCCCGAGCAGCGGAGGCCTTCTAGGCCGAGGACTCCCATCGGGGAGCCTTAGAGGGTCTCGCTCCGGCGTGCGGGGCGGGCCCTTCTTGTCCCTTCGCCAATGGGCGTTTGTTATACAAAATGCATTTTAAGTCCATAATTCGTTGACATGGCCGTTCCCGTGCCCTAGACTGGGGCATGTAGGAGGAACGACTCGTGGCTCCTCAGGGCACCAAGGCCCAGATCCTTCAACTGCTTCGGGGCTGGGGCGAGGGCACGGTAGCTCGTCTGGCCGAAGCGCTGGACATGAGTCCCGCCGCCGTTCGCCGTCACCTGGACGGCCTGCGCGCTGAGGGACTGGTGGACGCACGGCCTCAGCGACAGGCTGTTGGTCGCCCATCTTTCCTTTTCTACCCTACTGAGCGGGCCGAGGAGCTCTTCTCCGGTGGCTACTCGCGTCTCCTGGGGCGCATGTTTCAGGGTCTCCTGGAGCTGCGGCCCGAAGAGGTGAGCGGTCAGGCGGGCGACGAGGTCCTGGGCCGGGTCTTCGAAGGGGTGGCCGAGCACCTGGCTGAGCAGTACGGGCCCCAGGTGGTCGGCGAGACGCTGGAGGAGCGGGTGCCCCAGGCGACCCGTGCCCTTGAGGCCGAGGGCATCCTCGACCGCTGGGACCAGGGGCCGGAGGGCTTCCGTCTCACCAACAGCGCCTGTCCCTACCGCCGGGCGGCGCTTGCCACTGATCAGGCCTGCTCCGCCGACCGGCTGGCCATCCAGCTCTTGCTGCGCCGGCCCGTAGAGCAGTTGGGGCGGGTCGTGGAGGGCCACCCCTGTTGTGAGTATGTGGTGAGGGAGGAAGTGGTCCGGATGCAGGCCCGCGAGGGCCCTGCCGCCAGCGACCGACGCCGCATGCGGAGCCGTCGCCGGCGGGCTGTGGCCGTGAGGTAGGCATCTCGGGCTACGGAGTAGGAGTTCTAGGGACGATATGACCAGGCAAACCGGCCAAGACCCCCTGTTCGTCGTCGAGGACCTGCACGTGAGCGTGGAGGGCAAGGAGATCCTGAAGGGGGTCGACCTGTCCGTCGAACGCGGCGAGGTACATGCCCTCATGGGGCCGAACGGCTCCGGAAAGAGCACCCTGGCCAACGCCCTCATGGGCCACCCCCGCTACGAGGTGACGAAGGGCCGCGTTTTCTTCAAGGGCGAGAACATCCTGGGCCTGACGCCCGACCAGCGGGCGCGCAAGGGGCTCTTCCTGGCCCTTCAGTATCCCACGGCAATCCCCGGGGTGACGATGGTCAACTTCCTCCGCGCCAGTCTGAAGGCCGTTCGGGGCGGCGACGTGCCGGTACGGGAGTTCCGCGCTATCTTGAAGGAGACGATGGAGCTCCTGAAGATGGACGAGTCCTTCGCCCGCCGCTACGTCAACGATGGCTTCTCAGGGGGCGAAAAGAAGCGCGCCGAGGTCCTTCAGCTCGGCATCTTGCGCCCGGAGATGGCCGTCATGGACGAGACGGACTCCGGCCTGGACATCGACGCCCTGCGCACCGTGGCCGAGGGCGTGGACGGCCTCATGGGGCCCGGAATGGGTGTCCTCATCATCACCCACTACCAGCGTATCCTGGACTACATCAAGCCCGACATTGTCCACGTCCTGTTTGGCGGCCGCGTCGTCAAGTCCGGAGGGCCCGAGCTGGCGAAGGAGCTCGAGGCCAAGGGCTACGAGTGGATCGCCGAGGAGCACGGCGTCCCAGAAGGAGTCTCTTGATGACCGCCAAGACGGCCTCGGAGATCGTTTCCGACACCTACAAGTGGGGCTTCCACGACGACGAGGAGGCGCTCTATAAGAGCAAGAAGGGCCTCTCCCACCGCCTCGTGGCGGAGATCTCCGACATGAAGGGGGAGCCCCCCTGGATGCGGGAGCTCCGACTCAAGGCGCTGGATCACTTCCTGGCCCGGCCCATGCCTACCTGGGGAGGGGATCTCTCCCAGATCGACTTCGACGACATCTACTACTACGTGAAGGTGACAGACCGCGACGCCCGCAACTGGGACGACGTGCCTGCGTACATCAAGCGCACCTTCGACAAGCTGGGCATCCCGGAGGCAGAGCGAAAGTTCCTGGCCGGCGTCGGCGCCCAGTACGACTCAGAAGTTGTGTATCACAACATCCGCGAGGACCTGAAGACGCAAGGCGTCATCTTCCTGGGCATGGACCAGGGCCTGGCCGAGTACCCGGACATCGTGCGCGAGTACTTCGGCACTGTCGTCCCGGCGAACGACAACAAGTTCGCCGCCCTCAACAGCGCTGTCTGGAGCGGCGGCAGCTTTATCTACGTGCCGGAGGGAGTCCACGTTCAGGTCCCGCTTCAGGCTTACTTCCGCATCAACTCCGAAAACATGGGTCAGTTCGAGCGGACGCTGATCATCGCCGAGCCCGGCAGCTTCGTGCACTACGTCGAGGGCTGCACGGCGCCCATCTACAGCACCGACTCCCTCCACAGCGCCGTGGTGGAGATCATCGTCAAGGAGGGAGCGCGGGTTCGCTACACCACCATCCAGAACTGGTCGAACAACGTCTACAACCTGGTCACCAAGCGGATGAAGGTGTACGCCAATGGCGTCGGCGAGTGGGTCGATGGCAACCTGGGCAGCAAGCTCACCATGAAGTACCCGGCCGTCTACCTGATGGGCCCGGGTGCCCACGGCGAGATCCTGTCGCTGGCCTTCGCCGGGCCCGGACAGCACCAGGATGCCGGCGGCAAGGTGATCCACGGCGCCCCCAACACCACGTCCACCATCATCTCGAAGTCCATCAGCAAGGGCGGCGGGCGCACCAGCTACCGCGGCCAGGTCAAGGTCTACCCCGGCTGTCATGACGTGAAGTCCACCGTGCGCTGCGACGCCCTCCTGCTGGACGAGGACTCGCGGTCTGACACGTACCCGTACATCGACATAGAAGAGGAGAGGGTGACCATTGGGCACGAGGCCACGGTGAGCAGGGTGGGCGACGAGCAGCTCTTCTACCTCCAGAGCCGTGGGATCGAGGAGGCGGAGGCGGCCAAGATGATCGTGAACGGCTTCGTTGAGCCCATCGTGAAGGAGCTCCCCATGGAGTACGCCGTGGAGCTCAACCGCCTCATCGAGCTCCAGATGGAGGGGGCGGTGGGCTAGGCTTAGCTGGGGCACAGAACGTGAGCACACAGGTGAGGAGCAGAGCTGAGTTCGCGCGGGGCCTCTCGCGGCGCGCCGTCGAAGAGGTTTCGTTGCTCAAGGAGGAGCCGCAGTGGATGCGGGAGCGGCGCATGGAGGCCTGGCGCCGCTACGAGGAGCTTCCTGGCCCCACGGGCCGGGAAGAGGAGTGGCGCCGCACTGACCTCTCGCTCTTGCGCATGGACGATGCCCTCCCGTACGCCGCCTCACCTCTGCATGGGCATCCGCCTTCCGAGTGGCCGCGGCCCCTGCGGGCCCTGGCCCCGGAGAGCAACGGGGTGGCTGGGTCCCTGGTGCAACACGAGTCCGAGACCATTCTGGACGTTGTCGACGAGGATCTGGCCTCTCGGGGTGTCATCTGGTGCAGCCTGGACCGGGCCGTGCGCGAGCACCCGGACCTGGTCCACCGTTACCTCCTCTCGCGGGAGGTCGCCGGCCCGCACGACAAGTTCATTGCCCTCCACGCTGCCCTCCTGAGCGGCGGCACCTTTCTCTACGTGCCCCGAGACCAGGAGGTGACGCTTCCACTGCACTCGGCAGTGGCTACGTCGGCGCCGGGCCTGGCCGTCTTCCCGCACACACTGGTGGTGGCGGAGGCGGGTAGCCGCGTCACGCTCATTGAGGAGCACTTTTCGGAGGGCGCCGGCGAGCGGGCCTTCAATGGCGCGCTGGCGGAGGTCTACGCAGGGGAGGGTGCCAGCGTCTCCTATGTGCACATCCAGCACTGGGGAGAGCACGTGCATAGCCTGGATTTCCTGCGCAGCTTCCAGGAGCGCGCGAGCAGGGTGGCGAGCATCGTAGTCGGGCTGGGGGGCCGTATCAGCAAGGGCCACGTCGAGGCGTTCCTGGAGGGAGAGGGGGCCTCGAGCCAGATGTTCGGCGTCTTCCTCCCCAGTGGCAGCCAGCACTTCGACTATGTAACGCTCCAGGACCACTTGGCGCCTCACAGCGTCAGCGATCTCTTGTACAAGGCCGCCGTCAAGGACCGGGCCCGCTCTCTATACTACGGCGTGACACGGGTGAGGAAGTCCGCCCGCCAGTCCAGCGCCTATCAGGGGAGCCGCAACCTGCTCCTGAACGAGGGTGCTAAGGCCGATGCCACGCCGGTACTGGAGATCGAGGCGTTCGATGTCCTCCGCTGCGGCCATGGCGCCACCGTCGGCCCTGTCGACGAGGAGCAGCTCTTCTACATGATGTGCCGCGGCTTGCCCGAGCCGGATGCCCAGCGCATGATCGTGGAGGGTTTCCTCCAGGAGGTGCTGGAGCACGTGCCCGGCGACTCCATCCGCGCCAGGGTGACGAAGGCGGTCGACGATAAGCTCGCGGCGTAGGGAAGCTCAGCGAGGGAGTCGAGCGACTTTGGAGAAGACTTCCGTCGAGTTCGTGAGGGTGGCCGGGGCGTCTGATGTCGCTCCCGGGCAGGTCAAGGTCTGCCAGGTGCGAGGGAGGCAGATCGCCCTCTGCAACGTTGACGGCGCCTTCTACGCCATTGACGACATATGTACCCATGACGGCGGTCCGCTGGACCAGGGGGAGCTGGACGGGCACCAGGTCGAGTGCCCGCGCCACGGGGCGCGCTTCGACGTGCGCACGGGGCGTGTCCTAACGCTCCCCGCCGTCATGCCCGTTCGCAGCTACCCTGTCCGGGTCGAGGACGGCCTGGTGGAGGTGGGCCTCGACTAGGCAGGCCGCCCGGCGGCCCGCTCACCAAGTAGGGTGATAGGAAGCAGCTTGGCTGTGCGACCCATTGACGTCAACCTGGTGCGGCAGGACTTCCCTATTCTAGAGAGGACCGTACACGGCCGGCCGCTGGTGTACCTGGACAACGCCGCCACGACCCAGAAGCCGCGAGCCGTTATCGATGCCCTGGTTCGCTATTACGAGAACTACAACGCCAACATCCACCGCGGCCTTCACACCCTCAGCGAGGAGGCCACCGCCCGCTACGAGGAGGTACGCCTTAAGGTGGCAGGCTTCATCGGCGCTCCGGCCCCGGAGTCCATAGTCTTTACTCGCAACACCACCGAGTCCATCAACCTGGTGGCCCACGCCTGGGGCCGCAAGTACCTGAGGGCCGGCGATGAGATCGTCCTCACGGTCATGGAGCACCACAGCAACCTCATCCCCTGGCAGCTCCTCGCTCGGGCCACCGGCGCCAAGCTGCGCTTCGTGGACATCGACGACGATGGGCGGCTGCTCTGGGATGACTTCGAGCGGCTTGTCGGCCCGCGGACACGCGTGGTCGCCGTCACTCACATGTCGAACGTCCTGGGCACCATCAACCCCGTGAAGGAGATCACCGAGCTCGCCCACAGCCGTGGCGCCCTCGTGGTGGTTGACGCCGCCCAGAGCGTGCCCCACCTGCCGGTCGACGTGCAGGTCCTGGACTGCGACTTCATGGCCTTCTCCGCCCATAAGATGCTGGGCCCCACCGGTGTGGGGGTGCTGTATGCCCGCCAGGGACTGCTGGAGGAGATGGATCCGTTCCTTGGCGGCGGCGAGATGATCAGCCGCGTCCTGCTGGAGGAGTCTACCTGGAACGAGGTGCCCTGGAAGTACGAGGCCGGCACGCCCAACGTCGCCGATGTCATCGCCTTCGGTGCCGCCATCCAGTACCTTCAGGGGCTGGGCATGGACGCCGTGCGCGCTCACGAGAAGGAGATCACGGCCTATGCTCTGGAGGCCCTGGCGGCGCTGCCGGAGGTGGTCGCTTACGGGCCGCGGGACCCGGAGGCCCGGGGCGGCGTGGTGGCCTTCAACCTGGGCGATCTGCACCCTCATGACGTGGGCACGGTGCTTGACCGCTATGGAGTCGCCGTACGCGCCGGCCACCACTGTGCGCAGCCCCTCATGCGCCGATTGGGCTGTGTGGCTACGGCACGCGCCAGCTTCTACGTGTACAATCGACTAGACGAGGTGGACGCCCTGGTAGAGGGTGTAAGGGAGGCAAACCGCTTCTTCGGCCATGTCGCTACCCGAACCTGAGCTGGACGAGCTGTACCGGGAGCTCATCCTGGATCACTATCGGAGCCCTCGGAATCACGTACCACTGGAGTCGCCGATGGTGGTAGCGGAGGGCTACAACCCCCTCTGCGGCGACGAGGTTGAGTTGCGGCTCAACTTCCAGGGGGACACCATCAGCGAGGTAAGCTTCACAGGCCGCGGCTGCTCCATCAGTCAGGCCTCGGGCTCCATGCTTACGGAGGCCATCAAGGGGAAGACAGCGGCCCAGGCACGGGCTCTCATGGCACTCTTCACACGCATGATGACCGACCCGGAGTTCGTCGCGCAGGAGGACGTGGGAGACCTGGAGGCCCTGCAAGGGGTCGCCAAGTACCCGGTGCGCGTCAAGTGCGCCACACTCGCCTGGCACGCCCTTCAGGATGGTCTCGACCGGCACGACGGCGCCGCCTGAGGGTGCCCGCGGAGGTTGATGATGAGGCTGGCGTCCAAAGAGCTGGTAATGGAGAAGCTGAAGGACGTCCTCGACCCCGAGCTGCGGATGAGCATCGTGGAGATGGGGCTCGTCTATGACGTGGAGGTCGAGGGCGATACCGTCAAGGTTACCTACACCCTCACCACCCCCGGCTGTCCGCTGGCGCCCGTCATCGACGGCCAGATCCAGGATGCCCTAATGGACATCCCGGGGGTGCGCCACGTCGATGCGGTGCTCACCTTCAGCCCGCCCTGGGACCCACGCACCATGGCCAGCGAGGACGTGAAGATGACCCTCGGCATCTGGTAGCCCTCACCCCTCACAGTTGCCCCGTACCGCCGTCCGGTCTAGTCTGTGGGTGGAGCTAGCCCGTCAGAGAACGGCTGAGGAGGGCCAGCGATGAGCCACTTGCAGATGGAGGAGACGCCCGGCCTGCGCTCGCCCGTCCTCGTCACTGCCTTCGCCGGCTGGAACGACGCCGCTCAGGCGGCCACCGGCAGCGTGCTCTTCCTGGCCCAGGGCTGGTCGGCCCGTCGCTTCGCCCACATCGACCCCGAGGAGTTCTACGACTTCACTGAGGCCCGCCCCATCGTCAGGCTGGACCCCAAGCTCCAGCGGGCGCTGGAGTGGCCCAGCAACACCTTCTACTACCACATAGACCATTCACTGAGCCGGGACGCGGTGCTCCTTCTGGGCATCGAGCCGCACCTCAAGTGGCGCACCTTCACGGAGTGCGTGCTGGAACTGGCCCGACAGTGCGGTGTCAGCACCGTCGTCACCCTGGGGGCGCTCCTGGCCGACGCCGTGCACACGCGGCCGGTGCCCATGACCGGCTACTCAATGGACGCGGACATGGCGGCTCGGCTGGCCTCGATGGGTGTGACCGGCACCCGCTACCAGGGACCCACGGGCATCGTCGGCACCCTGCACGACGCCTGCCGGCGCGGCGGACTGCCGACGGCCAGCCTCTGGGCCAGCGTGCCCTACTATCTGGGGACGGCGGCCAACCCCAAGGCCTCTCACGCCCTGCTCTCTACCATCAACGCTTTGCTGGACCTGAGCCTGGACCTGACGTCGCTGGAGGAGCAGGTGCGCGCCTTCGAGCAGCAGGTGACGGAGGCGGTGGTGAGCAACCCTGAGGTGTCGGCTCACATCCTTGAGCTTGAGCGGCGTATCGACGCCGCCCAGGCTGAGGGGGCTGAGGCTGAGACCGGCGAGCTGCCGGCCACCGACATCGTCATCAAGGACCTGGAGGACTTCCTCCGGCGCCAGCGCCAGGACGGGGAAGACGACTAGCGATAACGAGCCAGGCACGCAGCGGGCGCCCGTGCAACGACGGACGCCCGCCTTGTGTCAGCCGGGCGGTTCTCCTACTGGCCCGCGGTCAGGATGATGGTTACTTCTGTGTAACCCTCGTATGTGTCTGAGTTGACGGCGGTGACCACGAGGTTGCCGTTTTCAGCCTCGTTGCCGTAGGTCGCGGTCACCTCCCCAGCCGACGAGAAGCTGCCAGTCTCTGACCAGCCGTCGCCCGGCACCTCTGAGCCGTAGAAGTCCGCCACCGAGTCCGGGTCATCTTTCGTCAGATAGGTGACCGCGAAGGTGGTCTGGCCGTCGCTCGTGAAGGAACTGGCGTCGGTAACGCGCGCTCCATCAGGAATCGGAGCGACATCGTTCGGGTAGTCGGCGGGCAGTGCCACCTCGTCCGGCAACTCCGCCTGGGTCGACGGCTGCCCTTCCTCCGGCGTGGCCTTCTCCTCGGGTGTCGGCTGCTCCTCTGTCGTGGCCTCACTGGTGGGGGCTAGGCCGGTACCCTCACCCATGAAGACTACGAATTGGGTCTTGCCGTTCCCGGAGATGGTCACGCCGCCAGCGAAGTCTTCGTTGTCGGCACGGGTGAAGCTGATCAGGGAGCCTTCACCAGCGGCGAAGGCTCCGGTGGTCTTCCAGGGGTCCTTGTTCAGCGCCTCTTTATAGAAGTCCGTCACCTCCCCGACCGAGGCGTCGGTCTCCCAGGTGGCGAAGAAGCCAGCCTGTCCCTCCTGTTCTCCCCTCACGGTTCCAGTTAGTTTCGCGCCGTTGAAGATGGGGAAGTCATCCGGGAAGTCCGAGGGCAGTTCACCGCCGGTCGTTACCTTGACCTCGCCGTCGCCCCCCGGTAGGGTGACTTCCTTGTTGCCCCCGCCGCCGCAGGCTGAGGCCACGGCCAGCAGGCTTAGCAGGCCCACAAGGAACAAGACACGCTTCACTGGGATCTCCCTTCCCCGCGAGAACTGCTCGCGGTCATCATGGTTTGCATTGTACAAGGCACGGGCCGTCTGGCGCATCAGTCATCTTGGATCACATGCCTTTAGAACGAGGCGCGCAGGGAGCAGGGGCCCAGGGCGCGCAGGCGAGCTACCGCGCCTTCCGGGGTCTTCTCCCAGGCCGCGTCCTCTACTTTCCCTTCGAAGGCGATGTCGCGGGCTGGCACTGGCTCGATGAGCCGTATCTCCATTTGTCGGGCCGCTTCAACTCTCAGCGACACCTCAACTTCCCGGCCACGACGCCGCGCCTCTACCTCTACGGGGTGATGCGGGTCGAAGAAGCGGAGGCGGGCCTCGTTCTGCACCCGTACCTGGATCTCGATCGGCTCCCACTCCCTCTGCCCGACGTAGTCCATGACGGGCGCCAGGGGCAGCAGCGAGTCGCCGCGGACGAAGAGGGGCAGCCGCTCGATGGGGACCGAGAGCTGTAGGTAGCGGGGCCCCTCGACGGCCGTACCCTCCCACCAGTCGTGCCAGCGGCCGGGCGGCAGGTAGACGTCGCAGCGGCCTTCCTCGTTGAAGACAGGCGCCACCAGCAGGTATGGCCCCAGGAGGTACTGCCGGTCTATGTAGGGGGTGTGCGGGTCGTCGGGGTACTCCAGCCAGAGCGGTCGGGCCACGGGAAGGCCGGTCTGATGGGCCTCGTGGGCGAGGGCGTAGAGGTAGGGGAGCAGGCGGTATCGCAGCCGCACGAACTCCCGCACCACCTCGAGCGCCTTGTCGCCGAAGGCCCAGGGCTCGCGGTGCCGGACGCCGTGGAACCGGGAGTGCGAGGAGAGGAGACCCCACTGCGCCCAGCGGACGTAGAGCGTGGGGTGCGGCGGCCCGTAGTTGTCAGGGTTGATGAACCCGCCGATGTCGTGGCTCCAGAAGGGGACTCCGGAAAGACCGAGGCTAAGGCCGCCGCGCAGGGCGCCCGCCATGCCGTTCCAGGTGCACTGGCTGTCGCCTACCCAGTTGATCGGGTAGCGCTGGGAGCCGGCGTAGCCGGCGCGCCCGAAGACGATGGCCTCGCCCCGCTCGCGCTGGATCACTTCGAAGACGGCCCGGTTGTAGAGCAGCGGGTAGACGTTGTGCATCTGGAGGCCGGTGAGGCCGTTGCTGAAGACGGCTTCCTCGGGAACGGCCTCACCGTAGTCGCTCTTGAAGGTGGCGATTCCCATGCGCAGGTAAGGGACGTGCTTGCGCTGCCACCAGCGGTAGGCGCGGGGGTTGGTGAAGTCGACGATGACGGCGTCGCGGTTGTCCATGGAGGGTGCTGGCTCGCCATCCGGCATGCGGACGAAGTAGCCGCGTCGGAGCCCCTCCTGGAACATGGCGCTGCCGCGATAGACATAGGGGTTCTCCCAGAGCGAGAGCTTCACGCCACGCTCGGCCAGCCACTCGATGAAGCCCTGCGGGTCGGGGAAGGCCTCGTCGTCCCAGACGAAGTCGCACCCGTCGAGGATGCGCTCCTTCCGTCCCTTCAGCCAGAGAGGGTCCAGGTGAGCGACGTCGAGGGGGATGTCGAGCTCCCGGAACCGGCGCACCACATCCTCAACCTGTCGGCGGTCCCTGTACCTGCAACGCGACATCCAGACGCCGAAGGACCACAGGGGTGGCACCGGCGCCCGCCCCGTGAGGTCTGTGTAGCGGGCCAGGATCTCCTTCGGGCCCGGGCCGTAGATGAGGAAGTAGTCCAGGTATGGGTCCTCCACCCGGAACGCTCCCGTCTCCGCCGAAGGGAGGCCGAGTTCATAGACCGAGCGGGAGGTCTGGTTCACGAAGATGCCATAGCCGCGGCTGCTCATGAAAAAGGGCGTGTTGTGGTAGGTGATGTCGGTGGTGTTGGTGCCGTAGGGGTCGCGGCTCCAGGCGACGTGCCGCTGCCCGCGCTTGTCCAGGGGGCCGTAGTGCTGGCCCAGGCCGAAGAGGTGCTCATCTGGCGTCAGCGAGAAGCACTCGTGGAAGGCGAGGCGGCCCTGGCCATCGCGAGAGAAACCGGGGGGAAGGGACATGTCGAAGACTATGGCGCGGTCGAGCACCTGCTGCTGGTAGATGGCCTTGCCGGCGGCGTCCTCCACGGTCATCCGCCAGGGCCGGCGCCGGACTGCCACCCGCAGGGCGCTGCTGCTGAGGCTGATTGTCTCTTTGTCGGCGGCGACCTCGAAGGGCACCGGCGGTCGCCTCTTCTCGACCAGCATGGGTGTGTGCCTCGGCGGAGGATCCGAAAGGAAGGCCTGAACGCGCAAGATCTCCGGCGTGATGAAGCCCAGGGTCACCGTTACCGGCTCGCCTTCGTCAGTGAGGGCGTCCAGGCGCAGGCCAGCGCGGGCGCGGCGGTAGGAGCGGCAGCCGGCGAGGTGCTGGTAGTCGCGGTCGGGGTCGGCGAAGATGGGCAGCCACTGGCGGCCGAGCTGAACGAGGGGGCTGTTGGACTTGGTCACGGCGATTCTCCTCGTGGCAAGCTACTGCCGGGCTTCGAAGACATAGCGGCCCGCAGGCGCTTCCAGGCGGACCGAGCGCCCGGCGCCGGCGGTGACGATGCCGAGCTTGTTTGGGTGGGGTGCGCCGTCAGCCCAGACCGGCGTCGCGTTCGCCGTCACGCTGGCGCAGCGGCCGCGGGCGGGCGGCGGTATCGTAACGCGGGCCCGGCAGTCTGTCGGGACCGCCACTTCTAGCCGGAACCAGCCGTCACCGTGCTCCCAGGCGACCGCGATGTTTCCTGCTGGCGATGGGAAGGCGCCGCGCGCCCAGGCGAGGCCCGCAGGGTGGGGCTCGACGGCGAAGCTGCCGAAGCCGGGCGTCAGCGGCCGCACGCCCAACACCTCCGTCGACAGGTCGAATGTGGGGGTGGCGGACCAGGCGTGGCACTGGCTGGCCTCGCCGTGCCAGTGCTCCCAGAAGGTGGAGGAGCCGGCCTCCAGCATGGCCCCCCAGCGACGGCGCACGTTCTCCAGCAGGTCGTGGTGTCGCGTGGCGGCGGCGAGAGCCCGGTGCAGGTGGTGCATGAAGAAGGGCTGGGCCAGGACGACGTCGTGCTCTTCGTCGAAGTCGATGACGGCGGCGTCGCCGAGGCCGGTCGAGGTGGTCTTGAGGCGTGACTCATCGAGGATGTAGGCCAGGATGCGGCGCCAGCGGGCCTGGGGCGTCACGCCCAGGGCGATGCAGGCGGCGTTGGCCTGCTGGCTCACCCGGCGGCTCTGTGTCCCTTCCACGCAGGAGTCGACGTAGACGCCGCGGGCCTCGTCCCAGAGGCGGGCGTTGATGGCCTCGCGCACGTCGCTGGCGAGGCGGCGGTAGCGGCGGGCCAGCGACGGCGCCCCAACGACGCGGGCCAGGCCGGCGGCGTGCAGAAGCGCGGCGTGGTGGAGGGCGTTGAGGGCGGTGCACTGGCCGCGGCGATCCACGTCGGCCCAGTCGATGAAGAGCCAGCCCGGAACGTCGTTCAGTAGGCGGTGCTCGTCGAGGTGGGGCTCGAACCAGGCGAGGGCGCGCACGACGGCCGGGAACAACTCCTCGGCCAGCGACGTGTCGCCGCTGTAGCGCACGTATTCGCCCAGCGTCATGATCCAGTAGAGGCAGTAGTCGGCGATGAAGAGGCCCCAGCGGGCGGCCGCGTCGCCGGGAGTTGCCATCTGGGTCATGCCGTCGGCGCGCTGCGACTGGGCCACCTGGCGGAGGAGCTTGGCGGCCAGGCGGGGGTCGCCGAAGGCGGCGAAGTCGACCAGCATTTCGACGTAGGCGTCACCCACCCACTGGCGCTGCTCGCGGGAGGGGCAGTCCTCGTAGCCATCGTGCATGCAGAGCTGGAGGGTGTAGGCGCCCGCCTCCCAGATCTGGTTGAGGAGGTCGTCGGAGCACTGGAAGCGGCCCCGGCGCTGCACCGGGTAGGAGGTGAAGTTGACGCTGGCCGTCCGCAGGCGCAAGGGGCGCTCGGCGTTGCGCACGGTGAGCTGGAGGTAGCGGAAGCCAGCCCACTCGAATCGCTCCCACTCCTGGCCCCCCTCTCGCAGAAGATAGCGGTCGGCGTTCTGGGCGCCGACGGGCCCGGCGCGCTGGATGGGCACCCGCCCGTCCACCAGGCGCTCGCCATAGGCGAGGTCCACGATAGCGCCCTCGGGGCCGTCCAGACGCAGGCGCGGATGGCCCGACACCACCCGCCCGAAGTCGACGATGAGGACGGCGGCCCGGCCGGGCGCCGTCTGCACCTTCGTCGTCTCCCGGCCTGTGGAGACGAGGGCCTCGGCGTCGGCGACACGGCACGCCTCGAGGGGCTCCAGTCCCTCGGCGGCAAGCTGCTCAGCCGGGTTGGCGTCAGCCGGCGCCTCTGGCGTCTCGGCGACGGCGATGACGGCCTGCGGGAAGCGCTCCTCCTCCAGGAGGGGTGGTATGTCCCGGGGCACCAGGCGCGGGAAGGGGCGTATGTCGGGGCCCCGGTTGAGGCCGGGGCGGCGAAGCACCACCGCCTGCCGCCAGTTGGAGTCATCGAAGCCGGGCTCGCGCCAGCCGACGGGCTCGCGGCGGGCGTCAAAGACCTCGGGGAAGCCGGGGCCGCCGCCCGGCAGGTCGTGCTCCCAGGCGTCGGCGAGGGCGTGGCGCCAGGATTCATCGCTGTGCAGCGGCAGCTTCGAGCCGTCGGGCAGGCCGACCTTGCACTGGAAGAAGAAGCCGCCGCAGCCGAAGGCGCGCGACCACTCAGCGCGGGGGAGCTGATACCACGAGGTGTCCTGCCCGTAGGAGTGGACGAGGGCCGCTATCACGTTGCGGCCTGGCCTCAGGAAGGGGGCGATGTCGTAGCTGTCGTAGTACTGCCAGAGAGGGTCGCAGCGGGCGGGCCCCCGGCCGACGTAGGCGCCGTTGACGAAGAGCCGGTAGCGGCCGTCGGCCGAGACGTGCGCCAGGGCTTCGGCAGGGGCCGCCGAGAGGCCTGCCTCGCCGACAGGCAGGTCGAAGGTGCGGCGGAAGTAGACGTAGAGGTTGCGGTCCTGCTCGTAGTCGACACGGCCCCCGGGGCCGTCGCCCCGGACGGGGGTTCCGGGGCGCTCCCGCCAGATCCATTCGGCCTCGCCTCGGATCGGTTCGGGCATGGCTCCTCCTACTGGAAGCTCGCGAAGGCGCCGCCGTCCACTAGAAGCTCGGCGCCACTCATGTACCGGGCGTCCTCGGAGGCCAGGAAGGCCACCACGCCGGCGATGTCCTCGGGCTCGCCCAGGCGGCCCAGCGGTATGTGCTCGATGGTCTGGCGGCGGTGGTCGGGGTCGGACAGGAACATGGAGTTCATATCGGTGAGAACCGTGCCCGGCAGGACGGTGTTGCAGGTGATGCCGTGAGGCCCCAGGGCCGTGGCCATGGATTTCATCAGCAGGTTGACCCCCGCCTTGGTGGGACAGTAGTGGGCCTGGATGACGCCGCCCACGTAGGAGGCGATGGAGCTGATGCTGATGATGCGGCCCTGGATGCCCCGCTCCACCATGTGGCGGGCCACCGCCTGGGAGCAGAGGAAGACGCCCCGCAGGTTGACGTCGTGGGTGCGGTCCCAGGTCTCCTCTGTGATGTCCAGGAACTCGGCGAAGGGGCAGATGCCGGCGTTGTTCACCAGGATGTCGATCTGCCCGAAGCGTTCGATGACCCGCGCCACCATGCGGTCCACCTGGCGTTTGTAGGCTACGTCGGCGCGTACGGAGACGGCCCGGCCGCCAAAGGAGCGGATGAGGCGCACCACGTCCCCCGCCTCCTTCGGCTCGCCGGGGTGGTTCACGGCCACCGCTGCCCCCTCCTGGGCCAGGCGTAGGGCAATGGCGCGCCCGATGCCCCGAGAAGCGCCTGTGACCAGGGCTACCTTTCCCTCAAGTTTGTAGCGCACAGGGTTCTCGTTTCATGGCAAGGCAGTTCATCGACGGCCACGCGGAGACAGAAGCTAAGGCGGGCTCCACTACGAGTCAGACGCCGGCAGCGATGGGAAGAGGCGGCGGGCTGGCTCCTCGGCGGCATTCATGGGGTGGGCCTGGGCCTCCTCCCACAGTCGCCGGAAGTTCGGGTAGCCGGCCTCCTGCTCCCGGCGCCACTCGCGCGCGAAGCGCCCACTGCGGATCTCCTCCAGCACGCGCCGGAAGGTGCGCTTCATCGAGTCGGGCAGCACGCGGGGGCCGCGGCTGAGGGTACCGTACTGGCTGGTCCGCGAGTGGAGCCGCATCTGACGGAAGAAGCCCCGTTGCGCCATCTCGCGGAGAACCTCGGCCGCCTCGTACGAGCCGTAGAGCTCCAGGGCCGTCATCTCCGGGTCAAAGCCGTCCTCCACCAGCACCTCAAAGGACAGGATCAGGGCACGCGTGAGCGCGGCCCAGGTGGCCTGCTCCAGGAAGAGGTCCAGCTCTGTCTCCTGGGCGAAGGTCGTCTCGATAGCGCCGGCGCGGGTGGCGCCGATGCCCCGGGCTAGGGCAAGGGCCGTGGGCCAGGCCCGACCGGAGGCGTCCTGCCAGACGGCCACGTACGCCGGAGAGCCCGCCCCATCGAGGAAGCGCTGGCGGACGCCGCTGCCGATCATGCGCGGCGCCACCATCACCACGTCCACCTCAGCCGGTGGGTGGATCAGGCCGAAGTGAATGTTGAAGCCGTGGGCGAAGCCGAGGGTCTTCCCAGGGCTCAGGTAGGGCGCTATCGACTCGGCGTACACGTGGCGCTGGACCTCGTCGGGGACCAGGAGGAGGAGGATGTCGCCTTGGACCGTCGCCTCGGCGATGGGGAGGACGGTGAAGCCGTCGTCCCGGGCCTGCCGGGCGTACTCGTCCTCGATGCCGCCCACGATGACGCCGACGCCGCTGTCGCGGAGGTTGAGGGCCTGGGCTTGCCCCTGATTGCCGTAGCCGATGACGGCCACCGTGCGGCCCGCCAGCGCCGCCAGGTTCGCGTCTTCGTCCCGGTAGATCCTCACGGGCCCTAACTTAGCGGTCGGCGCCGCCGGTGTCCATACCCTGCTGTCCGGGTTGTCTTCTTGAGGCGAGGGCAGGTATTGGGGCTGTAGTGACCAAGGCCGGGCGGCGCCGTCTGTCTCAGCCTGGAGGTTCTCTCTGTACTGCTCGATGTCGCTATCGGAGGTCATGGGGCGTCACTCCCATGATACAGCAGGCGGTGGCCGGTGTCTGAGAGCGGTGGGCGGCAGCGGCTTGACTCTACACGATACCCGTGCCAGTTTGGTGACGGTTGCCACCTCGCACTGATTGAAGAGATGAGCTCCTTAGGAGAAGGATCGCATGGACGAGAGCAGGCTTCCGGTGATCATCGGCGTCGGCCAGTACACCAACCGCTCGGAGGACCTATCGGACGCCCGCGAGCCGCTGGAAATGATGGCCCTGGTGGCGCGTCTTGCAGAGCGGGACACGGGGGTGCCCGGCCTCCTCGGGCGCGTGGACTCCGTGCGGGTAGTGAATGTGCTCGGCTGGGGCTACGAGGACCCTGCCCGGCAGCTAGCGGAGCGACTGGGCCTGCGCCCCCGTGAAGCACTCTACACCGCTGTCGGCGGCAACACGCCCCAGTGGCTGGCGAACGGGACGGGGGATGCCATTGCCGCCGGCGGGGTAGGCGTCGCCCTTGTCGCCGGCGCGGCGTCCATCCACAGCGCAAGGCTGGCCCGCAAGCAGGGCGTGACGTTACCTTGGTCGCCCCGGCCCTCGACGACACCACCCATGGTGGGCGACCCGCGAGTCGGCACACGGGAGGAGGAGTTGAGGCATGGTGCCGCCGCACCCATCCAGATATACCCCCTATTTGAGAACGCCCTGCGAGCGGCTCGCGGCCGGGGGTTGGAGGAGCACCGTCGGCACCTGGGCCGCCTGTGCGAGCGCTTCGCGCGCGTGGCGGCGGACAACCCTTACGCCTGGTTCCGCGACGGCAAATCTGCTCAGGAGATCTCGACCGTCACGCCCCGCAATCGCATGGTGGGCTATCCCTACACCAAGTACATGAACGCTATTATCGAGGTGGACCAGGCGGCGGCCTTCCTGATGACCAGCGCTGCCCTGGCTCGTGAGCTGGGCGTGCCCCAGGAGCGCTGGGTCTACCTTTGGGGCGGCGCCGATGCGACAGATGTCTGGTGGGTCACGGAGCGCCTCAACTTTCACTCCTCCCCTGCCATACGCTGGGCTGGCCAGCGCGCCCTGGCCAGGGCAGGCCTCGGCGTTGAGGAGATCGACCTCTTCGACCTGTATAGCTGCTTCCCCTGCGCGGTGCAGGTGGCCTGCGACATGCTGGGTATCCCGGAGGACGACCCGCGGCCTCTCACCGTCACCGGCGGACTGCCCTACTTCGGCGGCGCGGGCAACAACTACTCCTCCCACGCCATCGCTGCCGTGGTGGAGCGGCTGCGCCGCGAGCCGGAGAAGAAGGGCCTGGTCACTGCCCTGGGCTGGTTCATGACCAAGCACGCGGTGGGCGTCTACAGCGCGACGCCGCCTGCCCATGAGTGGGTTCCCCGCGATGACGCGCGGGAGCAGGAGGCGCTGGAGTCGGCCCCGCATCCGGAGCTTGCTGCGGAAGCCGCTGGAGAGGGCGTCGTCGAGGCCTACACAGTCATGCACGGCCGCGACGGGCAGCCGGAGCGGGGCATCGTGGTGGGCCGGCTCCGGGACGCAGACGCGCGTAGCGGACGGCGCTTCATCGCCAACACTGAGGCTGACCCGTCCCTGCTGCGGTCGATGACCGATCGGGAGATGGTGGGGGAGAAGGGCCGTCTCTCCCACGACCCGGCCACCGGCCTGAATACAATCACCTTCTAGCTAGCTGCGCTTCCTCCAGACGGCGATGCCGGTGTCGGCCAGGCCCGGCAGGCGCCGGCCGGCGGCGTCCATTGTCCGCCAGAGGGCGCGGGCCGCCGGCTCTGGCAGCGACTTCAACGCCAGCCTCCAGGCCATGGTGAATTGGAAAAGCGAGATGCCAAAGGCCTGCTCCAGCTCCAGGTCCTTCGTGCCCAGACGCGCCAGCAACCGCCAGGTGCCCTTGAAGGTGTGGTCAATGGGAGTCTCCCAGTAGGCCAGGTCCGTAGGCCGGGGCGTGCCCAGGCACTCGGCGGCGGCGTGAACGAGCCGGGCCAGGCGGCACGACAGGCTGTCGTAGTTGGCCAGAGCTACTACCAGCCGACCGCCGGAGGCGAGCACCCGCGCCACTTCCAACATGAAGAGTCGCGGCTGCGCGAAGTGGTCCAGGGAGCCCTGGCAGATCACTAGGTCAAAGGAGGCGTCGCGAAAGGGCAACGCCTCGGCCACGCTGCGCACCAGCCGCACCGAGCGCAGAACGTCCCAGGAGATGTAGTGCCCCAAGCGCAGCATGTCCTCGGAGGCGTCCACCCCCACTGTTCGCCAGCCCTGGTGTGAGAGGCGGGCCGCCTGCTGGCCCGTACCGCAGGCCGCGTCCAGGGCGAAGCGGGCGTGTGGTGGGGCCTGGCCGGCCGACTTGAGCACGGCCTCCTCTATGCGACGCAGGTACCACCGGCTGTCGCGCTGCTGGTCGAAGTAGAACTGCTCGATGGTGTAGTGGAGGTCGGGCTTGGAGGTAGCCATGGCCTTCAGGCGTCGTCTGGATGGCCGGTCACGGATCAGAGGAGCAGCGGTGGCGCCTTCAACGGCGAAAGATCCTGGTGGCGTTGCCGTAGAGCCACTTCTCCTTGACTTCCTCCTTTAGAGGAAGCGCCCTCATCTCTTCGACCACTTCCTTTATGGGCATCTGGTAGTTTGCCCATCCGGAAGCGAAGACGATCCTGTCCTGGAGCAAGGTGTTGCCGAACTGCATCAGCATCTCCCATCCCGAGCCCGGAGTGGCGAGGTACTTGGGCCGGTGAGCTGCCGTATCGATGTAGACATTCTGATGTCTGCGAGCCACCGCGACCATTTCGGGCACCCAGGGCCAGCCCCCGCAATCGGCAACGATCGTCATTTCTGGGAAGTCCCTGGCCACGTCGTCAAGAGAGATCGGGTGTGCCAGGTCCATGGGGAAGTCGGTGCGGTAGTTCATGGTGCAATAGACGAACACGGGGATGCCCAGCTCTACCGCTTTGGCGTACAAAGGATAGAACTTCTTGTCGTTGGGCCGAATCCCGTATCTAAAGGGGGAGGCGTAAAAGCTCCTCAAGCCGAGTTCCCTGACAGCCCTTTCCAGCTCTCTGACCGCCTTCATGCCATCGTGGGGGTTGACTGCGGCCTGGCCGATGAACTTGTGAGGGAACTGGGACACAATCTCTGCGGTCTTGTCGTTGCTCCCGGCTTCGATGAGACCCCACTCCACTCCGGCCTCATCCAGCTCGTCGACGAACGCCGAGAGGGATGTCGCCAGCCCTCCAGCCCTTTGTCGGAGGGCGGCCTCGAACTGTTGAGGGGAGAGCTCGTCCCACATCCTCTCGATGTCTTGCAGTGTCAGCCCCAGGGCGCGCGCCCTTCTCGGGCCGAAGATATTCAGATAGTTGGCCAGGCCCTGTTCTCCCCGGTGCTGCATGAGCACTCGGAGCACCCCGACAATCTCGTCCTCGTTTGTGGAGGGCAGGTCGAGCTCCAGATCTATGACCGGCGGCATTCGAGTACACCTCCTGGCCGTGATTGCGAGAGATGCGCCGGAATCGTGCGGTTTGGCCGAGGCCGATCCGTCACAGAATCGCCTTCGTCTGTTTCATTCGCTCAATGTCATCCCAACTGAAGCCTAGCTCAAGCAAGATCTCCTCGTTGTGCTGGCCGTGCTCGGGTGCACCGTATCGAACCTCTGCCGGCGTCTCGCTCAACTGGATCGGAGATGCCATGGCTCTCACTCTCTGGCCGGAGAAGTGTTCATACTCGGTGACGTAGTCATTGGCCAGAACGCTGGCATCTTGCGCCACTTCGGTCATGGTCTGGACGGGGTCCCACGGTAGCTTGTGCTGGTCGAAAACTGGCGCCCACTCATCACGGGTCCTGGTGGCGAAGATCTCCTGGAGGAGTGAGATGAGCTCCTCGCGGTTGGCCGCCCGCTGAATGTCCGACTCAAACCTGGGATCGTGCTCGAGGTCTGGCCTGCCCAGTGCCTCGCAGAATGTGGGCCAGTATCGCACGCTCTCCATCATGCAGAGCCGGAGCCAGCGGCCGCATCGGGCTTGATAGGAGTTCGACAAAGGGTTGGCAACCTGCCGTCGGGAGGTCCTGTCGTGGTGTCTCCCAAAGGCCAGGGCAAATTGAAGGTCAACCCCGTTTACCCAGCATCCGCTGCCTAGCAGAGACACGTCCACCTTCTGGCCTATGCCGGTCTGTTCGCGGGCGTAAAGGGCCAATGCAATACCGGCTAACGTCAAGCTGCCTGTAGGATGGTCCCCCATGGCCCCCTCGAGCGCAACAGGAGGAGCATCGGGCTCACCCAAGACAGAAGGGAAGCCCCCTCTGGTCCAGAAGGCGAGTGAGTCAAAAGAAGGCCGCTCCGTCTCCGGACCCTTGGGTCCGTATCCGGTGATGTGGGCGTAGATGATCCTCGGGTTCAGGTCGCGTATCTTCTCGTACTCCATTTCCGCTCTTCTCAGCACGCCGGGCCGGAGGTTTGTCAGGAAGATGTCACTTTGCGCTGCCAGCTTGTGGACGATCCCACGTCCGTCAGGCGTACCGAGGTCCAGGGCCATCCCCCTCTTGCTCCGGTTCCACATCTCCCACCACCAGTTGAACCCCGAACTGGTTGACGAACCCCTTGGAACCAGGCCACGGACAGGATCCCCCTCCACGGGTTCGACTCTGATCACGTCGGCCCCAAACTCGGCCAGCATGACGCCGCACACCGGCGCGGCCACCCACGTGGACACCTCAACGACCTTGATTCCTTCCAGAGCCATCCTCATGGCCGCAACCTTTCTCAAGCTGGTGGACGTGCGACGTCAGCGATCGGCCGAGACGTGCTCCTCTTCGTCTGCGGCCTCAATTGGCATCGAGACGGTGGCGGAATGCCAAATGGGGCAGCAGAGGTCGAGCCTGGCGGTGTCCATGTCCTTTGGGCGCCGTCCGGATGGCGGGTCACGGTCAAGAAAGCGGTGGACGGCGCTGCTGCCAGGGCTGGGCCGCTTCGAAGGCGGCCGCCGCTCGCAGCACCGTCGCCTCCTCAAACGGCCGCCCGACGATCTGGAGGCCTACCGGCAGGCCGTCGGCGCTCCAGCCGCAAGGCACGCTAGCGGCCGGCTGGCCGCTGAGGTTGAAGGGCGGGGTGAAGGGAGACCAGCCGAAGGGTAGGACCGGGCGCCCATCGATAACCCGAGGCTCCTGGCCGATGGGGAAGGCGGGCACGGATAGGGTCGGTGTCAGAAGAAGGTCGTAGCGCCGGAAGAAGTCGCGCAAGCGTGCCCACATCACGAAGCGCGCCCGGTTCGCCTGCACGACCTCGAGGCCCGTGACCCGGCGGCCGTAGTCGCGAAAGGCGATGGCGTACTCGGTGAGGAGGGTCTCCTGCTCCGCCGATACGCTCTCTAGCTCGCCGGCGGTGTAGGTGGCTGCCAGGTCGATGAAGACGCGGGTGACGAGGGGGTCCTCGATGCCGGGGTGGCCCTCCTCCACGATGCAGCTGAAGTCGGCAAAGCGGCGGGCCGCTGCTTCCGCTATCCGGCGCACTTCGGGGTCCACGGCGCCGTAGCCCAGGTCACCGCTCCAGGCCGCCCGGAGGCCGTGCAGGTCGCCCTTCATGGCCCGGCGGAAGGGGCGCCGGGGTGCTGGCAGAGAGTAAGGGTCCTCAGGATGAGGCCCAACCATAACATCGAGCATGAGGGCGGCGTCAGCAACCGTGCGCGCGATGGGGCCGGTAACGGACAGGGTACCCCAGCCCCCGAAATCGCTGTGATGAGGCACGCGGCCGAAGGTGGGTTTGAGGCCGAAGACGCCGCAGAACCCCGACGGGATGCGGACTGAGCCGCCGCCGTCGGTGCCCAGGGCCAGGGGGCCCAGGCCGGCCGCCACCGCCGAGCCAGCGCCGCCGCTGGAGCCGCCGGGCGTGCGCTCCAGGTTCCAGGGGTTGCGGCAGGGCTCGCCGAGGCGGTTCTCGGTGCTACCCATCAGCCCGAACTCCGGGGTGTTGGTCTTCCCCAAGATGATTGCCCCCGCCGCCCGCAGACGCTCGACGGCGCTGGCATCGTGGTCAGGAACGTTGGCCCGGTGGAGGAGTGAGCCCTTGGTGGTACGCAGCCCTCGAGTGCAGGTGAGGTCCTTGATGGATACCGGCACGCCGTGCAGAGGGCCCAGGGGGGTGCCGTCCGCAACGGCCTGCTCCGCCCGCCGTGCTGCCTGCATGGCACCCTCGCCGTCCACGGTGAGGTAGGCGTTGAGGCGGGGGTTCAGCCTCTCGATGCGCTCGAGGATGGCTCCGGTGGCTTCGACGGGGGATAGCTTGCGGGAGCGGATGGCCGCGGCCATGGCGGTGGCGGGCATGAAAGCCAGGTCGTCAGAGGACAAAGTCACACCTCCCTGTTGTCAAGGGCGGGAGTCGCGGGAGTACACGGCGCCTTTCCAGAAGAGGAGGCGCAAAGCTAGCTATAGTCCAGCCTGGTGTTGCTGTCAAGCAAATGTGCCGAGAAGGGCGAGGCCGGGGCGGGCCTAGGAAGCAGCCTGGTCGAGGTCAAGCAACCAGAGCCGGCCCCGCGGCTTCCAGAGGGTGCCAGAGATGCGGGCCTCGCGGTTCCTCCCATCTGACTCGAGGACGATCGTTCGGCCGCTCCGGGCGAAGTAGTATTGCAGCAGCACGTGGCCGTTGTCTGTCGCGACCGCCGTCGCATGGCCCGGGGCCTCTTCGTGCAGGTGCAGCCGGACTGAAGCGGACATCGGCTCGGCGCGAGCGATGCGGGCGGTGACGTGGCGGGTGTCCATGGGTCCAGTCTAGCGCCTCGATGACGGGCGTTTGGTGACGGGCTAGTTTCGATCGCGTTAACTTTAGGTTAAACGGCGGGGCCCTGTCTGTGACCAAGGTCACTGCGCCCTTGGAGCTGCCTATCCCCCTTCCACCCAGACGGGTCGTACGGCTACACTCCAAAGGGCGCTGGCGAGCGCCCCGCGGGGGTAATCATGCCCGAAGGACCGAACGGCTCCGAGGCCCCGTCGCTGGCCGACGCGGCTGTGATGGAGGCGGTCTTCCACCCACGGTCGGTGGCGGTGGTAGGCGCCTCCACCAACCCCGATAGCCCTGGCCAGGACTACGTCCGCAGCCTGCTCGACCTCGGCTACGAGGGCGCCATCTACCCCGTCAACCCCAGGGCGCCGGAGATCCTGGGTCTGAGGGCCTACCCCAGCCTGCGGGACGTACCTGGGACCGTCGACTACGTCATCTCGTGCATCGCGGCCGAGGGCATTCTGGACGTGGTCGAGGAGTGCCGGGAGAAGAAGGCGAGAGTCCTGCATCTCTTCACCGGTCGCTTCAGCGAGACGGGCCGGCGGGAGGGAGCACGCCTGGAGGAGGAGCTGAGGCTGCGGGCACGCGCCGCCGGGCTGCGGGTCCTCGGCCCGAACTGCATGGGGGTCCACTACCCCGCTGGCGGCCTCTCCTTCCGGCCCGACCTGCCGAGGGAGCCGGGGGGTGTGGCCGTCCTTTCGCAGAGTGGCAACAACGCCGTCGAGCTGATCCAGCACGGCGCCGTCCGCGGCCTGCGCTTTGGCAAGGCAGTGAGCTACGGCAACGCTGCCGACCTGGACGAGTCAGACTTCCTGGCCTATCTGGCGGGGGATGCCGAGACGGAGGTCGTCCTCGCCTACGTGGAGGGCGTCCGCGACGCCAGGCGCTTCCTGGCCGCCCTGCGCGCGGCGACGGCCCGAAAGCCCGTCGTCGTCCTGAAGGCGGGCCGGACGGCGGCCGGCGCCCGCTCCGCCGTCTCCCACACGGCGGCCCTGGCCGGTGCCCACCGGGTGTGGTTCGGCGCCCTGCGCCAGGCCGGTGCCTTGCAGGTGGACACGCTGGAGGAGTCCATCGACATGCTGGTGGCGCTGGCCTTCCTGCGCTCCGGGCACGGCCCCGGCGGGAGGCATGTCGGCGTGGTGGGTGGCGGCGGAGGCCGCGCCGTGCAGTCGGCCGACGCCTGCGAGGAGGCGGGCCTGAGCGTCGTCCCCTTGCCGGACAGCATTCGCGCGACGCTGCGCGAGAAGGCGCCCCACCTCTGGGACTGGGTCGGCAACCCTGTCGACCAGTCGATCCTGGCCGGCGGGCCCGTGTCGGGGGCGGCCATCCTGGAGATGATGGCGGCCAGCGCCGCCTTCGATGTCCTCATCGCCAACCTGGGTGAGGACTGGATCCTGGGCCGCCCCGATGCCGGGCGGCGCCTGGAGCACGTGACGGCCCGCTTCGTGGAGGTGGCCTCGCGCTGCGAAAAGCCGCTGGCCTTCGTCCTCGGCCCTGCCGACTCGCCGGACGAGGGGCGCTGGCGGGCCGTCGAGGGCGCGCGACAGCGGCTGGCGGCGGCCCGCCTGGCCGTCTTTCCCACAATCGAGAGGGCGGCCTGGGCCCTGGGGAGGTGGCTGACGTGCCGGCAGGAGCGAAGGGAATCGTAGGCGTCCGCAATGTAGGGGCAGGGCCCCACCCCTGCCCAAAGGGGTGCCCGCAGGGGGGCACCCCTACGATGGGCGGCCTCCCCTTCTACCCCGCCGCCTCCCGCTCGCGGGTGGCGCCGTTGCGGAAGATGTTGCGGGCGATGAAGGAGGGCTCGACCTCGGCGCGGGCCTCGAGGAGCTCGGCCTTCAGAGCGTGAGCCTGGCGGGCGCTGGGGCCGTCCTCGCCCTCGCCGAAGAGGACGAAGTCCACCAGGTGCAGGGCGCGCTGCACGTTTCGCAGGCCGCCCTTGTCTTTCAGCGCCCGGGCGCGCTCCAGCAGGGGGGCGGCCCCACCCGCTAGACCGACGACGTCCTCGCCGATCTCCGCGCGGGTGCTGGGGAAGAGATTGCCGGCGTTGCCGTCGAACCAACCGCTGTACAGGCGCAGGATGCCGTGCACGACGAAGCGGGGGCAGCCGTAGATGGGCGCCAGGTAGGGCTTCTCCTTCAGGTCGTCCGGTAGGTCTACCTCCTCCAGGATCTGCTCGTGCCACTGGCCGGCGTTGAGGCGGCGGATCACCTCGTCTTCCAGGTGGCGCACGGCGCGGGCGGTCCCCAGGAGCAAGTCCTGTGCCCCCTGGCGGTCCAGCAGGGCACCGTGGCCGGGGATGACGTGCTCCGGCTCCAGTGCGGCCATCTCCTCCAGCGCCTCCGCCCACTCCAGTGTGTAGCGCTGCACCTTGAAGGGGTTGCCCACGTTGGGGCAGGACGAGACGATGAAGTCGCCGGCGATGATTGTGCGGCGCTCGGGTACCCAGACCCAGGTAGCGTCGTCCGTCTCACCGATGCCGTGGCGGCACTCCAGGGTGAGGTCGCCCAGCCGGAGGGAAAGGCGATCGTGGTAGGTGACGGTGGGCGGGTAGTAGACACGGGGGAAGGATTCGCGGTCCGGCGGTATGGCGAACTGGACGCGGTTAATGTGCTCGTGCTGGCCCTGGAGGCGCTGGTAGCGGGCCAGGCGGTCCAGCACCCTCTCATGTCCCACTATCTGTGGCGGCGCGTCCCCGCGCTGGGCGGCCTCGTCCAGCAGGGGGCCCGTCCCGAAGGCGTGGTCGGCGTGGCCGTGGGTGTAGATGATGAAGCGCACCGGCGCCTGGGTGCGCTCGCGGAGCTCCCTGAGTATGCGCGGGCCGTTCTGTCGTGTCGCGGGGTCGACGACGGCGGCGCCATCGTCGGTGAGCAGCAGGGTGGCGTTCCCGAAGCCGGGCACCATCCAGATGCCCGGTGCCACCTCCTGCGGCTCGCCGCGGACTAGGGGCAGGCCCAAAGGGCTCTGGGGCAAGTCTGTGGGCGTTGTCATGCTGTTCCTCCCGGTGGCACGATCTGGAGGCGTCCCTCCACGTAGTCCTTCATGAGGCGGAGGGCATCTTCCGAACGCATCGTTTCGAAGAAGCAGTCCTGCTCCAGCTTCAGGCCCTCCAGCAGCGGTAGCTGAACGCCCTCGTGGATGCACCTCTTGATCTGCGCGACGCTGACCGGGGGCCGTTCGGCCAGGGTGCGGGCGAACGCCATGACGTTCGGCACGAGGTCCGGAGGGTCGAAGGCCTTGTGGATGAGCCCCAGCGCTTCGGCCTCATCGGCGGTCACAAGCTTGCCCATGAGGATCATCTCCAGGGCTTTCGCCGTCCCCAGGAGCCGGGCCATGCGCTGGGTGCCTCCCGCGCCGGGCAGGATGCCTACCAGCACCTCGGGCAGGCCGATGAAGCCGGCGCGGGCCATGAAGCGGAAGTCACAGGCCAGGGCCAGCTCGCAGCCGCCGCCGGTGGCGACGCCGTTGATGGCGGCGATGACCGGCTTGGGCAGGGACTGGAGCCGGTTGAAGGCCTGGTGAGTGGCGTGCAGCTCCTCTGGGCGGAAGCTCTCGAGCTGCTGGAGCTGGTCGCTGGCCGCCGCCAGCTCCGACACGTCGTAGTGCGTTATGAAGATGCCCTCCACGCCGCCGGTGAGGACGAGGGCCCGGACCGCCTCGTTGGCCTCCACCTCGCCGGCCAGGCGGAGGAACTCCTCGACCATGCGGGCGTTCATGAAGTTCTGGGGTGGGTTGAGGATGGTGCAGACGGCGATGGGGCCATCGCGGGTGACCTTCAGGAACTCGTAGTCTGGCATGGTGGCCTCCTTCGGTGGGCGGTTGGGGATCAATGCGGCGCGGGCGGCTTATTGTAGCGCCGGGGAGAGGGTGCAATCAACGGAAGGTCGGCTCCTTGTGGGCGAGTGCAGGCGCCCGAATGGGGGTCGTGCTGACGCGGGGCCGCGTGTCGGCAGCGATGCTCCTGCCGAACGGCCCTAGCCACAAACGTACCCCCTTCCTAGACTAGCCTCGGCCCCCTGGGGCGGGGTGGGGCCCGGTTCCTGGTTCCTTGCTCCCCGGTCAGGAAGGAGGTCTCCGTGGCTAAAGTGCTGGGTGCCGATGTCCTTGTCCAGTGTCTCCTCCAGGAGGAGGTGCGCTATGTCTTCGGGATCCCCGGGGCGCAGCCCACCACATTCACCGATGCCATCGCCCGATTCGGGCACCAGCGCGGCATCGACTTCATCATGACCCGCCACGAGCAAGCCGCCGCCCACATGGCCGACGCCTACGCCCGCCTCACCCGCAAGCCGGGCGTCTGTCTGGGCACGGTGGGGCCCGGCGCGGTCAACCTGGTGCCCGGCGTCTACGAGGCCTACGTCAACAGCGTGCCGATGCTGGTGCTCACGGCCCAGAACCAGACCTGGCGCTCCTATCCCGACCATGGCTCCATCCAGGGATGCAACCAGATCGACCTCTTCAAACCCATCACCAAGTGGAACGCCCTCGTCTCCCACTGGAGGCGCATCCCGGAGCTGGTGCGGGAGGCCTTTCGCATGGCCCTCACCGGCCGGCCGGGGCCCGTGCACCTGGACCTGCCTGTGGACGTGCTGTTCGAGGAAGGTGACGAGTCGGAGGTCAGCATTCTCCCGCCGGCGAGCTACAGGGCGACGGCGCCGCAGCAGGGCGACCCGGAGCTGGTGGAGCAGGCGGCACAGATGCTGGCCCACGCCCGGCGGCCCTACATCCACGGCGGCGGCGGCGGCCACTTCTCCGGCGCCAGCGGCGACATCGTGGCCCTGGCCGAGTTCCTGGGCTGCCCCGTGTCGACCAGCGCCTTTGCCCGAGGGACCATACCGGAGGACCACCCGCTGTACCTGATACCGATGGGCTTCGGCAGCCTGAAGGCCCGCAGTGAGGCCGACGTGATCCTCGTGCTGGGCTCCCGCCTCGGCGCCTACGACCTCTGGGGCAAGGCGCCGGCGTGGGGCCAGCCCGGCGAGACACGGCTCATCCAGGTGGACACGGCTCCGGAGTCGCTGGGAGAGAACCGGGAGGTGGACCTGGCAATCCTGGGCGACGTGGGCGCCGTCGTCAGGGCCATCCGTGCGCAGCTTGCGGACATTGCCGAGGAGCGGCCGGAGCACTCTCAAATGGCCGAGTATCGGGCGCTCCAGGAGCAGTGGCTTGACAACTTCCGCACGCTGGGCCGGTCCGACGCTACGCCCGTCCACCCCTTGCGCGTGGTGGCCGACGTGCGCGAGTTCTTCCCCCGCAACGCCATCGCCGTCGTCGACGGCGGCAACACGAGCATCTGGGGCCACTACCTGACTCGTGTCTACGAGCCGGGGGGCCTCCTCTGGCACGGCGACAGCGGCATGGGCGGCGGCGGGTTGCCCAAGGCCATCGCCGCGGCGCTCGTTCACCCCGACCGCCCGGTCTTCGCTATCCTGGGCGACGGGTTCTTCGCCATGAACATGCAGGAGCTGGAGACGGCGACCCGCCTAGGCACGAACAACCTGGTGGTGGTGGTGAGCAACGACCGCGCCTTCGGGATGATCAAGGGAGCCCAGGACAGCGCCTTCGCCAAGCGCTACATCGGCGTCGACTTTGCGGACGTGCGCTACGATGAGATAGCCCGGGCCTGCGGCTGGCACGGCGAACGCGTCGAGCGGCCGGAGGAGATCACTCCGGCCCTTCAGCGGGCGGCCGCCTCGGGCAAGCCGGCCTTGCTGGACGTGGTGGTGGACGCGCAGGCTAACCTGGCCCCTCCGGACATGGCCACCGTAGTCGCCATCTGGATGGAGGGCGTCAAGTTCCCAGAGTACTAGGACCCACCAGGGGGTCTGGAGCTTGGCGGCGTCTTCTGTCAGAATTGCCCGGCGAGAAGAGTAGCACAACCAGGAGATGCCGCTATGCCGTCTGCTCTTGAGGGTGTCCGCGTCCTGGATATTACCCACTGGCAGCAGGGTCCCTACGCCTCTGCCTTGCTGGCGGACCTGGGCGCCGACGTGATCAAGATTGAGGGGCCCAAGGGCACCGACCCCAGCCGGGGCTTCCTCTTTCACACAGCGCAGGGCGTTAGCCCCTACTTTCAGAGCCACAACCGCGGCAAGAGGGGCCTGGCCATTGACCTCAAGCACCCCCGGGGCAAGGAGATCTTCCTAGAGCTCGTTCGCCGGTCAGACGTGGTTCTCAACAACCTCCGGGGCGGTGCGATGGAGCGCCTCGGCCTGGACTACGAGGCCCTCAAGCAGGTCAATCCGGCCATCATCTACTTCCACGCTTCGGCCTATGGAGAGAAGGGGCCGGACACCAACCTGGGCTCCTTCGACATGCTGGGTCAGGCGCGGGGCGGCCTCATGAGCATCAATGGCGAGCCGGACGATCCCCCTCTGCCGGTGCCGGTCCCCATCTGTGACCAGGTGGGTGCCATGGTGGCCGCCTTCGGCATCATGGTGGCCCTGTTCCATCGGGAGCGCACCGGCGAGGGCCAGTACGCGAACACTTCTCTGGTGGCCGGGCAGATGGCGCTCCAGGGATTCAACATCAGCACGTACTTCCTCACGGGCCGGGTGCCGATTCGGCAGCCCCGAGGCGCCTTCGGCCCGACGTGGACGACCTACCGCTGCGGCGACGGCAAGTACATCGCCCTCGGCATGTTGGAGGAGCGCTGGTGGCCGGGGGTCACCCAAGCCCTGGGGCAACCGGAACTGGAGAATGACCCCAGCTACGCTACCCTCCGTGACCGGGGCATCAACGCTCGCAAGCTCATCGCCCACATGGACGGCATCTTCTTGCAGCGGCCGGCGCGGGAGTGGGTCCAGCGTTTCCGGGAGCTGGGCCTGCTGGTGGAGCTTGTCCAGGACTACAAGGATCTGACCAGCGATCCCCAGGTGGCGGCCAATGAGTACATCAAGGAGATCGAGTGGCCGGGCCATGACGGGCCATTCCGCATGGTGGACTGCCCAGTGCGATTCAGCAAGACGCCGGCCCACATCCGTGGCATGGCGCCGGGCTTGGGCGAGCACACAGAAGAGATCCTGCTCGAACTGGGGCTCGGCCGGGAGGAGGTGCGCCGCCTGGAAGAGGAGGGCGTGGTCCTGACGGCGGGGGGCGACTAGAGCCGGCCGTATTGGAAGGGGGCACACATGTGGGTTCTTGGCATCCTGCTGCCGGTGTTGGTCATCGGCCTCATCGTTGCCGCGGTAGTGGCTTTCATGCGCAGCCGGGCCGTCGAGGGTGGCGGAATCACCTTCTCGGGCGTGCTCGTGGGCTACGTGGCGCTGGCGATGCTCATTTCCGTCTTCCTTCTGGCCGCGGGCTGCGCGCTCCTCATCAAGGCTGGCCTCAGCGGGGCCGTTGGCCGGGACTTTAGCTACGACATAACGCTCGAACCTCGGTACCCGCCGTACGAGCAGCCTTACTTACCTGAGCCGACCCCGACGGTCGAACCGGGGAACCAAGCCAAACCTCTCTATCCCGTCTACCCTGAGCCTGAGAGTTGGGTCGACCCGTCCGAGAACGCCCTCCGCAATGACATCGCGGCGGGCGTGACCTTGGTCTTCCTGGGTCTAGCGCTGTTCGCCGTGCACGGGACGGCGGCGGTCGTTCTGCGGCGACGCGGTGCGCAGGGGGCGCACTTCGTCTCCCGAGTCTACAACTTGCTGGGCCTGGCAGGCGCCAGCATCGCCTTCCTGGCATCGGGAGGCGCAGCCCTCCATGGCGTAATCAGGCGCTACGTCCTGGAGACGGACAACCTCAGCTCGTGGGAGATGCCGCACCCCGGCGAGCCCCTGGCGTTTGCTGTGGTCTTCCTGCCGCTCTCGCTGTGGTTCGGCTGGCGCGTCTGGCAGGAGTTCGCGCTGGAGGCCCGGGAGTGACGCTCGGCCCCACCACGAAGGGACGTAACTCGAAACTGCCCTAGGGGATAACTGAGGCCTCCTTCAAGGCGACGATCTGGTTCCAGTCGTAGCCCAGCTCCAAAAGGATCTCCTCGGTGTGCTGGCCCAGCTCCGGGGCGTAGCCACGCGGCTCCCACGGCGTACCGTAGAAGTCCGCGGGGCTGGCGACCGCCCTAATGTCCCCCTCTGGCCCCGGCACGTCAATGAAGACGCCGGCCTCGTGGGCGGCGCTGTCCTCAATCATGTCGCTGATCGTGTGGACGGGTGCCCACCACACATTCTCGCGGTCGAAGATCTCGCCCCACTCAGGGAGAGTCTTGGTAGCGAAGACGCGGTCCAGCTCCTCGACGAGCGCGGGGGCGTTGTCGCGCCGGACAGCAATGTCGGCAAAGCGGGGGTCCAGCCGCAGGTCCTCGCGCCCGATGGCGCGGCAGAGGTCGGGCCAGTGGCGGTCCGCCTGTAGCAGCAGGAGCCAGAACCAGCGGCCGTCGCCGGCCTGGAAGTTGTTGATGATGGGGTTGACGGCGTGGTGGCGGTCATAGGGTTCCATAGCGATGCCCAGCCGGAGCGCTATGCTCAGGTCCCAGCCCAGCATGTAGGCCCCCGTGCGCAGCAGGGAGACAGCCAGGCGCTGGCCTTGACCGGTGCGTGACCGGGCGAGGAGGGCGGCGCAGACGGCGCCCGCGGCGGTGCTGCCCGCCATGTGGTCGCCCATGCCCCCTCGCTGCTGCGGCAGCTCGTGGCCTGCGGCCGTCAGCGAGGCGGCCACGGCGCCTCGCGCCCAGAAAGCGCCGATGTCATAGGCGGCGCGGTCGCGGTCCGGCCCGTCGGGGCCGTAGCCGGTTACCTGGCAGTAGACCAGGCCGGGGTTCGACTGCCGCAGCTCGTCGTAGGTGAGGCCGGCGTCCTCCAGGCCCTTGGGCCGTACGTTCGTGACAAAGACGTCGGCCCGGTCGATGAGGGCGCGGGCGATGGAGCGTGCCTCCTCGGTCGCCAGGTTGAGGGCGATGCTGCGCTTGCCGCGGTTGTCGAGCTCGAATGGCGGGACGATGGGTAGGGGCATGCCCGCCACCGAGGCGGCGGCGCCTCGAAAAGGGTCGCCGTTCGGCGGCTCGATCTTGATGACGTCGGCTCCCCAGTCGGCAAGAATGGCCGCGGCGGAGGGCCCGGCCACCCAGAATCCCAGTTCCACGACGCGGACGCCTTCCAGTGGTCCAGACATCTGCCTCCTGCCTCCGTCCTGGTTTGCTCGGATCATAGCGGCTGCACCTTTCGGCTTCCAGCAGCGGCTCGGGAGAGGAGGGGCCTGGGGCCGCCGAGCGGTACCAGGCGCCTTGTGTGTTGGCGACAATCGTGACGGGAGCGACCGCTCGGAGAGAAGCCCGGCCCCCACCGTCACATCGCGGCGGCGGTGGGGGCCATAGTGGTGAACCGACCTCAGAATACCGTATCGCCGCGCAGGAGCTGACGGGCGATGGTGCGTCGCTGGATCTCCGAGGTGCCGTCGGGAATGCGCAGCGTCCGGGCGATGCGGAAGCCTTCCTCCAGCATCAACTCGCTGGAGAGGCCCATGCCGCCGTGGATCTGGATGGCCCGGTCGAGGATGCGCTGGGCCGACTCCACGGCGTAGGCCTTGGCGATGCAGATCTCCTTTACCGGCATCCTGCCTGTGGTGGGCAAGGCGTCCACCAGCTTGGCCGTCTGCACCACGACCTGCTTGGCGGCGAAGATCTCTATGGCGCTCTCGGCCAGCATGAACTGGATGGCCTGGTGCTCGGAGAGGGGGACGCCGAAGGTCCGGCGCTGCTGCGAGTACTCCAGGGCGCGGTCCAGGGCCCACTCGGACATGCCCACACAGCCGGCGGCGATGCCGAGCCGCCCCTCGGAGATGCCGAAGAGGCCGACCTCAAAGCCGCGGTCAACGGCGCCGATCATGTAGTCGTTCGGGACCCGGACGTCGTCGAAGGAGAAGGAGCCGCAGTCGCTGGCCACGTGGCCCATGATTGGCTCGACCTTGGTTACCTGGAAGCCCGGCGAGCTGGCGTCGGCCAGCAGACAGGTGATACCGCCCTTGTGCTGGGCGAACAGCTCATCGTTGGTGACGGCGAAGACGGCGGCGTAGTTGGCGTAAGGGGCGTTGGTGATCCATTGCTTGCCGCCGTTGACCACCCACTCGTCGCCGTCGCGTCGGGCTTTAGTCTTCAGGTTCCATAGGTCGGAGCCGGCGTCGGGCTCTGTGAGGGCGAAGCAGACGGTCTTCTCGCCGGCCAGGAGTGAGGGCAGGACTTCCTTGCGTATGGCCTCGCCGGCGTTGACGAACAGGTGTGATGGCCCGTCCACAAAGCTGGCCAGCAGCGGCGAGGTGAGGAACCCGTGCGCCCAGCCGATGTACAGGCGTCCCGGGCCGTACTTGCGGTAGAGGGCTTCCTGGACGAAAGGCACCACCGAGAAGGGCAGTCCGCCACCCCCAATGGACTCCGGCGCCAGCGCGGCGTAGTAGCCCGCTTTGGCTGACCTCTTCCGGATGTCCTCTCGGGTGCTCTTAACCGGCTCGACCAAGAGCCCATCGTCGCCGAAGAGCTTGCGCTCGTCGCTGAGCAGTTCCCGGTGCTCCTGCTCCAGGGGCAGGACCTCGGTCTCGATGAATCCGTGCAGGCCGTCAATGGTCCCCTTTATGATGTCTCGCAGGTCTTCAGGCATGGAAAGATCTATCACAGCGAGAGGCCTCCTTTCTTGGCGTCCCAGAGGGGCAACTGGGACCTGTCAAACCTTCAGTGCTGCTCTACAACGGCGTCGTTACTCGGTCGGACGCCTAATCACGCGGCTCGATGCCGGCGGCCGCCAGGGCGAAGTCCCGGTAGTCCTTGAGGGGTGCTTCAGCATAGATCATCATTCGCTGTGCTTCCATGGACCCTTCGCCGTGGACGGTGACCACCTCCATGTGGGCGCTCTCGGCGGAGGACACCATACGGTGCGTCATGGCTATCATCCGCATGCGTTCCTCCGTGCTGTACTTGGGTGAGCCGCCCAGGTAGTGCTCCAGGTGCTTGTGGAGCTCCTCGTTGCTCCAGTCCAGGTAGGTGGGCATGGTGGTTATGATGCCGCCGGCAATGTCCTGAATGAGCTTGATGATGTCATGGTAGTGGCTGGCAAAGTGCAGCTTAGCCATGTTGGTGATGAGCGGGTTGGGCACCGCTACCTCTCCGTACATGACGGGCGACTTGACGGCGGCGGTAGCCAGCGCCTTCAGCGTCTCGACGTAGGCGGCGATCTCCACCAGCTTGGCGCGGATGTGCCCCGCCCGCTCGATGCCGTTCATCTCGGCCATGGCGACGGCGCAGCCGGCCAGTATCTCCACGGCGGGGATCTTGTAGCTGACGGCGGTGAAGCGGTGGTAGGTGGCGAAGGTGTAGGCCAGGAGCATGGAGTACTGCCACTCGCCGCACATGAAGACGCGTTCCCAGGGCACGAACACGTTATCGAAGATGATCATTGCCTCCACCAGGCCTCGGACTGGGCGGGCGGCGGGAAACTCCGACGGCCCGCGCTCGCCGCCGCTGGGCCGGGAGACCATGGTAATGCCCTTGGCGTTCGCCGGGATGGCAAAGGCCACCGAGTACTCGGCCTCGTTCTCTCGCATTTGCCGGGTAGGCACCACCAGGATGTCGTTCGCTACCGGGGCGCCGGTGATGTGGATCTTGGCGCCCCTGACGACGATGCCGTCCTTCTTCTTGTCAACGATGTGTACGTAATAGTCGGGGTGCACCTGCTGGGCGGGCGTCTTGCCACGGTCGCCCTTCACGTCGGTGATGGCGCCGCACAGGTTGAGGTCGTTCTTGCGCAGGTGTTCCAGGTAGTCGCGCGCCCTCTCGAGGTACTCCGGCTTCCCCATTTGCTGGGCCGTTGTCATGATGGCGTACATGGCGTCGGTGCCGATGTCCTTGCCGAATGGGAGCCCACCGGTAAGGCGGATGGACTGGCCGATCATCTGCAGTCGCTTCTCCAGGTCCTCCGGGGTGTGCGGAGGCACGAAGTAGCGGCTTATGGGCTCGCCGGTCTCGGGGTGGGGCGCCACGAAGAGGTCACGCACGGCGGGGTCGTCCGAGTGGGTGAGGACGAAGTCCCCCGCCGCTGTTTCGGTGCTGATCTTGAGAACGGGATGGGTGGTCACGTCCTCGACCAGTTCGCCGTACATGAAGACGCGGCGGCCATCCCTCAGGCTCTGCCTAAACTCGTCGGGTGATCGGACCCCCATGCTGCACCTCGCTCGCTCTGGCCCCGGATGGGGCCGGTCTCCTGCCGGTTGGCTGATGGCTGCTCGCCGGTGGCCGCCATGGTGGCGGCGGGATCATTGCCGGTGAGCCCGCGGGTACAAGTGTAGTGGGTGGCTAGTCTTCTGTAAACGCGGCTCTCGGCACTTTCGGCGCCGCTGCCGGCTCAGACTCGGCTCACAGCGAAGCCCTCGCCCTGCTCGCTGGTCGTCTGGCGGCGTCTGCCCGCGAGCGGCTGGCCATGAGCCGTCGGGGCGGTGTTATGATGTCGGTACGCTATGGCTGAGACGCGCCCTCCGTTGGTAGTGCATGCCGATGCCCGTCCAGGCCAGGACCTGAGCGGCGAGGAGGCGCCCCTGGCGGAGGTGAATGCCGTCCTCCGGCCCACCTCGGCCCAGGACGAGGACGGACTCATCGCCAACCTTCGCGACGCTGATGTCGTCCTTGTCAGTGCCGCGCCTATGACCCGCCGGGTGATGGAGGGCCTGCCGCGCTGTCGAGGCGTCGTCCGCTACGGCGTGGGCGTGGACAACGTGGACCTGGCGGCGGCCACCGACCTCGGCATCGTTGTCGCCCACGTGCTGGACTTCTGCACGGAGGAGGTGGCCAACCACGCCCTGCTCTTCCTTCTGGCCTGGGCCAAGAAGCTTCTGCCCCTGGACCGGCGGCTACGGGATGGGGTCTGGCGGGCCGCTCCGGCCGCCGAAGTGCCGACCGTGTATGGCCAGACTCTGGGTATCGTCGGGCTGGGGCAGATCGGGCGGTCGCTGGCAGCGAAGGCGCAGGCCCTGAGGATGGAGGTCATTGCCTGCGACCCTTACGCGAAAGAGCGTGGTCGGCCGCCCTCGGTGCCGCTGGTCACTCTGGAAGGCGTGCTCCGCCGCTCGGACTACGTCTCCCTCAACGTGCCCCTCACTGAGGAGACCTTCCACCTCATCGGCGAGCGCGAGCTAGCGCTGATGAAGCCCAGCTCCGTCCTCATCAACACCGCTCGGGGCGCCGTGGTGGACGAGGCGGCCCTGGTGTCGGCTCTCCAACAAAGGCAGATCGCGGCCGCCGCCCTGGATGTCTTTGAGGTGGAGCCCCTTCCGGCATCCAGCCCCCTCCGGGAGCTTGACAACGTCATCCTGACACCCCACACCGCTGGCATCTCCGAGAAGTCGGCGCGCAAGGTAAGGACGGAGGTGGGGAAAGCGGCAGCAGACCTTCTGGCTGGTCGCTGGCCGCGATACGTGGCCAACCGGGGCGTGGAGCCGCGGGTGCCCCTGAGGTAGACACGTGTTGGGCTGGGGGCTGCATGCCTGGCGCTGGCGTCCTGCGCTGGTAGAGAGGAGGAGCGCACCATGGTAATGTCTGCGCATGCCGGTCAGACAGGCCGGCCCGCACCACCCGTCGGCCCGTACGTGGAGACGACCACGGGCCCCGTCCCTACCTCCGACCTGGGCTTCACCCTCATGCACGAGCATATCTTCGTGCTGTCCGAGGGGGTGGCCGCCAACTTTCCTTCCGTCTGGGACGAGGAGACGAAGAAGAAGGAGGCCGTCGAGGTGCTCCGCCGCCTGAAGGAGAGAGGCGTCTCCACGCTAGTGGACCTGACCGTCCTCGGCAACGGGCGCGACGTGCCGCTCGTGGAGCAGGTCGCCAGCGAGTCGGGCCTGCGGGTCATTGTCGCCACCGGCCTCTACACCTACGACGAGCTTCCGTACTACTTCCAGACCCGCAGCATCGAGCACATGGTCGACCTGTTCGTCCAGGACATCGCAGAGGGGATCCAGGGTACCAGCGTCAAGGCCGCCATCCTGAAGTGTGCCACCGACAGGCCGGGCGTCACGCCGGGCGTGGAGAAGGTGCTCCGCGCCGTGGCCCGGGCCCACCGGCGCACCGGCGTCCCCATCACGACCCACACCGACGCCAGAAGCCAGCAGGGGCTGGCCCAGCAAGACATCTTCGAGAGCGAGGCTGTGGACCTCTCCCGCGTCGTCATCGGCCATAGCGGCGATACCGATGACCTCGAGTACCTGAGGAAGCTTCTCGAGCGGGGCTCCTACATCGGCATGGACCGCTTTGGGCTGGACATCTACCTGCCCACCGACAAGCGGGTGGCGACGATCGCCCGGCTGTGCGAGATGGGGTACGCCGACCGCATGGTCCTCTCCCAGGATGCCAACGTCTACATCGACTGGTTCCGGCCCGACATCCTGCAGCGCTTGGGAGCCAACTGGAGCCACTTCCACATCCTGGACGATGTGCTCCCCGCCCTCAGGCAGGCGGGCGTCAGCGAGGAGCAGGTCCGACTGATGACGGTCGAGAACCCGCGCCGCATCTTCAAGGAAGTGGGCGGGTATTAGTGCTTGTCTCCCGGCGCGGCAGGGCCCACGGTGCCTTCGAGTGGTAACAGCACCATAGGTGTGCTATACTATCCGAGTCAGAAGTCTTCCTCGTCCTCGAACTGCAGCGAAGATCCCCCATCTCGTCTCGCACTCGGCGACTAGGAACAGCGGACACCCAAGGAGGTCGTCGAGTGTCTTACACAGACAAGCCATTGACATGCGTCGAGTGCGGCGCCCAGTTCGCCTTTACGGCTGAGGACCAGGAATACCACGCCAGCCGCGGCTTCACCAACGAGCCCAAGCGGTGCCCCGAGTGTCGAGCGGCGCGCCGGGGTGGAGGCGGAGGCGGAGGCGGAGGCGGAGGCGGCTATGGAGGCGGTGGCTATGGGCGCCGTCAGATGTACCCGGTCGTTTGCGGCGACTGTGGCCAGCAGACCGAGGTCCCGTTTCAACCCCGAGGCGACCGCCCGGTTTACTGCCGGGACTGCTTCGCCAAGCGGTCTCCGGCCGGCAGCCGGTACTAGGACCCCAGCACTCGCTGGATAGCACGCCGCCCCTCTAGAGGAACGCGGCGGGGTGTTGCTGGGGCACCGGCTCGGGGGCGTCTGGGGCTACTGGCGTCCAGCGAATGCCTGTCAGCGGTGATGAGAAAGGCCATGGGTTGTTTGTAGAGCTCCGGGAGGGTGAAACTCAGGAACACCTGCTGAGCCGCTTCCGGCAACAGATTCAGCGAGACGGCATCCTGCGCGAGGCAAAGAAGCGGCGACACTTCATATCGAAGTCCGAGGCGCGGCGGCTGGCACGCGCCAAGGCGATGCGACGGATCCGGAATCGTGTCCTCAAGTCGCGCTCGCCCAACGGTCGCCGCCCCGCCTAGACAGGGGAAGCCCGTCCCGCAGGACGCCTTCCATCAGACAGCCCGGCACGGTCGGTGAGGAGGTCCATGTCATGGCAGTGGGCACCATCAAGCGCGTGATCCGCGATCGAGGGTTTGGCTTTATTCTGCCCGAGGGTACCACGGAGGAGGTCTTCTTCCACAGCAGCGCAGTGGAGAGTCCCACCTTCGATGAACTGAACGAGGGCCAGCAGGTCGAGTTCGAAACCGAGCCGGATCCCCGGCAGCCACGCCGCAGCCGGGCTGTCCACGTCCGCCAGGTGGCCTAGCCGTCCACTGGGGGGCAATCCATTGACCACTCTGTTTGTGGGCAATCTATCCCCGGAGGTCACCGACAGTGACCTGCGCAAGGTCTTCTCCGTCTATGGAGACGTCGGCTCCGTACGCGTCGCCCGCAACCGCGCCGGGCGCCCCCGTGGCTTTGCTCTAGTGGAGCTTGACAGCGAAGCCGCCACTGCCGCTGTCGAAGCCCTGGAGGGTGCTGAGCTCAGGGGACACAGGATGGACGTGGTCGTGGACCAGCCGTCATCGGCCGGGCGGCGCCGGGACCGGCGCGGGCGGGGTGGCTTCCGCCGGAAGCGCTGAGGGCCGCGCCCCCGCAGGGTGCCGGTTTCACCGGCAGCGACACCCCGGGGCTGAACCGGTCATCGTGGCCCCACACCTGCAGGTCTCGTCCATTGAAGGCGGGTGCCACCCTTCCAGAGATGGTCTGGAGCCGCGGGCGCGGCGCAACGCACGGGAGGGCTTCACGAGACTAGGACATCGACGGCCAGGCACATCGATCGCCTTTGTGGATGCACCCACTGGCGAAGTGCTCTTGCGCGTCGGCTTGGACGAGGACGGCTGCCCCTTTGTTCGCTTCCGTCTCTACGATTCCAGCGGCTGCCTGGCGGCCGAATCAGGGGGGGCCAAGTCCTTCCCCGACGGGCTGAAGATCCATTCCACGGACGGTGAGCTGCTCCTGGACATTCCCACCGATCTCGATGCCCACATCCGGTATCGTCTCTACAACCGAGACGGCTGTCTGCTCACGCGCTCGGACGGCGCCACCACTAAGATCCTGCCGCTCCTGCGTATGGAGGCGGGGGGCCGCCAATCTCCTGGCGGGGCGGCAAGGGGGGCCGTTGGCGGGGCACGACAAGCCCCCACGACTGAGGGACCGGCAACAGCTTCGTCTTCCTAACCCGCGATGGGTTCCACTGCGGCCGCAGCTTTCGCCGCGTCATAGCGCGTTCCGTGGCCCAGGCAGACGACTCGGTTGGGGCGCAAGGGCATCATCGAGTCGCCACACGCTGTCCTGTTCGCCACCTGCCGACGGTGGCGCACGCTGTGGTGTAGGGTGTGTCTCACGCTTGACTCTTCGGTGTAAACTCAGGGTAGCGGCTTGATGGGCGGCCCGAGGCCGATATCCGTGGCGATTGCCTCCGGAGGGTGCCAGCGTGGCTGATTCTCTTTCTACCAGCGTCAAGCGTCTCGCTGCGGAGATGGGAGCGACGAAGGTGGGTATCGCGGCCGTCGAGGCCCTGGCCGGCCCGCCCACGGCCGATGCCTCCCACGTCCTGTCCGGAGCCCGCTCGGTCGTCAGCTTCCTGGTGGTGGAGCCCGAGGAGGCGGTCCTCAAGTACCTGGCCAAGGAGGACCCCTGGGAGTACCGCAACCACTTCTACGAGAACCTCCAGACGCTGGGACGCATAGGTCTGGGCGTGGCCCAGGCGCTGCGCCGCGAGGGCTTTCGGGCCGAGGCCCTCTCCCCCAACGGCGTCTACGAGCCCGGCTCCAATGTGGTGAAGGGCCTCATCCCTCCCTTCTCGCACCGCTATGCCGCGGTGGCGGCCGGCCTGGGCGCCATCGGCTGGAACGGCAACCTGATGACGCCGGAGTTCGGCTGCCGTGTCTACCTCTCATCCGTCGTCACGGACGCCGGGCTGGAGCCGGACAGTCCCCTGGAGGAGAACCCCTGCGACCACTGCAACATTTGCCTCAAGGCCTGTCCCGGCGTCTTCCTGAGCTGGGACGAGTCGGTGTCCTTCACGCTGGGGGGCCGCACTATCACCCATGCCAAAAGGGGGATGCACGCCCGTTGCGCCATCAGTTGCGGCGCCTTCACCGGTCTCAGCGTCGACCGCAAGTGGTCCTCCTTCGTGCCCAGTCGCTACGCCATACCGGAGGACGATGGCGAGCTGCTGCGGCTGCTGGCCCACCTGACGGCCGAGCAGCAGCGGCGGACCTCTGAGAAGCCTGAGCTTCCCAACTTCCTGCGCCTCTCGATGGACGTGCCGGGCTACGAGCGACCCGGCGTTCTCGCCCGTAGCCGCCACGACACGATCATCGCCTGCGGCAACTGCGCTATCGTCTGCTTCGAGACGCTACAGAAGCGGGCGAAGGCCCTCAAGCTCCTCCTCCACTCGGGTGTGGTGGTCGCGGATGAGGAGGGCCGAGAGCGCGTGGTGTCGGCGGAAGAGGCACGTCGCTATCAGGCCGAGTACCTCTAGGCCCTGCCAACTCCTACTCTCGATCCACGTTAAGGGCTTGCGGCGGTCGCCGGACGGCTCACTCCAGCTTGAAGAGGCGGGAGGCCAGCAGCACCATGGCCACCGCCCAGGCGCCGATAAGGGCCAGATCGCCTCCTGCGCTGAGAATCGATTCGTTGTCCAGCAGGACCGTGCGGAGCGCACCCAGGAGAGGTGTGAGGGGCAGGAACTGCACCAGCTTCTCCAGGAACGGCGGCAACTGTTCGATGGGGAAGAAGACGCCGGAGAGGAACATCATTGGCAGGCTGATGGCGTTGCCCATGCCGGAGGCGGCGGCGACGGTCTTGCTGGCGGCGGCCACCACGATGCCCAGGTTCACAAAGACAATGTTCGCCATCAGGGCTATGGGGAAGGCCCAGACGAAATTGCCGGTCACGTCTGCTCCCGCCAGGACACCGGTGCCCAGGATGACCCCTGTCTGGAGCACAGAGAGGACCAGGAAGGCACCCACCTGAGCGATGACGAAGGCGGCCACTGGCAGCGGCGTCACCTGGATGCGGCGCAGGATGCGCTTCTCGTGGTAGGTGACGAGCGATGTGGCGACGCCAATGATGCTGTAGTTCATGACCCCCATCCCCAGGATGCCCGGCACCAGGAAGTCCATGTAGCCAATGTCTCGCGTGGAGGTGGACTCTTCCAGCAGGGTGACGGTGGGGGTCGCCGACGCCGCCCGGAGATTAAACTCGTCGACGAAACGACGCAGGGCGCTGAGCGCCACCTGATTCGTAACCATGTTAGCTTCGCTGTAGAAGACGGTGGCCTTGACCTCCGTGTTCTGTCCCAGCCCGGGCGGCAGCAGAAGTACCATGTCATATTCGCCGTTTTTGAGGTCCTGGCGGGCAGCCTGGAGGTCGCCCACCGGCTCCACTTTGAACATCTCCACTGAGACTAGGTTATCGACTAGGGTTTCGGAGAAGGCCCCCGGCGCCTCATTGACCACGGCAATGTCCACCTCTGGGGGCGCGTCCAGGTTGAACAGCGCGAAGACGCCGATGAACATGAGGGGGAAGAAGAGGGCCCAGAACAGACCAAGCCGGTCCCTAACCAGGATCTTGAGGCTGGCGGCGAAGAGGACGGCCATCAGTCGCGTACCTGCCTGCCGGTGAGGGCCAGGAATACATCCTCCAGGGTGGCCTTTTCCACCTCCATGTCGAGGATCTGGGCCTCGCATTCGGCCAGTCTGTCCAGCAGGGGAGGAAGGCTGTCGGTGACGCTGGCCACTTGCAGCCGGTATTCTCGATCCTGTCCCTCACCGTTCACCGAGACCTGTCCCACGCCGGCCACTGCCAGACAGGCCGCGTCCACCGCCCTCGACAGGTGGAGACGCAGGTTGAAGGGTGCCTCCAGCCCCTCGATGAGCCGCTCCGGCGAATCGAGGGCGACGATGCGGCCGTAGTCCATGATCGCCACCTCGTCACAGAGGGTCTGGGCCTCCTCCATGTAGTGCGTGGTAAGGACAATGGTCGTGCCCTGCTGGCGGATGTCGCGGATAAGCTCCCAGAGGGAGCGTCGCGCCTGAGGATCCAGGCCCGTGGTCGGCTCATCCAGGAAGAGGAGCTCCGGGTCGTTAACCATGCTGGCGATGATCGAGAAGCGCTGCTGCTGGCCACCCGACAGATGCCTGACCTGGGAGTTGGCCTTGTCCTCCAGTCCTACACGTGCCAGCAGCTCCCGCGCGGGCAGGCGACGGCGATAGAAGCTCCCAAAGAGCTCCAGGATCTCCTTCAGGGTCAGGAAGTCAAAGTAGGCCGAGGCCTGGAGCTGGACACCTATCCGCTCCTTGACCTCCGCGGCCTGCCGGTGGCTGTCCATACCCAGGACGCGGGTGGAGCCAGAGGTGGGGGTCTGGAGCCCCTCGATGGTCTCCAGGGTGGTCGTCTTGCCGGCGCCGTTGGGCCCCACGATGCCGAACATCTCGCCCCGCCGCACACTGAAGCTGATCCCGTCCACAGCGGTAACATCTCCGTATCGCCGCACCAGGTTCTCAACTTCGACGGCCCATTCTTCCAAGGGGATCCCTCGCTGGCTTCCCAAGCGGCAAACGCGCGCTATCCTGTAGCGTCGTCGAGACGGCTAGAGCCAACCAGTTCGGAGCGACGCTCCAGGGCGCCCTGTCAGTGATGAGCCCAATGATAACCTCCAGGCCCTGCGCTGGGTAGTGGTCACAGAGGAAGTGGATGGCCACCAGGTGGAGCGCCTTTCGCTGCTCTCAGCCCTTGTGAACGTGAAAGCAGTGCCCCTCGACGACAGGCGCTGCCGCGGTCATCGGCAATGGCGGCCTAACGCTACGCCGCCTGCGGGTTGGTTTCCCAGAGGGCCAGGGCGTTGCCTTCCGTGTCTTGGAACACGGCGAAGTAGCCCATCGTGGGCACGGCCATCTTCGGCACGATGACAGTACCGCCCAGCGACCGGAGCTTTCTCGAGTAGTCGTCCACGGACTCCACGTTGATGTAGACGGTGATGCCTGCGCCGGGGGCCTGGCGCGCCATCATGCCGCCGTTGGGGCCGGGCTCGCCGACGGTGATGAGGTTGTAGCCCCCCTGGGCGGGCTCGATCTTCCAGCCGAAGAGCTCCTGGTAGAACCTCTTGGCCCGCTCCAAATCGTCGGCCGGGATCTCGAAGTGAATTATGTTGTGGGCCATGCCTTGCCTCCCATCGCCATGCCGCGGCCTGCTACACCGAGTCCCCAGCGTACCATCGCTGCGGACGGCGGGGAAGACCGGCGGCTGCGGGGGTAGTGTACCGTTTAGTGTGTAAAAGCAGGGGCGTACCCTTTCCAGCAAGAGGCAAGAAGAACAGCTGCGAAAGGAGAACGCCCTATGGAGAGCTTAAAGGCCCTGGATGAGTTGACGCTAGCG
>Ga0315289_10000778_pt1 | contig 49038 bp, 32 predicted proteins | sample YL17G11_40_MG_FD_203452 | JGI IMG/M metagenome (GOLD analysis project Ga0315289, IMG submission 203452) | Sediment microbial communities from Yellowstone Lake, YNP, Wyoming, USA - YL17G11_40 | ecosystem: Environmental > Aquatic > Freshwater > Lake > Sediment | place: USA: Wyoming | collected... | reverse complement strand
GGGGTGAGGGTGAGGTTGACGTTGGGAAGGGGACGACGCCGGCGGCGGCGGGGACGACTGACAGCAGTGAGCTCTCGGGGAAACAATGAATCCTTCCGCCTCTCGTTACTCGCTCGACCCGCGCCTCTTCGTCCTCTCCGACTGAGAGACGGCGTGCAAAATTGACACGGATCGCAATCGGTGCGCGGCGTCGAAATCAGAGCGCAAAGGAGAGAACGCGAGAGCGGAAACAACCAGAGCCTCAGAGAAAAAAATCGAGGGAGCGATTTGCCGAGCGGAACCGCAAAAACGTGTCAATTTCGCCGAAGAGACGCACCACAAAGTCCGCCTCCGCCGCAGCGGCCATGAGCGCCGGGTTGTCGGAGACTCGCAGGTCGCGCCTGAACCAGACGATGACGACCTTGTGTCTGCTCTGCTGCTGCTGTTGCTGTCCCTGCTGCTGCTGCGAGGAGGGAGGGAGCGTCGTCGTCGTGGTCGGCGACATCGACTTGCCCGCCGCTCCGTTGTCAACAGGAGGCATCGCTACTGCCGCTGCCGGCCCAGCGACGCCGCTGTCGGCGACCCCACCCTTAAGGGGCTGAGCCGACATGCCTCCTCTGCCTCCTGGAGGGGAGGAATTCAATCCGCGCGAGAGAGAGAGAAAAGAAAGAGAGAGGGAAAGAGGTGCGTGGAGAGACTGAGATGGCTGCTTCTCCCAAAAAATTTCTGACCTCGAGTTCTTTTTCCGCCGATTTTTCCGAGTTCTTTTTCCGCCGATTTTTCCGAGTTCTTTTTCCGCCGATTTTTCCGTTGACATTTTTTTTCCTCCTTCCACCGTCGCCTGAAAACCTCGCGGCCGAGCCTCTTTCCTCGCCGCCGGCAGCGCCGCCGTCGCAGCCGGCCGCGACGACGGGCTCGAACCTCGTCGCTTTGACTCTCTTTCCTTTCCCTCTCTCAGAGGCCCAGCGGCAGCAGCGCCACCCTCCTCCTGCAGCCTCGCACGGCCAGCAGCGCCCCGCGCCTCCCGAACCCTCCCTCCGGAGCGACGGGGGCGAACTCCGCGCGAGCGGCAGAGAAGCAGGCATCGGAAGAAGAAGAGGAAGAAGAGAAGGGGGAGGAGGAGGTCGAGGGCAGGGAGGCGACGCCGACGAGCCGCGGCGCGAGCACCGGCGCCGCCTCGGCCAGCAGCACCGCGACAGAGACCGAAGGGCGGGACGGCTCTCGGTCCAGGAGGACGAGCGCGAGCCTCGCCGCGCGCGTGGGGTCCCAGGCGAGAGCGGCGGGGAGGGGGCCGGAGGGGCAGCCGCTCCCCGCCGCCGCCGCCGCCGCCGCCGCCGCTCCCGCCGCCGCCGCTCCCGCCGCCGCCGCTCCCGCCGCTCCTGCCGCCGCCGCTCCCGCCGCTCCTGCCGCCGCCGTCCCGGGCGGGAGCGGCACGGGGAGCAGCTGCGCGCCGAGCGCCGGAGGCGGCGCGACGAACGCCAGCGAGGCCAGCACAGCAGCGGAGGCAGAGCAGGAGTCGGCGTCGGGAGAGGAGGAAAAGGGGTCCGAGAGGGCGACGAGGACCGAGTCGCCGGAGGGCGACCAGCAGGCGCCGACGACGGCGGGGCCCTCCCCACTCGCCGCCCTCCTCCTCTCCGCCCCGCCCCCGCGCGCCGCGGGGGGGGCCTCCCATACGCTCGCCTCCCACCGCTCCGTCTCGAACACGGTGAAGCCTCCCCCTCCTCGGCCTCCCGAGGAGGCGAAGAGCCTGCCGCCGCACGGGGACCAGGAGAGGAGGGGCGGGGGAGGCGGGGGCGGAGCGGGAGGAGCAGGAGGGCCGCGTGCGGTGTCGTTTTCGTTGCCGTCGTTCTCGCCGCCTCCTCCTCCTCCTTCGGTCCCCTCCTTTCCCGCCGCGGCCGCGGCCGCAGGCGCAGCGGCGGCGGCGGCGGAGACCCCCGCCACCACCCTCCCGACCAGGGCGGCCAGCGGCGACGACCCCGACAGGGGCGCGGCGGCAACGGCGGCGACGGCGGCGGCGGGCGCGACCCGCTGTGCGGCGCCCGTCGCGGCCTCCCACACCACGATGCCCGCGGCCCCCGCGACGGCGCCGGCGAGCAGCCTTCCGTCGGGGGACCACGCCAGAGCGGAGACCGGAGGAAGAAGATGGGACTTTTTCCGGCTCCAAGGAAGAGAGAAGAGCGGCGCGGAGCGGGGCACGGGGAAGAAGAGACAGCGCGGCGGCGGCGGCGGGGAGGGAGAAGCGTCGCCGCCGCTGCCGCCGCCGCCCTTCCAGAGGAGCACGCCCCCGGCGACCCCGACCGCGAGCTCTCGCCCCCTGCAGGGCCTCCAGGCCAGGGAGGAGACGTCGCGCAGCCTCGGGTGGCCGCGCAGGGAGGCCGAGGGAGGCGGCGAGGGGACGAGAGAAGGAGAAGAGGAAGCTCCCGCTGCTGCCGCTCCTCCGGTTGCCGCCGCCGCCGCCGTCCTCGAAGGGAGGGGCGCGACGTCGAAGACGAGCACCCCCCTCCGAGAGGCCTCCGCGACGGCGAGAGTGGGCCTCTGTCTGTGCCAGGCTATCGGCGGCGGGGCAGAGGGGAGGAGAGACGACGGCGACGGAGGAGAGGACGACGAGGAGGAAAGAGCCTCGAGGAACGCCGCGAGCGCCCGCGCGGCCCGCGGCGGCAGGAGCGAGGGCGACGAGGCTGCTGCTGCTGCTGCTGCCGACCCTCCTCTCCTGCTCCTGCCGCTGCTGCTAGCTGGCTCCCCTTGGCGAAGCTGCTGCTGAGTTGCTGCTTCTCGGCCCCCGTCGTCGTCGTCATCGCCGTCGTCGAGCGGGAGGAGGATGTCTGCGTAAGCAGGCGCGGGCTGTTGAGTTGAGTTCGATTATCAGCGAGTTTTTTTTTTCAAAAGGTGTGAGTTTTTTGGAAGGAGACGATGAGACGAATTCGTCTCTATCTTTTTCTGCTTCTCTGTGATGAGAGCCTTGGACTCACCAGCGATGCTCCAGACTCAAGATGCTCGATGGGCACGTTTACTGTCAATTGATTGATTGTGAAAGCGTGACGCGTGAGTTTTAAAGGAAGAGAAAGAAATGATGCTCGACGTTTTTTTGATGGCCTTCGGCGAAAAAACGATTGAATCTCCTTCTTCTTCCTCTTCGTTCCAACGGAGCGCTACCGAACTGCTCGAGTATACCCCACTCACCGAGCCTGAGGTTGGATTCGCACAGCGTGCGCTGTTGCGCGCCCATGATGTGAGGCGGAGAGAAGCAGAGGGAGAGAGAGGGAGAGAAGAGAGAGATTGTCTCGCTTCGCTCTCGGTCGCTCGATCCGCGTGACGAAAAATGACGAGAGAGAGAAAAAAACGAAAAAACCAATCCTCAGCGTCTCGCACTCTTTCTTCTTCTTCTTCCTCTGTTTCAGAGAGCCTCTCTCTCTCTGGCACCGCTCAGCGCCGGCTCTCTCCGCTCGTTCTCTACTGCTAGCGGCATCTCTTCGACACCAATCTCATAGACTAGAGCAGGCGAGGACTCATCCATGCCGGCCAGGAAGCGCCAGGCGCGGGACGACATGCCGGCGACCAAGCCGGCCGCCGCCGCCGCCGCCGCTGCTTCAGCTCCCTCGACGCCGCAGATGCAGCGCCGGCCCCAGCGGCAGCAGCAGTTGCAGCAGCAGCAGCAGCAGCAGCCCCTCTTCGCCCCCTACAGGGCTCTGGGCGTCGTCACCTCTCCCGCGGCAGCCCCCGTTCACCAGCGCAGGGGAGACACCTCGTTCGTGACGGCCTCGGCGGGCAGGAGCTGGCAGGTGTACGAATGCGGGAGGCTGACGCTCCGGGCCATCGGGCCGCTGGTGAGTTGTTCGGCTGCGGTGGTTTTTCTTTGCGCTTTTGGTGCACGCTCGAGCGTAGATTGTTGTCGTGAGACGTCTCTCTGGGCGAGAAAGAGCGAGAAAAGGGAAAGAGTCGGAGGAAACAAACACGCGGGCGACGAAACGTTTCTTCAATGGGACGGCTAGCCGCCGACGACGTCCAAACGCCCCTCTCTTCACCAACCCCGACCCCCCCCTTCCTTCCTCTCTCCGCCCCTCCGAAACCCAAAAAAACCCAAATCAAAAACAACCCCCGCCAGCTCCCGCGCTCCATCTCCTCCCTCGCCGTCCGCGGTGACGCCACCTTCGCGTCCTGCGGCGACCAGGGCGTCGTCGAGTGCCACCGCGTCCACGTCAAGGGGACCTACGTCCTCCCGAAAAACGCCGCCGCGCCGGCAGGCAGCCTGCTGCTCCTGGGGGACTGGCTCCTCGCGACGACGACGGTGAGCGACGCAGGGGCCCTCTGCGGCGCCCTGGTGAGGTGGAGGCTGGGCTCGTTCGGGGCCCCATCGGCGGTGCTGGACCTCGGAGGAGGAGGGGGGGGAGGGGTAGGGGGCGCCAACGAGGAGGGCGCTCCCGGGGGGGAACGTCGCGACGGCGACTTCAGGCACCCCTTTGCCCTCTGCCACCCCCCCGCATACGTGGACAAGGTGCTCGTGGCCTTCTCCGGCGGTGGCCTGCAGCTCTGGAACGTCGCCGCCGGAGCGAAGCTGCACACCTTCCGGAACCACGGCCCGAACCGCCGCAGTGGAGCCGGAGTCGGCGCCGGGATCGGCGGCGGCCTCGACAGGAAGGGCAGCCCTTCTTCGATTTCGATCACGGCGCTCGAGGCCAGTCCCGCCCTCGACGTCGTCGCCGTGGGCAGGGCCGATGGCAGCGTGACGCTGCTCGACGCGAGGGCCGACGCGGCGCTGGCCGTCTTCGAGCAGGCAGCGGGGCCGAGGGCGAGCAGCAACGTCGGCGGCCTTTCCTCGGCCGCCTCTGCCGCCGCCCCTGCTGTCCCCGCAGGCCTCGTTCCGTCTTCTTCCCCTCCATCTTCTCCCGCATCCTCCTCTCCCCTTTTGGGGTGCGGGGCCATCACGTCGCTGGCCTTCTCCACGGGGCCGGGCGTCCCCTTGCTCGCGGCGGGGGGGGGCTCGGGCGGCGTCGGCTTCTGGAACCTCGAGACGAGGACGCTCGCCGGCGCGCTGCCGCGGGCGCACGCCGGCGCGGGAGGAGGAGGAATAGGCTCGGACTCGTCCCTCTCGGGCGTCACCGGCCTCCATCTGTTCCCCGGGGAGCCCCGCCTCGCCTCCGCGGGCCGCGACAACGCGATCAAGCAGTGGGCCCTCGACGGCGACGCCGCCGCGGGCAGGGGGCCGGCGCCGGGCGCGAGGGAGGGGGACCTTGCCCGTCTGCTCCGCTCGCGCGAGGGCCACGCCGCGCCCCCCACGCTGCTGCGGTTCTACGGCGACGGCGGCAGCCGCGTGCTGTCCGCCGGGGGGCCGGGCGACAGGTCGCTGCGGCTGTTCTCGTGCGTGCGCGACGCCGCGTCGCGCGAGCTCAGCCAGCGCGGCGGAAACAAGAGAGGGATCAGCTCGAGGGCCGCGGCCCTGGGCGTGGGAGAGGAGGAGCTGAGGCTCCCTCGGGTCGTCTCGATGGATGCGTCGCAGGTGAGGGGTTTTCGGAGGAGGGGGGAGGGAGAAGCGGCGCGGCGGCGCGAAGCGGGGAAACACGTTGGATAAAAACACGCGAAAGAAAGAAAAGGGAACAAAAGCACTGTCACTCTTTTCCCCCGCGAACGGCGAGCTCTCATCAAAACAGAGCAAGAAACACGCCCGTGGGGCGTAACCCGGTGCTAGACTGTACACGATCATGCCCTCTGCGCCGTTATTAAGCCAACGACGCTGCGAGCTTCCTCTTTTGGAGCTCTTTTTGAAAATTTCCGAGAGGGCTCGCAGCCGGGGCAACAATCGAAAGAAAGAAGAAGAAGAAGAAACTCACTTTTTTTTCTCCTCTCCCTTTCAACTCCAAAAAAACAAAACGAAACACAGACCCGCGAGCGGGACTGGGCCAACGTCGTCACCGCGCACGAAGGCGACCCCGTCGCCCGCACCTGGCGCGTCGCGACCTCGGCCGCGGGCCACGTTTCCTTGGTCCCCCCTCGGGAGCGCGTCGCCGTCGCCGCCGGGAGCTCTCGGAACTCGGCCGCCGCCACGCGCCCGCGCGCCGCCGCCGCGACGAGCGTCTGCCTCTCCGCCTGCGGCAACTTCGCGCTCGTCGGCTCATCCAGGGGACACGTCGACAGGTACAATATGCAGTCCGGGAGGTGGAGGCAGGCCTACCGCCGGAGGGTCGTCTCGCTCGCTCGAGGCGGCGGCGGCGGCGGCGGCAAGGGCGCGGGGCCGCTCTCGGTGCTGCTGGCGCACGACGGCGCCGTGTCGGGCCTGGCGGCCGACGTCGGCTGCGGCCTCGGGGGGCTCTCCTTCGACGCGCCTCCCTCCGCTTCTTCCGCCGCTGCCTCCTCTCGGAGGGGCGGGGCGGCTGCCTCCCCGTCGTCGGGCCGGCGGGCGGTCTCTGCCGGCGGCGCCGACGGCTTCCTCCGCGTCTGGAACTTTGTGACGGGCGAGCTGGAGGGCGCGGTCGCCCCCTCGCCGCTCCCCGGCTCCTCCGGCTCCTCCAACTCGCCGGTCCACGCCATGGCCGCCGCGTCCCGGCCCGAGGGCGGCGGCGGCGGCAGCAGCGGCTGCGCGCTCGTGGCCGCGGCCACCGACGACGGCAAGCTGTCGGTCGTCGACGCCGAGCGCTGCCGCGTCGTCCGGCGCCTGCTGCCCCCGCCGGGGCGCATCTCCGACCTCGCGTTGTCGTCCGACGGCCGCACGCTCGTGGCCTCGTGCCTCGACGGGTGCGTCGCGGCGTGGGACGTCGTGGCCGGCGCGGCGCTGCAGCGGGTGTCGCTTCTGGGGCGGGGCTCGCCCGTTGCGAGCCTCGCGCTGTCGCCCGACGGCGAGATGCTCGCCACTGCACACTTTTGCGCGAGGGGGAAGCGATCCTCCTCCTCCTCCTCCTCTTCTTCGAGCAGTGGGGTTAGGCTTTGGGCCAACCAGGCCGTCTTCGGCGAAGGGCTCTTCGACGGCTGCGGGGGAGGAAACGGAAGCGGGGGAGGATGGAAGGCTGTCCGAGCTCAGCTGCCGTTGCCTCCCGCCGCTCCTTCCTCCGCCGCCGCTGCCGACGACGACGAGGAAAACGAAGACGACGACGATGACGGCGACGACGAAGAGGACGCCGAAGACCCCGCTGCCCCGGGCTGGCTCTCCAGTGGAGGCAAAAACCTCACCGGGGACCGCGCCTGGGGAGCGGGAGGAGGGGGAGGAGGCGACTCGAGCGACGACGACGAGGGGAGCAGCAGCGAAGAAGAAGAGGGAGAGGCTGACGAAGCTGCTCCGACAGCTCCTGCCGCCACCGCCGCCGCAGACGAGACCCTCCCCGACGGAGCGCCCGCGCCTTTCAAACTCTTCTTCTCGGGCGGCTCGGTGCAGCCCCTCGCGACGACCTCGGCGCTGCCCCGAGCGCGCTGGGCGGTGCTGCCCCACCTCGACGCGCTCGCGGCGCGCAACCGGCCGACGGAGCCGCCCAAGAAGCCCGAGGCGGCGCCGTTCTTCCTGCCGACACTGCCGACGCTCGACGGGAGGCCGACGTTCGCGGTCGACGAAGAGGAAGGCGGAGGCGAAGACGGAGCGGGACCGGAGGGGCCCAGCAACAGCAAGCGGTCCCGGGTCGAGCGCGGCTTCGCCGGCAACGGCAGCAGCGCGGCCGGCGGGCTCGTCGCGGCGCTCCGCGCGGGGCGGAAGAAGGCTTCCGCCGCCTCCTGCCCCTCGGCTTCTTCTTCTTCTTCTTCCCCCTCGGACCTCCGCGCCTCCCTCGACGCCTGGTCCCTGGCCTCCAAGTGGCTGCGCACGGCCAGGCCCCACGAGGTGGACCGCGAGCTGCGGTCGATGCTTGTCCTGGAGCCCGACAGCGACGACGACGACGACGACGACGGCGGCGACGGCGACGACGGCGAGGAAGAGGAAGACGGTGGCAAAAACGGAAACGGAAACGGCAAACTTCGCAAGAAGGTCGCCGACGACGAGGCCGCCTCCGTCGCCGCCGCGGCCGACGCCGCCGCGGCCGACCTCGAGTCCCTGCTGCTCTTCCTGCGCGCGCGCTGCGCGAGCGGCGCCGACTTCGAGCTGACGCAGGCCTTCCTGAGCGCCGCGCTCGCGCTGCACGGCGGCTCGATCGCGGTGCGGCCGAGGCTGCGCCGGGCGGCAGCGCAGCTCGAGAGAGCGGTGCGGGCGAGCTGGGAGAGGTTGGACGACTCTCTGCACGCCGTGAGGTGCTCTGCCGCCTACGTCGGCGGGCTTCCGAGCTGATGACGGGAAGGAGGAGGAGGGAGAGGAGGGAGAGAGGGGGAGAGAGAGAACAGAGAGAGAGAACAGAGAGAGAGAGAGACAACGAAATGAAATCTGGTAAATCAAGCATTTGAAATTTTATTTCTTCGAGTTAAAATTACTATTCTCTCTCTCTCTTTTATTTCATCTCGTCTGTTAATGTGTCTTTGACGGTCCACAGCGTCCTGTTATTGTTTAACGGCGAAAGGGAGAAAGAGAGAGAACCAACAGAGTTGTGAGTCTTCATTGTTCTCGACCTCTTTCGGTCCCGGGAAAAACGGGGGGGGGGGGAAATAAAGAAACTCTTTTTCTCACTTCCCGGCGGCCCTGAGCCCGGCCTTGGTCTTCCCCTTGACGTGCTTCACCACCCTCCTCGCCCCGACGGCCGCGGCCTTGGCCTGCTTCGCGGCCTTGCGGCGCCGCTGCTTGGTCGTCTTGGAGCCGCGCTTGAGCTTGAGCGTCACGGGGCGTGCCGAGAGGGGGTTCTTTGCCGCCGCCGCACCCGCCACCGCTGCTGTCGCCGCCGCCGGGGCGGAGGAGCCTCCTCCGAATTCCGAGGTGTCCATAGTGTCTGCGGCAGGGGCAGTAGCAGCAGCAGGAGAAGCCCCCTTCTCCCCCGGCGCTGCCGCTGCGTCTGCGGCCGGGTCCGCGTCCATCGCGGACTTGGCCTTGCGGAGGCGGGCTGTGTTTTTTGTTTTTCGTTTTGTTTTTTTTTTTTTGGGGGGGGGGGCAAAAGGTGAGCCGGCGGCGGCCCAAAGACGCAAACAACGTTTTTTTTCTCACGCTTTGCTCTCTTTCCTCACCTTTGATTCGGGCCTTTCCCATCTTTTAAAAGCAAAGGGGTGATTCAGAGGAGCACCACTACCTGAAAAATTAGCGTGAGACGGGCACAGAACAAGGGCGAGCGAGGGAGAAAAGAGCTGTCAATGCTCTTCTCTTTGCTCTTCCTTTTTTTCAGAAAAATAAAATATAAATCGGAACACTGCTCCTCCTCTTTTCGGTAGAGGGGCGCTCCATGTCTTTCAGCCTCTCACTTTTTCTTTTTTCTCTTTTCTTTTTCACACCATGCCTCGGCCGGCGGCCGCGCCGGCTCCCGCTCCTGCGCTGTCGCCCAGGCCTCCTGAAGCGCAGCCAGCAGCAGCAGCGGCGGGGTATGACGACGAAGAACAGAGCAGCAGCAGCAGCCCGACGTGCCGCATCTGCTGGGGCGGCGAGAGCCTCGGAGCCGACGACGGCGCCAATGCCTCTTTCGCGAATAGGCTCGTCGCCCCCTGCTGCTGCAAGGGCACGTGCGAGCTGGTCCATCTCGGGTGAGTGCGGCACGGGGGGCCTTTTTTTCGTGCCCGTCTGTTCCCTTTGGAGAGAACGGGAGTCGAGGGCCAGCGAGCACGCCGCGCGAGTCGAAAACCTAGCCTCGTCGTTTCGACCCTCGGCCCCATCGCTCCCTCCTCCACCCATCCCATCGCTCCTCCTCCACCAAACACGCGCACACCCACAAACCTTCTCTCATCAGCTGCCTCGAGAGCTGGCTCGCCACCTCCGCGAGAGCCGGGAAGCCGCCCCGCAGCCTGGCCCGCTGCGAGCTCTGCGGCTCCCCGTGGAGGCGCGGCGTCCTCTCCCAGGTCTCGCGCTCTCTTCGTGGCCGCGGCCGCGGCCGGGGGCTCCCCCCGAGCGGCGGCGGCGGCGGCGGCCGGCGGAGCCCGCTCCGCGCCGCGGCGGCGGGCGCCGGCGCGCTGCTGTCGGGCCTCGCGCGGGCGTGCGGCTCGGCCGCCTCCAGGACGGCGCGCAGGGCCCGCTCGCACCCGCAGGACGCCGCCCTCGCCCTCTGCGCCGCGGCGCTCGCCGCGCGCGGCGCCGCGGCTGAGGGCCGGGGGCCGCGCAGGGGCGCCGCGGCGGGCGCGCGCGCGGAGGCGGCCCGCGCGGTCCATTCCTCCTGCTCCCTCGATGTCACGGTGGGTAAACAGAGGGAGGAGGGAGAGGACGGAAGGGGGGGGGGTCGAACGAAACCCCGAGACGAAAAAAGGGGGGGGATAAAAGAAAGAAAGAAGGGAAAACTCACTCTAGAAAAAGAACAAGTGGAAAAAAAACGTGTTTGCTCTCTTTCAACGTCCACACAGTTCGCCGCGCTGTGCATGCTGGCGGGCCTCCCCGCCTCCCACGTGCTCCGCGCCATGGCCCTGACGGCGGGTGCCGAGGTCGTGATCGTGCTCCCTTTGGCCGAGGGCCTGCCTCTGGGGGCCGTCGCGGGGGCCGTCGCGGGGGCCGTCGCGGGGGCCGCGGCGGGCGTCGCGCGCGGCCTCGGCCGGCGCGCCTCGGGCGCCGGGAGGCTCATCGCCGGCGCGCTCTCGCGGGCGGTGTCTTCCTCCTTCTCCTCTCCTCCTCGCCCTTCCCCGCGCCTCCTTTCCACTTCCTCCAACACCGAAGCCACCGCAGTAGCAGCAGCAGAAGCAGCCACGGCCACGGCCACGGCCCCTGCCTCGTCTCTGTCCGCGCTGCTGTCGCCGGTGTCCTCCCCCCCGCTGTCGTCGCTGGCCCCATCGTCGCGGCGTGCCGGGGGCGACGTCGGTCTCAGAACGTGGGAGGAAGACGGCGAGGCCGGCTTCCTTTCGTCGTTGGCCGCCGCCTTCGTGGCGGCAGCTCGCGGCAGAGGGGGGCTCTTCTGAGAGAAAGAGAGAGAGAGAGAGAGTAGGAATCCCTTGTACTTTGAACCCATCTTCAGAGAGAGATAGAGAGTGTGTGCAACTGAGAGAGAGAGAGAGAGAGAGAGATTGTAACTACGAGAGAGAGAGTGTGTGTAACTAAGAGAGAGAAATCAGAGAGAGGCGAAAGGGGAAAAAAACGTTGGAAAACAAAAAAATTATCTACGGAAAAGAAAAAGGTCATTACTCAAAGAACAATTCTCTCTCTCTTTTTTCTCCGTGCCTCATTCCGCGAGGAGGGACGAAAGAACCGGCACAAAAGCCGGCTGTCCCCCATTCGGAAGGCTGGCGTTCCCTCCCTCCCTCTCTCTCTTTCTCTCAATCTCTCTGTCAACCTCTCTCGGCTGGCGTTCCCTCCCTCCCTCTCTCAATCTCTCTGAGAGTCGATAAGTATTTTTTTCGCGCTGGGCGTCTCGGGGCAGAAAGGGCCCGGAGCGCGCCGTGCGGCGACGATAGTACGAGATGCTCAAGTGTAAAATGGGATGGTAGAAATGGGGGGGTGTTTCTAAGTACGGGCGGAGGGGACAGGGGGGAGTAGGGCAGCCGCCTTAAAAGACGGGCCCGCCCCCCCCCCCTCACTTTCTCGAGAAAAAGGGGGGGTGGAGGGGAAAAAAGGGGGGGAAAAGAAAGGGGAAGGGCAAGGCGACTCTCCCCCTTCAAAAATGCCCCAGTCTTCCTTCATTTTTTTTGTAAGGTTTTGGCTTGTTGTTGTCGTCCTTGCTGTTGCCGTTGGTCAGAGATCTCGCTGGCTGTCTCTGTCTTAACTTTCTGTCACTCGTCCGGCGTCCGGCGTCGTCGTCGGTCTCTCTTTTTCCGTTTTATTTCGTGTAAGCAATGAAAAGGAAAGGGAAGGGAAACTAATTGGGAGGCAAGAGAGGCGGGGGGGGAGGAGGCATTTGATCGGAGCTTCTTTTTGAGGAAGAAAGAATGAAAGGAGGAAGAAGAAGAGGAAAAATTCTCGTCCCTCTCTCTCTCTCTCCCTCTCTCTTCCTTCCTGGATGAAACCTAAACGAAAAAGAAGAGGAAGAGAAACATAGACGAGACTCAGGAGGCAGCAGTAGCAGCAGCGTCGGAGTCGGCGCCGGCGGCGGAGGCCGCCGCCGGCCCCGGAGGAGGAGGGCCCCCTCCCTTGCCGCGGCGCGACGAGCGGGCTTTCCTCCCGTCGCCGCCGCCCACGGACGACTCCTCGGCGCCGGAGCTCGCGCCGGAGGAGGCCGAGGAGGCGCCCGCCGCCGCGGCGGCCTCGCCGGCCTGCGCCCGCTGGACGGCAGGGGACAGGGGCCGAGGCTTCGGCTGCTGGGGCTGCGGAGTATTGGCTGCTACGGCGGCGGCGGCGGCGGCGGCAGCGGCGGGGACGCCGAGCACAAGCAGCGGGTCCATCTGCGGCAGCGGCGGGAACTGCTGCCGCTGCTGCTGCTGCTGCTGCTGAATTTGCTGCTGCTGCTGCTGCTGCTGCTGAATTTGCTGCTGCTGCTGCTGCTGAATTTGCTGCTGCTGCTGCTGCTGCTGAACTTGCTGTTGCTCCTGAACTTGCTGCTGCTGCTGCTGCTGCTGCTGAACTTGCTGTTGCTCCTGAACTTGCTGCTGCTGCTGCTGCTGCTGCTGAACTTGCTGCTGCTGCTGCGCCGCGACCGCCGCGGCCGCCGCCGCAGCCGCAGCCGACGCGGCCAGCATGTGGTCGAACGCGCCCGCGACGGCCGCGGAGACGGCGCCGAGCCCGACGGTGGGAGGGCGCGGCGGCGGCAGCGACGCCTGCTGCAGGAAAGAGGGGCCACCGCCTCTGCAGTCGTGGAAGTGCTGCTGCTGCGTGATCGGGATCATCATCGGCGGATAGAACTGCTGGTGCTGCTGCTGGTGCTGGAGCCGCAGCTTGGGTGGCGGGGGAGGCGGCGGGGCCATCTGGTGGTGGTGACCGCCGTAGCCCCCCCCCCCTCCTCCTCCTCCTCCTCCTCCCTGGACAAAGTGGCCAAACCCGCCGTCGCTCATCTGCGGGGGCGGCGGCGGCGGCGGCGGCGGGGCCTGCTGCTGCTGCTGCTGGAGCTGGAGCTGCGCCATCGCGAGCATCATGTTCTGCGGCGCGAGCTGCGGCGGGCGGGACTGGGTGTGGCGCTGCTGGTTCTGGCCCGGGTTTGAGGGCGCGCCGCCACCGCTGCCGTCGTTGTTGTTGTTGGTGTTGTTGTTGTTGTTGGTGGTGTTGTTGTCGCAGTTGTTGTTGTTGTTTCGGCGGCCACCGCCGCTGACGCCGCTGTCGTTTCCGCTCGGGCCCCCTCCTCCTCTCTCTTTGCCGTCATGTTGCTGCTCAAAGGGCAGGAAGTAGGGGACCGGGACCGGCGGCGCGCCGTGGGGTGCGCCTGCGGGTTGTTTCGAGGGTTAAAAGTGGAAGAAGAGGAAAGGGAGGAAGGTGAGTTTTTCCGTGCTGAAAAAACGGATGGAAAAAAACTCCGAAAATTCACCAGGAAAAAAAAATAAAAATAAAAAACTCACCGGGAGGAACCCCGAGGCCCCAGGCCACCACCGGCTCAGGGTGGTCGAACTTGCACGACGCGCCGAAGCCGCACCTGAGATGCCTCGTGAAACTGGTGCAGAGATAAGACGGGGAGAGAGAAAGGAAGAGGGAGAGAGAGAGAGGGGAAGAGGGAGAGAAAAAGGTGAGCGCCCCTGTCCAGACCCGGAAGAAAAAAAAAAGAAAAAAAAAGGGGAAAAGTGCACTCGGGAGGGAGGGGACTCACTAGGCGCAGGGCGGTTCCGCGGGCCTCAGGGGCAGCCCCAGCACGTTGAACCTGATGGGAGGCGCCTGGTCCACGGGGTGCGCGAAGCGGCACTTGCTGCCGAAGGCGCACGTGGCCGTCTTGAGGAAGAAGCTGCAGGCCTGGGGCTGGCCGTCGAGCGCAGGAGGCGGCGGCGAAGGAGGACGAGGAGGGGGGTGGGCGGCGAACGGCGAAGCGTCGGCTCGATCCTCCCTTTCGTCGTCGTCGCCGATGGGCGTCGAAACAGAGTCGGCCGCTTTCGCGGCCGCGGCAGCAGAGGCCGCGGCCTCAACGGCGGCTTCATTCCATCGCAGGGGCTCGGTGACGCTGTCCTCCGCGCGCGGGCCCGAGGAACCCGCGCCGTGAGGCGCAGAGGGCGCCTCGCCGGACGGCGGAAGTTTACCCGCAAGGCCGGGCGTCGCCTCCACCGCCGCCGCCGCGTTTTCTTCATCTCCTTCGCTGCTCCCGCTCGGTCCCTCGCCGCCGTCGAGATCCAGCCGCGAAACCTTCTCGGACAGAGGTTCCGCATCATCTGCAGCTCTGGCGGGCCTCGGCATGGCTTATCCTCTCCCTTTACCTTCCCCGGGGGCGAACGTTTTTTCTACTCTTTTTCAACCGAAACTCTTTTTCAACAGAATTTTGTTCGATTCTGCGGTTAGCAGCTCTTTTTTGTTTTTAAGGCGCAGGTCGCGCGCGCCTCGTTCTCGCTGCGAAGAACGAGAACGAGGGCACGGATAGTCGAGAGGACCGCGGTGCCGCTAGGGGAGGAAGGGAGAGAGCGAGGACGAAGACGGAGGAGCGATGCGGCCAACTCCGCGAGAAACGAAGGGGAAAAGTGGCGACAAAGAAAAATTCTCGAACTTTTCAAACAGAAGCTCAGACCGCTGTCCCCTCTCGCGGCGCTTTGCAGGTTCTCTCCGACCGCCACCGACCTCGCCTCTCTTCCTCGCGCTCTCTTTCTCACACCCAAGCAAGCACCCGCTGCGCTCTCCATAAGTTAACAGCAAGGGAACCTAAATGTTACAGAATCGGAGCCGGAGAAAACGACTCATCTCGCTCGCTCGCTCGCCCTCTCGCCTTGCTCCTCTCTTCCTCCTCTCTTCCTCCTCCTCTCGCCCCCCCCCCCCTCTCTCCCCCCTCCCTCCCTCCGTCACTCCGCCGCGGGCTTCTTCCAGCTGACCTTGCTCTTGTCCTTCCTGTTCCAGTAGTAGGTCCTCCCCTTTGAGTCGACGGCCTTGCCCCATCCGGCGGGGGGCGGGGAGCCGGGGGCGGCCGGCCGCGACGGCTTCGGGGGGGGGGGAGCGGGCTGCGCGAGGGCCGCCGGGGGGTGTTGTGGCTGCTGCTGCCACTGCTGCTGCTGCTGCTGCGGGGGAGGGGGCCGCATCATCATCATCGGCGGCGGCTGCCCTCCGTAGAAGCCCTGCTGCTGCTGGGGAGCAGGGTAGAAGCCTCCGGGCATCGGCGGCGGAGGCATCATCGCCATCGACATGTGCGGGGCGGGCAGCGGCGCGCCCGGGAATCCCGGCGCCGGCGCCGCAGGGGGCGCCTGGCGCCGCGGCCCCCTCCTCGCCGGCGGGACGGGCTCCCTCTCGGCGGCCCCGCCCTCCTTCCTCCGCTTCGCCCAGGCCCTGGCGGCCTCCTCGACGGCCGCCGGGTCCTGCGCCGCGACGCGTGCCGGGGTGCGAGCGGCGCGGAGCCCCCGCTGCCCCTCCCCCGCGCCGCCGCCGCCGCCGCCGGCCGCGCCCGCCGCCGCGCCCGCCGCCTCGGCCTGCCTCCTGCCGTTGCCGAACGAGCACGAGGGGTCCTCCGAGGCGAGGACGGCCGCGGTCGCCACAAAGTGCCCCTTCCACCCCTCCTCGCCGCCGAACTTGTCCCTCCAGTCGACGGTGCCGTTGGGGCAGACGGAGGCCTGGTGGCCGAGCTGTTTTTTGGGTTTTTTTTTTTTTTTGGAAGGAAGGAAGGAAAAGGTCGAGGGGTTTTTTTTTGAGCGACGACGGCAAGGAGGCGGTGAAGTTTTTCGTTTCTCTCTCGGTCTCATTGTCTCGGCCACGATCCCCCAGATCACGAGTCGCAGCACAAGCAAATAAGCATGACGTACCTGTCCGCAGAGGTTGCAGCCGTTTGGGTGCCAGTTGGGGTCCCGGCGGAGCTTGTGGTGCATCTCCATCTCGGGCGAGTTTTTTGGGACGTGATTGATCAAAAATTCGAGGCGCTTTGGGCTTCAGCTCTGGCTTTATATTTTTGTTTTTTTGGATCTGGAGAGGGAGAGACAGTCCGGGATTCGACGGCACTCTGCGCGCGAGAAAGAGAGAAAGACAACGTGGACAGGAGTGTGGCTTGCGAGAGAGAGAGAGAGAGTTTTTGTTTCTCTCTGTTCGTCGTCGACGTTGTCGATCGCAGAAAAAATTTGAGAGACTCTCACAGAGAGACAAAAATTCTTCGAAACATTCCCACTCTTCCAAAAAAACAACCAACAACTTTCTCTCATCCTTCCCGCTCTTTTCGAGCCTCCAAAATGGCTTCTCATCTCGCCTCTCTGGGCAAGGTCGGCCCCACGATCGGTGAGCGCCTCTCGAGCTCAACAAAAGTGGCGTTGGACGAGCAGAAGAGGGGGGAGATGCGGTTGCTGATTCTTCGCGGTCTGGCCGCCGCCGGCACCAGCAAACAGTCGTGCCCTCTGGGGGGGAAAGAAAAAAGAAAAAAAACTCGCGCTTGTTCTCTTTCTCTCCTCAACCCCGACCCTCACGCCGCCAACTCCGAAACCCCCTCCCCCAAAATCCCCACCTCCCCTCCCCCTCCCCCCTCAACTCACCAGCGGCCTTCTTCGGCCTCGCGGGCGTCTGCGTCTTCGCCCAGCCCAGGCTCTTTAACCACCGCGCGCGCGACTCGATCCCGTCGTTCGCGGCGGACTGGAAGCTGCAGGAAGAGGTCCGACTGCGGTCGATGGAGCGCGAGGGCGCGCCTGGGACCAGCGTGGTCTGCGACCCGGTGAGGAGGGGAGCGTAAAGAGAGAAAAGGACGGGGGTGAACTGAGAGAGAGGTTGCCAACGCTCTTCTTCTTTCCCTCTCCCTCGCTTCCCTCGGGGACCTAGAGAGAGAGAGAGAGACCCTCTCTCGATTTCTCTTTTTCTTTTTTCTCTCTCTCTTCTTTCCCTCTCTCTTCTTTCTCTCTCTCGCGCCCTCTTTTTTGGCGCGATTGAGATATTGAGGCGCCATGCGCCTGTTCGACTGCGTTGAACGCGTGTGGTGTTTTTGAAATCCGTTCTTTTCGTGCAAGAACAAAACAAACAAACAAAACTTTTCATTAGTACTCTCTCTACCTTTCCCCATATTACAACAGCCAATCTTGTTTTCGTTCGTTCACTTTTTTCCTTCGCTTAGTAGTGCTATTTCTTCCTGCTGGCGGTGGTAGTGGGTTGTCATTAAATGATCTTAATCATAAGTGCTCGAAGTGGAGGAGAGAGAGAAACGGGGGCTTAAAAGCTCCCTCTTTTTGTTTTTCGAAGAAATAAATAATAGAGGTGAAAACGAAACCAAATGAAAAATGTTTTTTTTTCAAGCCTCCGCGGCCAGGGCAGCCGACGCCGCCATCGCCCGCACCCGCCCCACGAGCTCCTCCAGCACCCTCTCTCGGGCCGCGTCCGAGCTGGAGGCCCACGAGCCGCCGCCGCGCGTCGTCGCGACGAGGCAGAGCCTCCCCGCCGCCGTCGCGGCGGTGAGCGTGAGCGTCGGGCCGAGCTGCTGCCCCCCCGCGGCGAAGAAGAGCCCGCGCGTGGCCAGGGAAGGAGCGGGAGCAGGAGGAGACCCTCCCCAGGACAAAGAGGAAGGGGAATCCGAGAGGCAAGGGCGGGCCGGAGAGGCGGATCGAGAGGGGGAGGAGAGGCTGCTCGCGCCGTCCTCGCTGCAGCCGTCGAGGGCGAAGAGCGACGACGCCACGGACGCCGAGTGCGAGGCGGCGCGCGACGCGTCGAGCGGCACCGACGTCCTCGCCGCGTCGGGGCTCGAGAGGTCGACCCTCCCGATGTTGGACAGGCCCACGTCGACGCTGGAGAAGGCCTCGCCGCGCCTCTCCGCTGCGGCGATCTCCTTGAGGATGTGCGGAACGACCTGAAAATGGAGAGAAGGATCGTTTTTTTAGTTTTTTTTTGTCAGTGATTTTCTTCTCCTCCTCGAAGAAAAAAGTCCCGTCTTTCTTCCTCTCCCGTCGCCCCGCCGCTTTCGCTCCCTTGTCTTCTCGACCCGGGGGGGCCCTGGGCGTGAAATGCCCCTTTCTTACCTGCAGCCTGAACGTCAGCGGCGGCATCATCCTCCACGGCCCGCAAATTCTCTGGAGCAGCCCCGCGCCCGCGGGGACCCTGCCGGCGTCGCGGACGCTGCGGCCGTAGGACTTTGCAAACGACCAGAGCTTCTCCGTCGCCGCCTCGGCCCCGCCTCCGCCTCCGCCTCCGCCTCCGTCTCCCCCCCGCGCCTCGAAGGCCGCGCGAGGGAACCACCTGATCTCGGAGAAGGAGCAGAGCCCCACGGGCGGGGAGCCCGTCGGGAGCCCCGCGGCCCCCAGCGGCCCCCGGAGGTCGAAGTGCGTCTGCAGCGACAGGCCGCCGCCGCGCCCGCCGGCCCCGCCGACGGCCGAGGCTGAGGCCAGCGCCGCCGCGGCCAGGGCCGAGTTCGCCGAGGACCCCCTGCAGCGGCAGGCGAGGAGGAAGGCGCCGGTCTCCTCGACGGAGAGGGCGAAGGTCGAGACGGCGCAGCGCTCCTCCGAGCGCGGGGGCGCGGGGGGAGGGGACGGGGGATAGGGGGAGGAAAGGGGAGGAGGGGGAGGAGGGGCACCGACGGGAGCCTCGCGGTCGCCGCCGGTGCCCTTTCCGCCCTCCTCTCGCTCCTCCTCCTGCTCGCCTCCTCCTCGAGGCAGCTTCAGCCCCAGGCCCTTCCTCGCCAGGGCCAGCCCCTTGTGCATCAGCATGACGTTGGCGACGATGCGGGTGAAGAAGGCCCTCGGGCCGAGGCGGAGCGAGAGCGCCGAGGAGGAGGGCGGCAGCGAGGCAAAGGGCGACGACGGTGGCGGCGAGGGCGGCGGCGGCAAGGGCAACGGCGAGCGCGGGTCCGGCGACAGCGACCTCGAGCCGCCGCCGACGCCGACGCCGCCGCCGAACGCGCCCGGCGTCGAGGGCGCCGAGGGCCACCGCGCCAGCGGGGTGACCGGGGAGCTCGACAGCGCGGCGGGGGGGAGCAGCGGCGGAGTTCGGGGAGGGGTCGCGGCGCCCTCGCCGCCGTCGCCGCCGCCGCGGCCGACGGCCGCGGCGGCGGCGGCGAGGGCGGCGGCCTCGACGGCGGCGGCGATCCCCTCCGCGGCCTCGAGCGCCACGATCTTGGCCTCGTACCGCCGCAAGACAGCCCCGACGAACGCCACGGCGGCCTTGCCGTCGAAGAGGGCGTGGTGCAGCCTCACGACGAGCTCGTGGTGCTTGCCGCCGTCGTCGGTGGCGGCGCCGTCGTCGGCGCCGTCGCCGGCGCGGCCCCCCTCCTCCCCCTCTCCGTCTTCCCCTCGCAGCAGCAGCACAAAGGAGCAGGCGCGCTGGGCCCGCACCGCCCCTCCCCTCCCCGTCGCGCCCCCCACCCCCGCCCCCGCGGGGAGGACCACCTCCTCCGACCTGAACGGCCTGTTGCACGCCCGCTCCAGCTCCCTCTCCCAGTGCGCGCCGCCCCGCCGCCGCAGCACGGCGAACTCGGGGGCCGGCGCGCCCGCGGCGAGCACCAGCCTCGGCGGGCGCAGCGGGTCGAACGAGGCGGCGTGGCAGACGACGGCACGGGCGAGCGGCTGGTCCAGCAGCGACGCCTCGGAGGCCGCGTCCCGCAGCAGCCCCGGGTCGAGCGCCCTCCGCCCGTCGCTGGCTCGGAGCTGGACGCAGAGCCCGATCGAGAAGGCGCCCTTGACCTCGGCGCCCCACGCGAAGAAGGCCTCGACCGAGTTAAGGCGGCGGGAGAGCGACTTCCCCGCCCTCTCCCGGGGCGGAGGTCTCTTAGTCTTCTTGTTGTTCGACGAGATGCTCATATTAAGCAGTCTGCGAAGGTGGTGGAGGAGGCCAGCGGCTGCGGGGCTGCTGCTGCTGCCGCCGCCGCCTGGGCTCGCCGAAGGAGGAGAAAGAGAAAGAGAAAGAGGAAGAGTCGTGGACGGCGCCACCTTTGACGACGGCGAAATCGGCGGCCTAAACTTTTCGGCGTTTTCGAGGGAGCTCTTTCGCGATGCAATTTCACGGTCGGCCCTTCCAGGGCCCGTCTTGTCGCCTTTTTCCATCTTTCTTCTTTTCTCCGGAGCAAAAGTAATTTCAAGTTCTGTCTCGGAGTGGATTCAAGAGCTCAGAGCTGGGAGCGCTGGAGTCCAAGAATAGAATGGAATCAAAGTCGTCACTGAAATGAAAAAAAATACAGTTGTGAACAGCGCTCTCTCGAGAGGGTCCTCCGAGCCTTCAAAGAGCGAACGCTGCCTCGGCTCCGAACCGATGGGCCGATCGTAGAACCGCTCGGTGTCTGAATCGAGAAAGGGGAGTTGGGATGTGACCCTTTCGCGTTCGAACCAAGAGCAACGAGCTCCGCGAGGAATAGTGGGGAGAAAAAAATGAAAATGATTGGCCACGGCACGCAAGGTCTCGTCAAAGTCTTGGCACCTGAAAATACACGACAGCAACCTCTCATTTTCCTTCCTTTCTTCCCTTCCTTTCATTCCTCAGCACAGGCACCGGAAGACCCGCACGGCGCCGTCGTCGCCGACGCTCGCGAGCCAAGAAGTTTCGCCCTCCTTTTCTTCTCCGAACCGAGCCCACTCCGGGGCGAAGCTCAGCCTGCGCACGGCCGCGGCGTGCCTCTGCGCCGCGGACGCCGACCAGAGAAGGGAGAAGGAGGGCACGCTCCCTCCTCCTCCCCCTCCTCCTCCTCCCCCCAAAGGGAGCTCCACTGCCCAAAGCTGCACGCCGCCGTCGCCGAGCCCCACTGCCAGCGTCGCCGAGCGAGAAGGAGCAGGGGAGACCTTGCCGCCGCGGGAGCAGCGCGGGGCGAAGGCGAGCGCCGTCGCCGGGGCAGCCCGCGCCCTCGGCAGCTCGAGCAGCAGCTCCGCCGCCGCCGCCGCCGCCGCCGCCCCCGGCTCCTCCTCCCCGCCTCCCCCCCCCGCCGGGCTCCCTCCGCCTCGGGGAAGCGACAGCGACCACACCTTCACGCTGCCGTCGCGGGAGGAGGTCGCGAGGAAGGCGGCAGCGGCGGAGGAGGAGGAGCCCGAGACCGGGGGGGAGGGGGGGGCCCACGCGCAGTCGGAGAGCGCCCTCGAGTGCGCGCCCGGCCGGCGCAGCACCGTCTCGAGGGAGACCGTCGCCGGCCCCGCGGCTCCCCCCGCGCCTCCTGCTCCTCCGGAAACCGCGACCGAGTGCACCGCGAAGGAGCGGTCGCGAGAGGCCGAGGCGAGGAGGAGGAGCAGGGGAGCGGCGGCAGCCGGGGAGGAGGAGGGAGAGGGGCCCTCCCCGGCCTCGGCCTCCCGGAACGCGAGCCGCGTCACCGTCAGCGAGTGGCACTCCTTGGGCTGCCCCGCCGCGACCCACGAGGAGAGGCCCCCGCCGCCCCCCGCGCCCTCCCGCTCGTCCCGCCTCCTCCAGAGCCGGATCGTGGCCCAGCGCGCCGCCTTGGCCGCCGCCGCGCTCGCGAACAGCGGGCCGACCCGCCCCGCTCGCCCGCGCGCCCCGCCCGCCGTCGCCGCCAGCGCCGAGAGCTCCGCGCCGTGGCCGTAGAGCTTCACGTCCTCGGGCCACAGCGTGCCGCCGGCGAGGGCCGCCTCGACGGGCCTGCAGGAGAGCGGGGCCGGGGCCGCCGCGGGGAGCGCGTCGGGGCCCTCCGGGTACGCCGCGGGCTCTCCCCCCTCCTCTCCGCCTTCCTCTCCCTCCCCGCCCCTCCCGCTCCCCCCGTCCCCGTGCACCGCCCTGTTCGACAGGCCCAGCGCGGGCAGGGTCGCCCCGAAAGCCGCCGCTGACGCTGATGCTGATGTTGTTGCTGGTGCTGATGCTGCTGCAGCAGCAACAGCAGCAGCAGAACGAGAGGGAGAGGAAGAAGAGGAAGAAGAGGAGGAAGATGGAGGTCCCGCCGCTCCCTCGCCGCGGGCCCACGCCAGCGTCTGGGAGAACGCGCGCGGCGCCTCGAACACGCGGATCACCTTCTCCTCGGACCCGCTGGCGTACACGGCGGCGGCGGAGGCGGCGGGGGAGCCGCGGCCGCTGAGCCCCTCCTCGGAGAGCACGGCGGCGACGCAGGAGAAGTCGTGCCCGTGCGTCTGCGGCCTCGCGACCTCGGCCCAGAGCGGGGGAGGCCGCCTCGTCCCCGCGGCGCGGGCGCGGGCGGGGTCCCCGGAGGGAGGCTCCCCGGCGGCGGCGAGCCACGTGCAGAGCCTCGCTGTCTGGTCCTCGGCCACGCTCAGCAGGCTCGCGCCGTCGGGGCCGGCCCAGCAGGCGTCGACGACGCGGGCGCAGTGCCCTCCCGCGGAGGGGCGCGCCTCCCAGCGGCGGGGGGGGCGGGGGCGGCGGGGCGAGGGCGAGAGCGAGAGCGGCGAGAGCGAGGGGGCGCCGCCGCCGCCCCCTCCCTCGGCTTCTTCCTCCTCCTCCTCCTCCTCCTCCTCTCCCTGCTCTCTTCCCCGCCTCCAGACGTGGATCGCCCCCGCGGGACCCGCGGCGGCCAGCCCGTCCCCGTCGGGGGAGAAGCACCCGCCGCAGAACCCTAGAGCTGCGGCGGAGCCCGCGTCCCCGACGGCGGCGTCGCAGAGCCAGAGGCCGCCGTCGCTCTCTCCGCCGCTTTCTCCAGAGGCGGCGGGGCTCCAGAGGCGCGCGGAGCGGTCGGCGGAGACGGAGAGCAGGCACGGGGGCTCGGGCTTCTTCCCCCTCGTTTCCCTCCTCTGCTTCCAGTCGACGGACAGCACCCAGTCGTCGTGGCCCGTGAGGGTCGCGACCAGGCGCACTGAGACGGAAGAAGAAGAAGAAGAAGAGGAGGAGGCGGAAGAAGACGAGGGTTTTGAAGAGGAGGCGGCGAGCGCGGTGACGTCGTCGTCGTCGTCGCCGAATCTTTCGTCGCCGCCTTTTTCCTCTCCTCTAGCGCTTCTGGAGGGAGAGGAGCAGGATACCTCCCAGACGCGGACAGTCCTGTCGTTGGAGGCCGTTGCCATCAGAAGAGAAGAGGAAGAAGAAGAAGAAGAAGAAGAAGAAGAAGAAGAAGACGAGAAAGAAGAGAATGAACTCGAGGCACCGTTGTCCGCCACCGTCGTCTCTTTGCTTTCTTCCTCCGTCTTCCTCCTCCTGCTGCTGCTGCTGCTGTTCGAGGTGAAGGCGACGCCGCGGACCCAGTCCCCGTGACCCCTTGCCACAGCAGCCGGCACCGCAGAGAACACAGCAGAAGAAGAAGAAGAAGAATGAGAAGCGCCCGCCCCGAGGAAGAGCAGCGTCGCTCCGTCGACGGTCCCGACCGCCAGCAGCAGCCTCTTCTTCTTCCTCTCCTCGTCTCCCAGGACGGAGAGCGCCGCGGCGTGCGCGAGCCTCGGATGGATCGAGAGGCTCTGGCAGGGCACCCAAGGCGAAGGAGAAGGAGAAGAAAGAGAGGAGGACGGAGAAGAAGGAGAGCTTGCTCTCCGGGAGAACACTGCCACCTCCGTCCCGGCGAGAGCGACGAGCGTCGACTTCTTCGCCGCCTTTCCGCCTCGCCCTCCTTCTTCCTCTTCCTCTTCCACTTCTTCGTGCCACGCGAGCGAGGTGACCCCGGCCCCGGACTCTATCCTCAGGAGGGCCGTCTGCTCCCAGCGGAGATCGCAGCAGGACGACGGAGAAGAAGGAGATGACGAAGGACAGCTGCTGCTCTCCTCGGGGTCGACGAGTATGGCGCCGGGAGGCAGCCGCACCCTCCAGGTCGCAACGACGCCGTCCGATGTCCCCGAGGCGAGCTCTGCCCAGCAGCTGCCACCCGCTTCCATTGTCTCGGGGCCCTTCCAGCGGACGCAGCAGACGCGGCCCGAGGAGGAGGGAGAGGACCCGTCGCCGCCGCCGCCGCCGCTCGTTTCCTTGCCGCTCGACGAGCAGCTCAATACCAGCGACGCCCGCACTCTGCCCCGCCCCTGGTCATACAGAAACACGGCGGGTCCGGCCCCGTACGCGATGAGGTCGAGAGGGCCCCAGTGCAGCGATCCCGGCACGGCGTTGACGCCTGCGGCGACGTGGGCGAGCGAGGCGACGACGGGGGAATCGTCGTCATCGGTCGAGGGTGACGGCAGCGAATCGGCCATCATTGACGATCTCCCGTCGAGTTCTCTCCCTCCTGCTCGTGGTTTATCTTGCTCCGATTTTTTTCAGAGAAGAGAGGAGATGATGGAGAGAACAGACAGGAAGCAGTGGGATGTTCAAAAAAGGTCCGGAGAACCGGAGTAAGCGAGTACTATTGATCGATCGGGGGAGAGGTCTGCTTCTTTTTTTCTGATTTTTTATCAATCAAAAAAACGCTCGGCGTCAGTGCATCAGAACTCCTTTTCGTCTCCGGCTCCTCACTGCCTGCTGCGAAAGCCTTTCTTCTCGCCCGCCTTCTTCCTTCCCTCCCCTTTCTCCTACCACCTCCACCACTCAAGCACCATGCGCGAAGTCATCTCTCTCCACATTGGCCAGGCCGGTACGTGGGATGTTGAGAAGGAGGAGCAACGAGGGAGAGAAAGGGAAAAACGAAAATGCAAGGGAAACGCGATGCGCGCCTCGAAGAGAAAGGACTCTTCGTCTTCCTCTCCCCTTCATTCGCGTCGCGCCTTTGGCCTTCCTCGGCCTCTTCCGCCTCGTTCTCGACCTCGAGACGTGAGGCTTAGTCTCTCGCACGCGTCGCAGTCGAGAGCGAGGTGAAAGAAAAGAGAGGACGCGCGACCCGAAATCAACCAAAGAGACGTCGGCGTTGCTATTTTCGGTCGTTTTTTTTTCTCGGCGTCGGCCGAGCGCCATGGGCAAGAGAACGAAATCTTTCCGCGCTCCTCTCAACCACCTAGCACCCCGCAGAAACCCTCTTTCTCCGCACCGAGCTCTAGAGCGTGATCGCGTCCAGACGTTGCGCGGGCGTGCAGCGCTCGAAATGAGTCACAGCGTCGTGCGCGAGGCATAACGACTGCGTGCTTTTTCCCCCGTTTCGTTCGCCAAACGCTCGGCTCGCGTGCTCTCTTTCGCTTGTTCCCTCCCCTTTCGCAGCTGTCGCCATTCGAGTTTTGCTCTCACCTCGCTCCCCGTCTCCTCTCAACCTCTTCCTCCTCCGAAAACAAAAAAACGCAGGCGTCCAGGTCGGAAACGCCTGCTGGGAGCTCTACTGCCTGGAGCACGGGTGAGTCCCAAAGGAAGCGAGAGAGAGAGAGAAGAAGGACGGAGGAGAAAGAAAAAGGCTCTCTGGACAAAAAAAAGGAGGGAAGACCAACAGACGACGAACGAGGTTTTTTTTTCTCCTCTCTCTTTTTTCGGACCTAGACAACGGGGGGGCCGGCTCACCCTTCTTTCAATCTCCTTTCGGTCTCGTTTCCCTCCTCCCTCCTCCAAATCCACCCCCAAACCAAAAACCAACCAAATCGCTCTCCTTTTTAGAATCCAGCCCGACGGCCAGGCCCCGGCCGACGTCGGAGCCGGCGACGACGCCTTCAACACCTTCTTCTCCGAGACGGGCGCCGGGAAGCACGTCCCGCGCTGCATCTTCCTCGACCTCGAGCCGACCGTCATCGACGAGGTCCGCACGGGCACCTACCGCCAGCTCTTCCACCCGGAGCAGCTCATCTCGGGGAAAGAGGACGCGGCCAACAACTTCGCCCGCGGGCACTACACCATCGGCAAGGAGATTGTTGACCTCGCGCTCGACCGCATCCGCAAGCTCGCCGACAACTGCACCGGCCTGCAGGGCTTCCTCGTCTTCAACGCCGTCGGCGGCGGGACCGGCTCCGGGCTCGGCTCCCTGCTGCTCGAGCGCCTGTCGGTCGACTACGGCAAGAAGTCCAAGCTCGGCTTCACGGTGTACCCGTCGCCGCAGGTCTCGACGGCCGTCGTCGAGCCGTACAACTCGGTGCTCTCGACGCACTCGCTGCTCGAGCACACCGACGTGGCCGTCATGCTCGACAACGAGGCCGTGTACGACATCTGCCGCCGCAGCCTCGACATCGAGAGGCCGACCTACACCAACCTCAACAGGCTGATCGCGCAGGTCATCTCTAGCCTTACCGCCTCGCTGCGCTTCGACGGCGCGCTCAACGTGGACGTCACCGAGTTCCAGACCAACCTCGTCCCGTACCCGCGCATCCACTTCATGCTCTCGTCGTACGCGCCCGTCATCTCGGCCGAGAAGGCCTACCACGAGCAGCTGTCGGTCTCGGAGATCACCAACGCGGCGTTCGAGCCCGCGTCGATGATGGCCAAGGTGAGATTGTTTTTTTTGCTTCGAGCAGAGCGACATCAGAGCGAAGAAGCCTTTCTCTTGTTTTTTTCTCTTGTCCTTTCGAGAGTTTTTTCTCATCTTTTTCCCCACCCCCTCCCACACACACAAAACAAAACAGTGCGACCCCCGCCACGGCAAGTACATGGCCTGCTGCCTCATGTACCGCGGCGACGTCGTCCCCAAGGACGTTAATGCCGCCGTCGCGACGATCAAGACCAAGCGCACGATCCAGTTTGTCGACTGGTGCCCGACGGGCTTCAAGTGCGGCATCAACTACCAGCCGCCGACGGTCGTGCCCGGAGGCGACCTCGCGAAGGTGCAGAGGGCCGTGTGCATGATCTCGAACTCGACGGCGATCGCCGAGGTGTTCTCGCGCCTGGTGAGTAGTAGGAGAAAAAAAGATTTTTTTTCCTTCTCTTCTTCTTTCCTGAGCTCTTTTTCCCTGGGGGGTGTGGTCGAGGTCGAAAAAAAAACTTGGGATTTTCTCAACGCGGCTTCCCCCCTCCTTTCTCGAACCTCTTTTCGCTTTCCCCTTTCCTTTCTGCCCCCGCTTCCCCCTAAAAAATAACAGGACCACAAGTTCGACCTCATGTATGCCAAGCGCGCCTTCGTGCACTGGTACGTCGGCGAGGGCATGGAGGAGGGCGAGTTTTCTGAGGCGCGCGAGGACCTCGCCGCGCTCGAGAAGGACTACGAGGAGGTCGGCGCCGAGTCGGGCGACGTCGACGAGGCCGGGGCCCCCGAGGACGAGTACTAGATTTCTTCCTTCTTCGAGACCTCTCTGTTCCTCTTTTGAGAGGGAGACGGAGGAGGAACGAGAGCGCGACTTGATGTTTTTTAGGTGAGGAGAGAAAGGAAAAAAAAGGAGAAAAAATATGCGAGCGAGCGAGCCAAGTGGGAGAGAAAGGACCACGAGACTTGAGAGAAAGCAGTCGGGGACGCGCCTCTCTGTGTTCTTGTCCTTCGCTTCTGCTTTTGCTGCTTTCCAGGCCGTCGCTCAAGGAAAAGAAAAAGGAAGAGAGAGAGAGAGAGAGAAAGAGGGGGGAGAGCGAGAGAGAGAACGTCTCTTCTTTCTTCATCGCCTTCCTCTCCCTCTTTTCTTCTCGCGAACCTTTTTTTATTTTGTTTCCCCCCTTTTTTGTCCCTTTTGATGTGTGAGCAACTGAGAAAGAGAGAAAAAAAGAGAAAGCACATCAATTTCAGAAAGGAGAAAAAGAGGGAGAAAAGAAAAACAAAAATAGTTATTTTAATTTTCATAATAATGGAAAGAATTCGTTTTAGTTCTAAAATTAATTACAGGCGCAGGGAAAACGTCGAGTCGTTTCTCGCCGGGCGCGGGTGGTGACGCTGCTGATTTTGTTCACTCTGATTTTGATGCTGCTGCTGCTGCTGAGGCGCTTGCCTCTGCGCCTCCTCATCGGTCGACGGGGCCTCCTCGTCGGCCGACGAGGGCAGGAGCGCCTGCTCCGCCGAACCCTCCTCCGCGCCCCGGCGGCCGAGGCCGGCGCTCCCGGGGCGGGAGCCTCCTGCTCCCGCTCGCCTCTTGTTCCCGCCGGCGGAGCGGACGCGAGGAGGGGGGGCAGCGCCGCCCTTGACGGCAGCGCCCGAGGCCAAGAGCCTCCTGCCCTCGTCGCCGTCTGTGCCGCCGAGCCCACCGACGACCTCCTCGTCCCCGCTGCCACTGTTGCTGCTCTTCGTCCCGCGAGAAGACGAGTACCCGCTGCTGCCTCCGCCCCCTCCGCCGCTACTGTTCCCGCCGCTACAGGAAGAATCGCCGGCTGTTCCGCCTCCTCCTCCGCCGCAAGACCACTTGCCGATGCGCAGCCTCCCTTCCTCGGGGAGCAGGAAGATCAAAGGGATCAGCGGCAGCATCGCCGCGACCTTTATGCCAGCCGTGACGACAAAGGTGGCCCCAAAGCCGTAGCGGGCGATGAGCTGGAGGAGAAAATTTTTTTTGAGGAAAAAAGAGGGGAAAGGGGGAGTTGGTGATTTCTTTCCTTTCCCCGTTTCTCTCTCTCTTTCCTTTCAAACAAAACAAATCAAAAAAATCAAACCGACTCACCTCCCCTCCGAGCGCCGCGGACCCGCTCCACGAAAACGTCCGCACCGAGTCCAGCGCGTTCACTTTGCCCCTGTGTCTCTTGGGAACGTTCTCCATCAGCATCGCGCGGACCAGGGGCCGCGTGGCGTTGGCCGAGGCCATGCGGAGGAGGTGGACAGCGATGACAGCGGCGGTCGCGGCCGCCGTCATCGGGACGCCGGCGGCAGAAGCAGAAAGGTCGCCGCTGCTCCCGGCCTCGCTCAGCTTTCCCTTGTTCGTCGGCAGGCGCGCGAGCAGCACGAGCAGCCCAACGTCGACGGCTCGCGTCAGCAGCGACAGATGCAGCCTGCCGCCGTGCCTCCGCGCCAGGCTGCCGGCGAGCACCGAAGCGGCGGCAACGCCGAGCGGCGCGGCGGTGCCGACCAAACTCACCGCCACTGGGCTCAAATCGCAGGCCTGCAGGAAGAAGAGCGAGAAGAACTTGAGCGTCATGCCCGATGCCAGGGCGCCGATGAGGTCGGAGAGGGTGATGAGGGCCGCGACAACCGCGCCGAGCGGCCAGGTCGAAGGGGAGAAGAGTCTGATTCTGTCCTCGGCCGCCGCCTGCTGCTGCTGCTGCTGATGCTGGAGGGAGCTGGAGAGGGCGGCGGGGTCGAAGAAGGAAGGATTCGGGGGAGGAGGAACGAGAGCAGTAGAAGGAGCTGGGGAAGCCAGAGCCGAAGGAGGGGAGCCCGCCGCGATCCTCCTGATGTCGTCGTCGCTGTCCCCGTTCAGAGCTGCCGCTTCGTCGTCGTCGCTCGAGCCGCCCAAGACGTCGCTCCTCGACCTCCTCCTCCCTGCGCTGCCCCCCCGCCCCTGCCTCCTCCTCCTCCTCGTCCTCTGCGGCGTCCCCTCCGCGGTCGCCGTCGCCGTCACCGTCGTCGTCGTCGAGGCCCCCGACCGCATGCGCGAAAGCCCCGAGGCCGCGGACGCCGCGGGCGTCATCGACGCCGAGTCGCGCGCCTCTGACCGCCGCCCCAGGCTCGCGTCGTCGTCGAAGGCGCACGCGACGGCGAGCGGCGGCAGCATGGCCGCCAGACCTGCCAGGAGCACCGCCCTGCACGACCCGGCATCCCACGCGTTTCCCATCGCCTGGAAGAGGAAACAGGACAGCAGAGGTCCCGCAGCGGCAGCGACCATCGACAGCGCGTACTTCGCTGTGTAGGGCGCCGACGCGCCCGTGGCGACCGAGTCCGCAAAGATCGACTCGAACGGCGGCGTCGCGGCGCCCTTCCACGCGCCGAGCAACGCGACCGCGATAAAAAGCTCGACCATCGAGTTCCGGTTGAAGACGAGGGCCGACCCGAACGCGAACGCGGAGAGGAGCCCCAGCGCAGCCGCTCCTTTGAGCACAGAGTCGCGCCGGCAGCGCGGGTGGTCGGCGGCCCATCCGGCCGGCAACGCGGCGACCAGCTGCGCGACGCCGACGGCGCCCTGGAGCCACCCGACCGCGCGGTTCGACTCGGTGACGAGCCACAAATAGGCGCTGAGGGCGTCTCCGGCGCGGACGGAGGCCGAGGCGGTCTCGAGGAGGTTGAACCAGAGGGCGAGCTGGGGAGGGGTTTTTTTTGGGGGGGGAGGGGGGGGGGGACGAGGAGGTTTGAAGGTCATCTCTGTGGCGGCAGTTTCAATTCCAACGAAACCCTCGTTGCGAGCTACTGCTCGGAAGACGGCCTTCCTTTCCCCAGTTCTGTTTTGCGCTGAAAAGAGCAAAAAACAATCTTGGCCCTGGCAGGTGGTTTTTGGACAGCGAAGCCGCGTTGCCGTGTCGAAACGCTATGGCGTTTTTCATGCTTTTGCCAATGCGCCTCGAACAAGACGAGGAAAAAAAACAAGATCTCCATTTCCCTCTCTTCTTCTCACCTTGACGTTCTTGTTCATCGCGCGCTCGGGAGAAGGCGAGCGCGACGGCGTGGTGGAGTCGGCCAGCATGGTGGGCTTCTTCTTCTTCAAGGCCAGGGAAGAAGAGAGCAGCAGGCCGCTCATTGCTCTCTCTAAGTTTTTTGCAGTGCCTACTTCGGAATGTTTTGTGGATGTTCTTGACTTCATTTTTTTTCCTTGAGAAGTTCTCGACGCTCTCTGTCGAAACACGATTGCGAATCCTTTCTTCCTCTCTCCTCGCCCTTCTTTTGGCTTTTTGTCTCCCTCCCACGGGCTGGCGCAGAGAATGAAGACCGACGCAGCTGAGTGATCGGCGTGCCCCCCGGAGGACCGCAGGCAGAGAGCGGGAGGCACGAAAGAGCCCATTTCAACGTTGGGGGCGACCGTCGCTCGTCCGGTTCGGCCGCGACCTCGGCCTCCTCTGCAGAAGAAGAGAAAAAAAATGTCCAGCCCCCAGCGCTGCCCCTACGCCGCCCTGGGTCTCCCGCGCTCCGCCGACGCCGCTGCCATCAAGCGCGCCTTCGTCGAGGCCGCCAAGAGAAATCACCCGGACCACCTTCCCGCGGCCTCCTCGCGCGCCGAGAGGGCCGCAGCCGCCGCGCGGTTTGTCGCCGTCGCGGAGGCGTACTCGGTCCTCGGCGACGCCTCCAAGAGGGCGGCCTTCGACCGGGCTGGGGGAGCCTCCTCCTCTTCCGCTCGCGGCAGCGCCGGCTCCTACGCTCGTTCCTCCTCCTACGGCGCCGACAACCCGTATGCGGGCGGGTTCCGGCCCTCCTCTTCTTCTTCCTCGTCGACGTCGTATCGGACCCAACAGCGCCCGCCATCGCTCCTCTCCAACCTCCTTCGCCTCGTGGTCGCCCGCTCGACGCGCGGGGACGCATGGGCTCACGTCGCGCTCGCGACGGCAGCCCTGGGCGGGGCGGCCCTCGCGGCGACGGCCGGAGACGACCTCTGGAGGATCGCGAACCGCGGGAAGCTCTTTGAGGACGTCGCAGCCGGGGCGGACCGGCGGCGGCAAAGGCGGCAAGAGAGGGAGAGAGAGGGGGAGGAAGCTTCTGCTTCCGCTGCTCCTCCCTCGCCGGAGCCCGCTCCAGCGCCGCCAGCGGCGCCAGAAGCATCGGAGTGACCCGTAGGTGTTTTTTCTAACACTGTAGGATAGAAGGAAGCGAGGGGCTTGTACATCAGACACAGGGAGAGGCGAGGGGAAGGAAACGCCTCGTCGCGCCTCATTTCTTCTTCTCTTTTTTTCCCATCATCGCTCCCTCCTCCGCTCTCTTTTTCCTCTGTCTAATACTCCACAGAGGCGTAGCGGCTCTCCCTTTTCCTATCGCGATTGAAATGATGCTCGCCGCTGCCAGGACGATGACGACGAGCAGCAGCGCTGCTGCTGCTCGCGCAGCCGCTGCTCCTGCAGCTCCTGCTCCGTCGATTAGCAAGAGATCGCCGGTCAGGTCCCTTCGCAGCAGCGCCTCGCGCAGAGCTCCGCGCACTCTGAGAGTCGCCGCCCGCGCCGCAGCCGGAGGAAAAGCCTACATCTGCAAGTGAGTATCTAAATCGGGTCGAATGCGCAAAGGGATTCCGAGAAATTACAAGGTCGGGAGCAGGAGGTAAAAAAGTCGTGAGGCTCTCACGACGACGGCGACGAACGACCTCGACCACGAAAAAAAATCTCCTTCAGCGACTGCGGCTGGATCTACGTGCCCTCCGTCGAAGGGACCGACTTCGAGAAGCTCGACCGCTTCAAGTGTCCCGTGTGCTCCGCGCCCAAGAGGAGGTTCTCGTCCTACGGGGGCACCGCCGCCGGAAAGGGGGTCAACGACAATAAGAATCGTCTCGAGCGGAAGGCCAAGCTCCAGGGCGGCGGCGGCGGCGGCAAGGAGGCCGGGAACCGGAAGGCGAGCGGGGAGGGAGTCGACTCGGGAGACGCGGGGAAGCTGGTGGCCGCCATCGTGGGCGCTGTCGCTGTGGCTGGGGCGCTGTACGCGGTGCTGAACGCGAGCCTTTGAAAAGAGGAGAGAAGGAGGGAAGAGTGTCTTGGAGGTTTTTTTTTAAGGAAAAAAAAGGGACCCCGAAGAAAGCATTTTTTGTTCCAATACTCTTCTCTCTTTCTCTCTCTTCGTTGGTGTTTGCTCTCGCGATGCCGACCCCGGCGAGCGTCGAGTCTGCTTTCGACGCTCAAGGAGAGCAGCTCGATACAATAGCGACGGCGAGCGGCGGAGAGAGAGCACCAGCAGCAGGCGGCGAGGACGGAGGAGGAGGAGGAGAAGGAAGACGTGCGACGGTGGTCGATGGTTCCGCTCTCGGTGCCGCTGACGCTGCATCGGCGGTGCCTCCTCCCTCCTCGAACCGCAGCCTTCGCGGGCCTCCGATAGTGCCTCCTCCTCTGGAGGGCTTCTCAGAGGCTTTTTATTCCCATCACGAGGGAGAAAACGAGGACAAGGCCGACGCAGACGCACAAAGCAGCGACGGCACGGAACAAACAATCGCCGGTCCCCCTCCTTCGTCGCTGTCGACCTCGCTGCTGCCCTCGCTCCTCGCCTCCACCCTCTCAGCCTCTGTCTCCTCCCCGCACCTCCGCGCCCTGGCCAGGCAGCTCCTGCTGGAAGAGCGCGAGCTCGAGGCCGCGATCGGAAGGGACGGTAACGCCCTAAACGCCTGGGCCAAGGCCCTGGCGACGGCGGCCGAGGCCGCTGCGGCAGCGCTGAGCCCCGCGGCCCTCGCCGAGTTCCTCTCTGCGAAAGGAGGAAGAGGGACCTTGGCCGCGCCTCCCGCCGACGCCAGGGACTTTGTCAAGATCAAGGTGGTCGCTTCGGTGGCTGCGGACGACGGCGCTCTCACGCCACAGCCGCCGTCTTCTTCTTCCTCTCCTCGAGCGGGAGCGAGCGCAGCAGCGGGGGCAGCGGCAGAGGCACCGGAAGCGAAACCGCCGGTCCCGGTCCCGCCGCCAACGGTCGACCTGATCCCCGGCCTCGTCCTGAGGCGCAACCTGGCCCTACGCGGAGGGACCAGCAGGCTCGTGGGGGCGAGGGTGGCGCTTCTGGGCGGGGGGCTGGAGCCGGGAGGAGGAGGGGGCAAGAGCGGCGGCAGCGGCGGCGGGAGCGGCGGCGGCGGCCTGCCAGCGGCGGCCGCAAGGAACGGAGACGCCTCGTCCGACCCCGCCGCGCCTCCCTCCCCCTCTCCCTTGCCCGCGAGGGCCTCTCCCTCCGCCTCCCCCTCGCAGTCTCTGGCGTCGTCGCTGCACAGGTTGTCGCCCGTTTCAGCGGCGGCGGCGGCGGCGACGGGAGCGAACGCCGCAGCGGCGGCAGCGGACGCCGTTGTCCTCTCGCTCTCCGCGGCGGCGGCCGCCGAGGGGCGCCTCGCCGCCGCCGCCGCCGCCGCGATGGCCCGGGCCCTTCCCGACGTCCTCGTCGTCGAGGAAGGGGTCTGCGGGGCGGCGCTCGACGCGCTGGTGGCCGCGGCCGCGAAGGAGAGGGCCGCGCGAAGAGCAGCAGAAGCAGGAGGGGCGGGGCGGGGGGACGAAAGCGGCGACGGCGGCAGTGCTGCCCGGCAAACACCCCCCGCGGCCTCTCCCTCCTCTTCCCTCGCAGTCATCGCTCGGGCCCGCCGCCCAGCCCTCGAGTTCCTCGCGCGCTGCGCCGGGGTCCCGATCGCGTCCTCTGCGGAGCAGCTCGGGGAGGGGAACGTCTTCACAGTCGGGGAGTTTTCGGTTCACTCTCTGTCCTCGACTTGTTCTTCGACCTCCTCCTCTTCCGCGCCTGCAGCTGCCGTCGCTCGAGCTAGTCACCACAGCTCTTCTTCTTCCGCCGCGGCCGCAGCTGCCGCGGCCGCGGCTGCTGCTGCTGCTGCCGCCGCCGCGGTCGCGCTGGCCGCCGCGGGCGGCGGCGAGCAAGAAGGAACCGAGGAGGAAGGGCAGCAGCAAGAACAACACCCGCCTACGCTCTTCTTCCCTCCTCCGTCGTCGACTTCGTCGTCATCGCTCGCGCGCCCCTCGCCCTCTTCTTTTTTGAGCGCCGGCTCCCGCGCTGCTCCTTCCGCGCATCATCACCATCGCTCCTCTGCGTCCTCCTCCTCCGCGGCCTCGGTGATGACCCATTTCGTCCGCCTCCCGCGCCCGGGGCTCGGCTGTACGCTCTTGCTGAGCAGCGGCGGCAGCGGCGGCGGCAGCGGCGGCGGCGGCAGCGGCGGCGGCGACAGGCAACGCCTCAAGGCCGCCAAGAGGGTCCTGAGGGAGCTCCTCCTGGCCGCGTGGCGCGCTCGGCTCGAGGCCTCCTTCGTCGCCGACGCGCTGGCCGCGGCGAGCGGCCTATCTGAAGAGGAAGGAGAGGGAGGAAAGGAAAAGCGAGGAGCGCAAGGCGCCGCCGCCGTCGTCGAGGCCGCGAGGGCGGCGGCGGCAGAGGCCGCGGCGGCGGCGGCCGCGGCCCGCCGAGGGGCCCCGATCCTCTCTTCCTCGCCCTTTGTCGAGGAGGACTGCTCCTCTACATCCGCTGCCTTGGTCGAAGGAGGAAGAGGGGCAGGTGCAGAGGCAGGGAAAACGAAAGCCAGGAGCTCAACGTATCAGTCGGCGCAGCACCTCTGGGCGAGCTCGATGCGAGTGGTGTCTTCTTCTCCCTGTCCCTGTCCTTCTTCTCCTCCTCCTTCGTGTCCGCCCCGCCCCTGCGTCCCCGCCGCGCTCGTCAGGACGGGCTACTACGACGGCGGGGCGCTCCCCTCGAGGGCAGACCCGTTCGCGAGGCCGGATCTGACGCTGGAGGGGGCGCTCGAGGCGCTCTGGTCGCTCTCTCCGCCGGCGCCGTCGTCGCCGGCGCCGGCGGCGGCCGGACTCGGTGGCGGCGGCGGCAGCGAGCTCGCCGCCCCTCCTGCCCCCCCGCTCTGCCTCGCCTGCGGCGCCCCCTGCCGCGACCACGCCACGGCCTTCCTCCGAGGCTCTCTCAGGGTCGACCTCAGGACGTTTCCGGTGCCGGAGGGGGAGGAGGCGCTCCCCGGGGGCGCGCTGTGGCTGTGGCACGGAGCGGCTGCCGACGACGGCGGCGGCGGCGACAGAGCCTCTCCCCCTTGCCCTCCGCCGCCGCTCCGAGGGGCCCGGAGGGTCCCGCTCTCCGCCGAGGCATCGTGCCTCTCCCTAGCCCACTTCCTCGAGCTCTGCTTCGCCGCCAAGGGGCCCCTTTTGCCGCTCTCGTCGTCGTCGTCGGCGGCGGCGGGAGGAGGAAAAGAAGCCGCAGCAACGGCGATTCCGCTGTTCCGCCTCCCCTCGCTTGTCGTCGGGCGCGGGCGAGATCTCGCGGTCTTCCGCGTCCGCGCCGACGCAGGTCGCGCCACCGCCCTCCTCGCCCCCGTCTCGAGGCTCGTGTCGGCGCCGAAAGCCTCCCGCAGGGCGTGGCTGGCGGCGGAGGCGTCGAGGCTCGTCGACGACGCCAACGCGGTGCTGGCTGAGCTGCGCAGGGGCGTGCGGGCGAGGCTGGCCGAGTTTTGCCGCGAGGAAGGGGGAGGGGAGGGAGGGGAGGGTGACGCCTCCGCCGCTCCTCCCTCGCCTCCTCCTCCCCCGCCGTCGGCGCAGCGCCGCGCCAGGCGTGCCCTGTGGTCCGCGCTCGCCTCGGATCGGGCCAAGGTCGCCGACGCGGCGGCGGGGGCGTGCGAGGCCGCCGAGGCCGCCGCCGACGGCGCCGGCGCCGCGCTCGCGGCCTCCAGTTTGGCCGGCGCGCGCAGGGCCCTGGCGAAGGTCGCGGCGAGCTGGGCGGCGCGGCTCGGCGACCGGGAGCTCCTCGCCGGGGTCGTCGAGGAGGCTCTGGCCGCCGAGGCCGAGGCCGCGGGGGGCGCGGGCTCCGGGCGCGGCCTCAGGGAGGAGACGCCCTCCGTCCCCGACCTCGGCGTCCCGCCTGCGCCCTCCTCCGCTCTCCCCGAGGGGGGCGGGGCCTCGTCTTCCTTTCCGCGCGAGGGGACTGGGGGCGCCGGGGATGCCTGCGAGGAAGGGGAGCGAGGCGAGAGGAGCGGCGAGGAGGAGGAAACGGCGGCGGCGGCGCAGCAGCAGCAGCCCGCCCCTGCTCCCGCCGACGACGAAGCGACGACGCTCGCCGTCCCCGCCTGGGCGCGCGCCCTCCCGGCATCGGCCTCCGTGCTCGTCCGCTGGTTCAACCCGGCGCTGGCGGCGAGCCTCAGGAGCAGGAAGAAGCGCCGGGACGGAGGGAGGAGGAGGGGGAGGCGCGGCGCGGGGAGAAAGTCGAACAAGGAGGACGAGAAAAACAGCAGCGAGCTCGAAGACGACGACGACGACGACGGCGACGGAGACGACGACGAGGACGACGGAGGAGGCAGCGGCTCCGACTCTGGCCTCTCTGCCGACGACAAAGAAAGCAAACCTTCTTCTTCTCGGCGCAACAGGGTCGGCGCGCCCCTGGGCCCGTCGCCCCTCTCCTCGCCGCCTCGCTCCCGCTCCCCCGCAAAGCAGAGGGGGACGGCGGCACACGCCGGCGGCGGCGACACCAGCGGCGACGGCGGCGCTGCTCCCCTGTCCCGCCTCCCCCTCTCCGCCTCCCTTCTCTCCGCGGCCGCAGACGAGCAGCTCGAGAGGGCCGCTGCCGCGGTCGCCGCCGTCAACGGGGGGAGCGCGCCTGCGGTGCTGACGGAGGCCCCCGCGGAACGGCAGCAGCAGCCGACGGCGGCGGCGGCGAAGCCCCGCGGCTGGGGGAGCGGCTGGGGCAGCGGCGGCGGCGGGAGCGCCGGCGGCGGCGGCGGCAGGCACCAGGCCGAGGCCGCTCCCCTCCCTCCGCTCCCCCCCCTCGAGGCCCGGCTCGCGGTCCCTCCCTCCGAGGCCGCGCTCTCGAGGCTCCGGAGGCCCCCTCTCGACGCGGGCGCCCCCGCGGACGCCTCGTGCGCCGGCGTGTTCTGCCTGCCGAGGCTGCCGCTGAGGGAAGCGGCGGCGGCGGGGACGGCGCCTCCCTCGACCGCCGCCGCCGCGACGGCGGCGCCGGCCCTCCGCGTCGGCGGCCGCGCGCTCCTGCCCCCCGGCGTCGGCGGCCGCTTCGTTACCGTCCGCGACGACGACCCGACGACCGTCGTCGCTTACTTCTTGACTTCGCAGGCGCACGCGACCTTCGTCGCATCTGCTTCCGCTGTTTCTTCTTCCGCCGCCGCTGCTTCCTCTGCTTCTTCGGCTCCCTCCTCCTCCTCCTCTCCGGCGACGGCGGCAGCGGCGGTGGCGACAGAACAGCACCACCACCTCCCTCCTCCTCCGACCACCCCCCACTTCGACGCCTCCATCCGTGACGACTCCCCGGGTCCCGCGGCCGGCCGCGCCACGCTCCGCGTCCGCGCTTGGTTCGCACCGCAGTTCTCGGCGCTGCGCCGGCGCAGCGTCGACGGTGGCGACGCGGCCTTCGCGGCCTCGCTCGCGCGGTCCGTGCCGTGGGCGGCCTCGGGGGGCAAGTCGAGGGCGACGTTCGCGCAGAGTGCCGACGGGGCGTACGTGGTGAAGGCGGTGACTCCGGGGGAGAGGAGGTCGTTCGCCGCGCTGGCCCCCGCCTACTTCGCGCGGTTTGGGGTCGGCGGCGAGGGCGGGAGCGGAGGCGGGTGCGGGAGCGGGCGCGCTGCCGACTCTTCCAGCTGCGGCGCTCCTGGGACGCTCCTCGCCCGGATCCTGGGCGTGTACACCGTTTCTTTCAGGCCAGAGGGGGGAGGAGGAGGGGGAGGAGGAGGAGAAGCGACTCCTCCTTCGGCGGGAGCAGCGGCGCCAGCAAGCTCGAGCTCCTCGGCTTCTGCTTCCACGGGCGCGTATGCCCTCGAGCTCGTCGTGATGGAGAACGTCTTCCGCTCCTCCGGCCCCCCGCCGCGCTTCTTCTTCGACCTCAAGGGCGCCGACGTGTCTCTTTCCGGGTCTCACCCTTCTTCTCGCCACCCTCCTCCGGCTGCGGCGGCGGCGACGGCGACGGCGCAGAAGGCGAAGGAGCCCCTCGACGGCGACGGGGCCGCCGGCGCCGCCGCCGGCGCCGCCAGCGCCCCCCGCTCGACCCCGCTGCTCGACCGCGACGCGCGCGCCCTGCTCGCCGCCGGGACCCCCGTCGCCCTTCTGAGCTTGGAGGCCCGCGGGGAGCTGTCGAGAGCCCTGGCGCGCGACGCGGCGATGCTCTCCGCGGCAGGCATCATGGACTACTCCCTGCTGGCCTCGGTGGTGGAAAGAGGAGAAGAAGAGGGAGAGCAAGGGAACGAGGGAGGAAGCGGCGACGACGGGGAGCGAAAACAAAACCCGAAACCGGAAGGGACGCCTCCGCTGCTGCTCGTCGTCGGGATCGTCGACTACCTCCGGCAGTACACCTGGGATAAGCGCGTGGAGCGGTGGGCGAAGGCGGCGGCCGCTCGGGCCTCCGGAAGCGGCGGCGGAGGAGGGACGAGCGACGGCGGAGGCGGCGAGGGAGGAAGGAAGGCGGCGCCCCCGGCGGCGGTCCCGCCGAGGGCGGCGACGCCGAGCCCCGCGGTCTCCTCGGCGTTCGCGCCCGTCGCCGCCGCTGCCGCTGCCGTCGTGGCCTCGGTGAGCAGCGGAAAGGCGAACGCTGCTTCGCAGCAGCAGCAACAGCAGCAGCAGCAAAGACAGCAGCAGAGGCTCCCGCCGAGCCTCCTCCCCTGGCCGACGACGGAGCCTGCCGCAGCGGCGGCGGCGGCGCCCCTCTCCTCCGAGGCAGCAGCGGCTCCCTCGGCTGCGACGGCCGTTGCTCCTCCGTCAGACCTCGTCCCCTCCGCTTCCGCGGGAACCGTCCAGTCTCCCGAGAGGTACGCCGCGCGGTTCGTCGCCAACGTCGGGTCCTACTTCGTCGGCGTCCCCGGAGGGAGAAGCGGAGAATGGTGAAGAGTATGAGTTGGAAAAAAGGAAAAGGGAGAGAGAGAGAGAGAGAAGAGAGAGAGTGCCACCACGAACGCCTCTTCGCCTTTTTCCCTTGACCCTTTCCGAAGCGCAAACCACGTATTCATTTTGTATCGTAGTATCAGTGCGGGCGCGCGCGGGAGAGAGAAACAGGGACCTCTCCGCGGCAACAATTGTAAAAGTCGAGTTTTTCGCAATTTTCATTTTTTATACTGCAAGGGGCACCCCGCGCCACGGGTCCAACTCATAGAGCGCGTCCTCCTCCTCGTCGCCCCAGAAGTCGTCTTCGTAGCCGTCATCGTCGTAGAAATCGCCGCCACCGCCATCGTCGACGTTGTTGCCGCCTCCGCCGAGGGAGGCGCCCCTGCCGCCGCCGCCGCCGTCGTCGTCTTTCTCAAAGCCGTCGCCGAAGAGCGTCTCGTTGAAGATCGAACCCTCCCCGCCGCTCCCGTTCTTCCTCCCCAGTTCTGGGGCGTCGAGGGGAGGCTGCGGCGGCAGGGGCATCTGCGGCGGGGGCTTGTCGTCGCTTGTCTCCTCCGTCTTCTCTCGCTTCTCTTCCTCCTCCTGGAGCCGCTTCTCCTTCTCTTCCAGCTCCTTTCGCTCCCGCTCCAGCTGCTGCCGCCGCCGCTGCCGCTCCAGCTGCCTCCGACGCCGCCGCTCCTCCCTCTCTGCCCTCTCCCCGTCTAACCCGCCGCCGGGCGCCGCGTCGGCAAGCCTCCCTTCGACCACGGCGTACGCCAGCGGCCTCGGGTCGCCCGCGGCCGAGGCCGCGGCTGCCGCAGAGGCCTGGTCGGGCGACGACAGCGACGAGGGCGGCAGAAAGGGCGCGAGCACCGGCTGCGCGCCGTGCGCCGCGGCGGCCAGGGCCCGCCCGACGGCCGACCCCCTCTGCTCCTCGCGCGCCCGCTGCGCGTTGCGCCGCTGGAGCTCCGAGAGGCCCGCCTCGAGGGTCCCCTCGTGGATGACTTGGGCCTGAGAGAGGTCGAGGCTGTTTTGTGGGTTTTTTTTTTTGGGGGGGGGGGGAAGGGGGAGGGGGGGGCGGCGTTTCTCTGGATGTGTTTTTTCCCCCCTACGGCTCTTTTTATTCGACCTTTGTTACCACGACGAGAGGACTCACTTGACATGCTCCCCTCGCATGATGGCCTCCATTTGCTGCGCGTCGGGCTGCACGAGCATGACCTTGACGAGGTCCCCCGCGGCGGCCTGTCGAGCAGCAGCAGCAGCAGCAGCAGCAGAAGCAGCAGCAGCGGCGGAGGAGGAGGAGGAGGTCGAGGTGGAGGTCGTCTTCTTGGCTGATGCTCCGGCGGCGACGCCCTTCTTCTCCTTTTTCTTCTCGCCTCTCTTCCTCGTCTCTTCGCCACCGATGTACAGCCCCCGGTCAAATTCCACGCCGCCCAGGTCTGCCCTAGCGGCCTCGCGCAGGTGCTCCGGGAGCTGGAAGTAGGAGCGCTCGAAGAGATTGCGGGGGTTGGCGTTTTTGTCATCGTCATCGGCGCTTTCATCGATCGGAGAGGCGAACAAAGGTGCTACCGCGAGCAGGAGCAGCAGCAGCAGCAGCGGCAGCGGGGCGGCGAGAATCCGCAGAGGTAGTCGTCGCCTTCGTCGCATCCTGCCTCTCGGCGCAACGACGGCGCCAAGGAGCCGCGCCATTTCCTTCCCAGTCTCTCGAGAAAGTAAAAGAAACGCCGAAACGTGAAATCAAGCAAACACACATCTTGCACTAGCTTCCATTCCATCAGGACGCTTTTCCTTCCACGCCTCGCTTCCTCGCGGCCCCGCCATGACGGATACCAACTCCCTCCCCAACCGACTAGAAAGATCACGACTCCCGTGCGATAGCTCAGTGGTGGAGCATCTCGTTGCCATCCTTCCGCGGAACGAGCAAGCAGCGAAGATCAACGCCGCCGGCGTGCTTCTGCTGTCCGGCCTCGACGAGAACGAAAGCGGCTCCTCGCCAGCCACCAACCTCTTCCTGTCCCCTCCGAGCATCGTCGCGGCGCTCGCCCTCGCGCTCGCGGCGGCGGAGCCGGGCTCCGAGTGCGAGCAGGAGCTCCGCAGGGCCGTGGCCCCGCGGAGCTGCGCCTCCGCGGAAGAGGCCCTGGCCTCTGTCGCGGCGCTGCTGAGCTCCGCCGTCGCGTCCTCCTCTCCCTCTGATTCCTCCTCTCGTCCCATAGTCGAGGCGGCCAACAGCGTCTGGTGCGCCGGAGGCTTCGAGTTCTCGCGAGACTACCTGTCCCGTCTCGAGCCCCTGGGGGCCGAGGCGAGGAGCCTGAGCGACGGCGCGAGGGCGATCAACGACTGGGTCGCCTCAAAAACGAGAAAAAAGATAACCGACATCGTCGACGAGGGAACCGCGGCTGCCGCCACGGCCATCCTGGTCAACGCGCTGTACTTCAAAGGGACCTGGAAGCAGAAGTTTGACCCCAGAGCCTCGGGCCCCGGGGAGTTTGAGGTCTGCAAAGAGAACAAGATCCGGCAGGCCCACTTCATGAACAAATTGTTCAAAAGAGGCAGCGGCGCAAAAGTCTTTGCGAAAGAGGGCGCCGTGACCCTCGCCATCAAGCTCCCGTACTCCTCCTCTTCTTCTCCTTCGACCGACAGCGAGGACCTCTTCGAGGCCGTGTTTGCGCTCCCCGAGCCGGGGGTCCCTTTTTCGGACGCCCTGGCCGCGCTGCAGGAGGGGGGAAGCGGCGGCGAGGGAGGGGGAGGGGCGGAGGGGGGGTGGAGGGACCCGCCCCGGGCGGGCGTCGAGGTCTCCGTGCCCGCCTTCAGGGCAGAGGGGGCCTGCCTGCGCCTGGCCCCGCTCCTGCGCTCGTCCCTGGGCCTCTCCGCGCCCTTCTGCCAGGCCGACTGCAGGTTCACGCGCATGTTCTCGGGGGGGAGGGCGGCGCCGGCGGTCGAGGAGGTGCTGCACAAGGTCTGCGTCGAGTGCGACGAGGAGGGCAGCGAGGCGGCCGCGGCGACGGCCGCGGTGATGGTCCGCGCGATGCTCGCCGTCGAGGAGCCGCTGCGGTTCGTCGCGGACCGGCCCTTCCTGTTCTGCGTGAGGCACGCGGCGAGCGGGCTCGACCTGTTTGCGGGGAGGGTCGCGGGGCCTCGCCGATGGGAGGGGGGAGAGGGCGGCGCGCGAGGGGGGCGGGAGGCGCGAGAGGGGGAGCCTGGGTGCCGCCCCGGGGGCGCGCCCGTCGGCTGAACTTCCCGCTTCTTTTCTCTCTCATCTCGTCTCTCTTTTCTTTCTTTTCTTCGTCCTTTTCTCGCCCTAGGATGTTGGCGGAGGGATCGGTCCCTTCCTTTTTGAGTTTCACGAAATGAAAAAAAAACGTCCGCTTCTCTCTCTCTTTTTTCTCTCTCTCTTTTCTCTCGCTCTCTCTCTCTTTTCCCTCGCTCTCTTTCCCTTCTCCCTCGCTTCCTCTCTCCCGACTAGTGCCTAAAGTGCCTCACTCCAGTCGTGCACAGCACCACGCCGTACTTGTCGCAGCAGTCCACAGCGTCCTGGTCCCGCATCGAGCCCCCGGGGTGCGCGATCGCGGCGACCCCGGCGAGGCAGGCGGCCTCGACAGAGTCCCCCCACGAGAAGGGGAAGAAGGCGTCGGAGGCCATCGCCGAGCCCTTGGCGGCCTCGGGGCCGGCCTTGCCCAGCGCGAGGCGGGTCGACTCGACGCGGTTGGGCTGCCCGCTGCCCATCCCGAGCAGCTCCCCTCCCTTCGCGACGGCGATGGCGTTCGACTTGACGTGCTTCGCGACCGTCCAAGCGAACCGCAGGTCCTTCAACATCTCCTCCGTCGGCTGCGCCTTGGAGACGACGGTGAACTCGACGTCCTCGGCGCAGACCGCGTCCGACTCCTGCAGCAGCCACCCCCCGCCGACCTGCCTCAGCGACCTCGAGGCCTTGCCTCGCGCGCGGGGGGGGGCCTCGAGGATCCGCAGGGCCTTTGACTTCCCTTTCAGCTTCTCGAGCCCAGCCGGAGTGTACCCGGGGGCGACGACGATCTCGTAAAACATGCGCGTCTCTCCGTCAGAGGGGCTGCGGAACTCGCGGATATCGGCGGCGAGCTCCTCGTCGACGACGCGGTTGAACGCGACGATGCCGCCGAAGGCCGAGGTCGGGTCGGCCTCGACCGCGGCCCTGTAGGCGGGCCTCAGGTCGGCGGAGCCCGGCGCCGCCAGCGCGGCGCCGCAGGGGTTGGTGTGCTTGACGATGACGCACGCCGGCGCCGCGAGGTCCGTGACGCACTGGTACGCCGCGTCGGCGTCGAGGTAGTTGTTGTAGCTCATCTCCTTCCCGTGGTGCTGGACCGAGCGCGCGACGCCGCCGCCCCCGAGCGGGGCGGCCTCGGCCAGGGACAGGTCCTCGTAGAAGGCCGCGGCCTGGTGCGGGTTCTCGCCGTACCGCAGCGCCGACGAGAGGCGCATCGGCACGACGATCTCCGGCGGCGGCGCGAGCCTCTGTGCGCCGGAGGCGGGGTCGACGGCCCTGTCGCCGACGGCGTTCCACATCCACTCCGCGACCTGCGCGTCGTAGCTGCCCGTGTGGCTGAAGGCCTTCCACGCCAGCCTCGCCCTGAACGCCTCCCCGCCGCCGCCGCCGGGGGGGGAGCCCGACGAGGACGAAGACGCCTCGGAGGACGAGGAGAGCCTCGAGAGGATCTCGGGGTAGTCGGCCGGGTCGACCGCGACGGTGACCGCCGCGTGGTTCTTCGCGGCGGCCCGGAGCATCGCCGGTCCGCCGATGTCGATGTTCTCGACGGCCTCGTCGAACGTCGGCGGCCTCTCCTCGTTGGTGACCGTGGCCCTGAAGGGGTAGAGGTTGACCGCGACGACGTCGATGAGCGAGATGCCGGCGTCGGCGACCGCCTTGAGGTGCGAGGCGTCGGAGCGGATCGCGAGGATCCCGCCGTGCACGCCCGGGTGCAGCGTCTTGACGCGGCCGGAGAGCATCTCGGGGAAGCCCGTGAGGGACTCGACCGTGGAGACCGGGAGCCCGGCCGCGGAAAGGGCCGCGGCGGAGCCTCCCGTGGAGACGAGGTCGTAGCCGAGGGCGACGAGGCCCTGGGGGAGAGGGTGTTGCGGGTTTTGAGGGTTTTGAGGGGTTTTTTAGTTTGGTTTTTTTTTCCCGGCGACAGGAGGAGGAGGAGAAGGGGTCGTGCTGCTCTCTCTGACAACCCTGCGTTTCCATCTCTCTTTCTCTCCCTCGCGCCTCTCTCTCCCCTCTCACCTTGGCAAAGTCGACGATGCCCGTCTTGTCCGAGACCGAGATCAGGGCCTTTTTCTTGCCTGGATGAGAGTTTTATGTATTTAATGACGAGGTCGGGGTTGAGTTTTTTCCCTTTTTTTTTGACTGTTGGGTCTCCTGTTTGGTTCGCAAGCCCCTCGATCGAACAATCGACGGCTCTGGCACATTCAAAAGATTCGCTCGGATTGCGCCCCGTTCTGTCCCTCGATTGGCGCCGAATCGTAATCGTACTATTGACATGCAGCAAGACTCACCAGCAGCGGCCTGAGGGGCGGACATAGCGCGGCGGGTTCCGCTCGAAGCGCGAGGCGACCGCGAAGCGAGGAGGTGCGACAGGCGACGACGGCTCAGCGGAGAAGAAGAGGTCGTCCGGCAAGAAGACACAGCAGAGACAGGGACAGCCCGAGGGACAGACGAGGCTCTGGGGATCGCCGCGAAGGTCGACGAAGATCTGCCGAGCGCGCTGGCGCGGCCAGGGGCCGGCAGAGCGGGCATGAAAGTGAGAGGAGGAGGAGAAGGAGGAGGAGGAGGAGGAGAGGGCTTGGAAAGAGAAAGAAATTCGGAAGTGGCGAGCGAAATAATTTTTCAATCAGAACCGAAGAAAAAAACCGCTCTCTTTCACCGTCTAGACAAGTCTCCAGCCTTCTTCATCTCTCTTTCTCCCAGTGCATGTTCTCTTCCTCCTCCGCGTCCTTCTCTGCCTCTGACACCTCAAAACCAACCGACGCCTCCGTCCTCCGCTCGGCCCGCAAGCGCTGCCACGCCGCGAGGGACGCGTACGCTTCGTGCGTCGACGCATCCGGCACGCCGCCGAGCGCCAGGGGAACCGCGCAGGGGCTTGTGGTCCCGCGGGGGTGCGCGCAGCTGCGGGAGGCCTTCGAGAAGGCCTGCAAGAAGTCTTGGGTGAGTTTTGTTGCTGTTGAAACGCGTGAGAGAGAAGGAAAGAAGACGAAGACGAATGCAATGCCCTCCTCCCTGTCGACCTCCTCTCTCCCCTCCTCTCTCTTCTCTCCCTCTTCTCTCTCTTCCGCTCATCTCCTTACCCACCCCGACGAACAACGACACAGGTCGACCACTTCGACCTCGTGCGAGTGAAGGAGCGCGACCTCGCCCGCAAGATCCAGGAAGCGATCAAGAAGAACGCCGAGAAGGGGAAGAAGTCGGGGTCGCTGGCCGGGGAGAGGCAGGGGTAAGGAAAGTAGGAAGTCTTTGCTCAGAAACCGCAGAGCAGAGAAAGGATGAGCTACAGGGACGATAACAACAGCGAGAGCTGGCGAGGAGGAGGAGGACAGGGAGGAGGAGGAGGAAGAGGAGGCTACGAGCGAGACCACCGCGACGGCCGTGACAGGCGAGGAGGGAACGACGAGCGCGGAGGAGGCCGCGGAGGAGGAGGCCGCTACAACGGCGATGACGACGACCGCCGCTACCGCCGCAGGGACGACGACGCCGGCGACGCAGGCTACCGCCGCCGCTCGTCGAGGAGCCGCTCGAGGTCACGAGAGCGGGGGGGAGGAGGAGGAGGAAGGCGCTCCCGCTCCCGATCGCCACGACGAGACCGAGGACTTCCTCCGCCGCCGCCTGCTGCCGCCTCCTCTCTTCCTCCTCCTCCTCCTCCTCCGCCGCCGCCGCCGCCAACAGCGCTCCCGCCGGCCGCCCTCGACGCCGAGCCCACCGCGGACGAGATGGCCTTCATGGCCTCCTTCGGCCTGCCCACCGGCTTCGCGACGACCGCGGGCGTGGGCACGGGCGAGGAGGACGAGGCCGCCAGGGCGACCAAGGAGGGAGCGGTCAAGGTGGCGTCCAAGAGGAGGGCGAGGCAGTACATGAACCGCCGCGGGGGCTTCAACAGGCCGCTTCCCGCCGAGAAGACTGGGGAGAGGGTGAAGCGGGATTAACTTTCGTCGTCGTCGGTGTGCATGGGTTGTGTGATGTTAAAGGATGGTGGTGTTACAAACAAAAAAGACAGTCACAAGAAGGCGGTGTTTTGCTGCGATTTGATCTCTCTCTCTCTTTCTCTTTCTCTCCCTCTCTTTGTCTCTCCCTCCCTTCTACCTCTCTATCTTTCACACGCCTCATCGGACCCCCTCCTCGCGGCCGGCGCGGCGCGAGAAGCAGCCAATGTCGCTGTACTCGGGCCTTGCGTCTCCGCCGCCGCCGCCACCGCCGCCGTGGCCGTGGTCGTCGTCGTCGTTCCGCCGTTGCCACTGTTGCCGCCGCCTCCCGCTCCCGTTTCCTCCTCCTCGTCCGAAGCCGTCTCCCACTCGTCAGCTTCGTCGTCGTCGCCGCCATCGCTTCCTTCCTCTTCTTCCTCTTCTTCTTCGTCGCTCTCGTCGTCGTCGTACTCGTCCGAATAGTCGTCCGAAAACTCGCCGTCGTCGTCCTCGTCCTCCGTTTCCCCCTCCTCCCCCTCGTCTCCCTCGTCCTCGCCGCTGTCGCCCTCCTCCTCGCTTGACGAGCCGGGATCGATCCCGTTCTCGCGGAGCATCGCGCGGAGGCGCCTCCTCTCCCGCCGTGCGTCGAGCGCTTCCTCGGCGGCCCTGGCCGCGGCGGTCCCAGCCCCCGCCGCCGCGGCGGTGCCGCCCGTGGCGACCGCGCCGTGCGCGTCCGCGGCGAAGGCGAACGCGACATCGCGGGCGGCCTGAGACAAGTCCGCGAACGCCTCCCGGAGCGCCCCCCCACGCCCCGCTCCGCCGTCGCCGGCGCCGGTCCCTCCCGCTCCTCCCGCTCCCGCTCCGCCCGCTCCCGCTCCTCCCGCTCCCGCTCCGCCCGCTCCCGCTCCTCCCGCTCCCGCTGCTGCTGCCGCTGCCGTTGCCGCCTCGCGCCTCCTGGGCTCCCCCTTGGGCAGCTCCTTCCTGCAGACGGGGCACGTGTGGTGCGACTCCAGCCAGGGGAGGATGCACCGCGGGTGGAAGCAGTGGCCGCAGCCGAGCTCGGACACGAGCTCCCCGCGGGCGTACTCGTCGCGGCAGACGGCGCAGGCCTCGCCCTCCCTCGCCGAGGCCGGGGCCGCGGCGGGCCCCTGCTCCCCTTCCTCTCCTTCCTCTCCCTCTTCCGGAGCTGCGGTTGCAGCGGCAGCGGCGGCGGCGGCGGCGGCGGCGGCGGCAGGGGAAGCAGCAGCGGCGGCAGCGGCAGGGGAAGCAGCAGCAGCGGCAGCAGCAGAAGCAGCAGAAGCGGGGGAGGCGGCTTCTCCTCCTCCCCCTCCTCCCCCCTCGCCCCCCCCCTCCTCCGCCGCCGGCGCGTCCGCGGCGCGCACCCTCCGCAGCTCCGTCGTGACCCTCTTGATCTCCTCGGGGGCGGCCGGCTCCTCGGGGTGGGGGGCGTCCCTCTCCGCGAGCATGGCCGTGAGGGCGTCCATGTTGCCGAAGGCGAAGTCTCCGACGGTGGCGACGCTGTGGTGTGTTTTCGTTTTTTTTTTCCGGTGAGAGTGGGAGATGTGGGGCAAAAAAAGAAGGGGAAAAAAAAGAGGAACGGAAAAAAAAAACTCTAAAAAAACTCACCCTCCGGTCCTTCTCACGCCGCCGAGTCTGATCCCCCCTCCTCCTCCAACGCCGACGCCAACGCCGCCAACGCCGCGGCCCATCGCGGCGGTCAGCCCGACGATCCCGCCTCCCGCGCCCCCGGCGGCGGCGAGCAGCGCCTGCATCATCTCCTGCCTCGTGCCCTGCGGGGCCGCCCTCCCGTCGGCGTCGAGGTTCTCGAGCCGCATCGCGATCTGCAGCCCCCCGTCGAGCAGCGCCGCGAGGTCGCCTCCGCCAGCGCCGACGCCGCCCACGCCGCCGGCGACACCGCCGGCGATGCCGCCGCCTCCCATCATCATCTGCAGAAACTCCGCGGAGCTGAGGGGGATGCCGCCGCCGCGGCGAGGGTCGCCTTGGACGTCGTCGCCTCGGTTGTCAAACTCCTCTCCTTCGTCGTCATCGTCATCGTTGCGCCTCGCAGCGCCCCGCCTGTGCCATCCTGCTGCCGCGTGGCGGGCAGCGCGTGCCGCTCTCCTCGCCGCGGAGCGGGCAGGCATGCACTCGACGAAGCTGGAGCCGCAGCGCGGGCAGGAGAAGTCGTCGGTGTTGTTGGAAGGAGCATCGCTGGCTGATGGAGCAGGAGCAGCAGCAGCAGCGGGAGGGGGCGCGGCCGACGCATGTGAACACTCGTGGCACCAGAGCTGCTCGTTCCGGCCAGCACCGGCGGCGGGAGCAGCCGCGGCGGGAGCAGCGGCAGGCTGCTCTGCCGCGGACGACATGAGAGGGGTGAGCGCTTCTGCGATCGATGTGGAAGGGAAAAAAGCGGAGCCGATTATTTCCTTCTTTAGAAGGTGAAAGGAAGAAGAAGAGGGGCAGTCGACGGTCGAAGAAAGTGAGGAACCCTGCCGCTCTTCGAGGAAGTTCACTCTCTTTCGGCCAAGGGAAAAGAAGAAAACTCTTGCAAAAAAAATTCCGCCTCAATGGCGGGCCGCCTCCTCAACGACCCGGACGCCGACGGCTGGGAGCGCTCGGACTTTCCGATCGTGTGCGAGACATGCCTGGGCCCCAACCCGTACGTGCGCATGCAAAAGGTACCGGCGGTGTTTTTTTGAGGGGAGCGAAGAAAGGAAGAGAGAGGAGACGGCGGCGGCAACGTCGATTCGTCACCTGTTTTGCCCGCCTCTCTCCCTCTCTCTCTGCCTCGCGCGCGCTCTTGCTCTCTCGGCTTCTGCAGCTGCAGCTGCTTCTGAGGGGCCCCGGCCGTGACGCGCGCTCTGCCTGAGAGCGACGACCGCCCGTGATTGAGGCAGAGAACGACGCGAAAACGCCAGTCGAATCCATCGAGGTGCTGTCGCCCGATGCTTTCCTCTTTCGTTTTCTTTCACTCACCTCGCTCCTCGTGTCTCCCC
>Ga0315289_10000777_pt1 | contig 49112 bp, 35 predicted proteins | sample YL17G11_40_MG_FD_203452 | JGI IMG/M metagenome (GOLD analysis project Ga0315289, IMG submission 203452) | Sediment microbial communities from Yellowstone Lake, YNP, Wyoming, USA - YL17G11_40 | ecosystem: Environmental > Aquatic > Freshwater > Lake > Sediment | place: USA: Wyoming | collected... | reverse complement strand
GCGCGCGGGCGGGGTTGTGGGTTGGGGTGTGGGGGGGCGGGGGGGGGGGGGGGGGGGGGGGGGGGGGGGGGGGGGGGGCAGGCAGGGGTTGGTGCGTGCGTGTGTGTTTTTGGGGGTGCAAATGGAGCGCGTGTTCGTGTGTGCGTGTGTGCGCGCGCGTGCCTTTGAGGACGGGGTGCAAAAAGAAACGCTGCGGAAAAGCTTTTTTCCACTCCCACACTAGCGTGTGCGGCGAGAAGACGCTCTTCTCTCGCACCCCTTGTTGTTAATTGTGTTGTTTGCGCGCTCGCTCATTCCGATCGACCCCTCCACCCCCTCACCATGGGCCCTTCCAGGCTCAGGCATTACACTGCGACACCAGAGGTGAGCGAGCGGAGGGCGGGCGTGGATACACAGGGCGTGGAGCGGGCGACGCGAAATCGGAAAAGGCGCCCGCCTCGCCAGAGCGCCACCTTGATCAACCTCTCCCAACTTCCTTTCCCTCTCTCTCCCCTTTGCTTCCCCCGCCTTGCAGTCCGCCGCCGCCGCCCTCCTCGCGCCGGGCGCCTTCGTCGCCTGCCACGCCGGCCCGGGCGACCTCCAACACATCAAGGAGGAACCCTGGGAGCCCGCGACCGGCCGCGATGCCGCCCTGTACGCCGCCATCCGCGGGTCCGTCTCCGCGTCGGCGGCCTCCCCCCCGGCGGGCGGGCGGGCAAGCGCGGCCTCCACCATGCCCCCCGGCTGCGTCGCCCGGACGGTCACCTTCAGCCCGGCCCCCGCGCACACGTCCGCCCTGGGGTCGGCCCTCACTAACAAGGCTGCCCTGTTTGTCAAGGTCAAGGAACGGACGGTCGGGCCGGTGGGGGCGCTGGTGGGGGGCGGGCAGGCCGCCGTCCCGCCGCCCTTCATCCTCGCCACCGCCGTCTCCCTGTCCGCGGGCGGCGGGCCGTGGGTGACTTTCATGCACCACACCATCACAGTGGACGCAGGCGTAGTAGGGGGCGGTGGTGGTGGTGGTGGCGGGTGCTTCATACAGTTCTGCGGCGCCCCCGTCCTGCCCCGGTGGGTGGGCGGGCCGCTCAAGACTAGGGGCGCGGCGACGGTGGAGTCCCTGTTCACCACCTCCGCCGCGCAGGCCCTGGCCTGGCTGGGGGGCTTGCTAGGGGAGGGCGAGAAAGAGGGGGAGGAGGTCGCGGCGGTGGTGGAGGCGGGCAGGGATGGCCGGCCCTCGTCGGCGTCGTCCTTGTACGGCCACGGGGGCGGGGGTGGAGGCGGCAGCCCGGAGGACGGCAGACAGGGGGCCGCCCTGCCGGCAAAGGTGGCAGCCTCGCCCGCCCCGCCCCGCCGCTACCCGGCCCTGGCGACCCTAGGAGCCTGTTTCGCGGGCTCGCCCGTGAAGGGGGGCGGTAATGGGAGCATCCAGGAGGTGGTGACAGTTGACGGCGACCGGTTTTGGGACGCGGCCGAGGAGTGATAGGGTACGTGTTTGTTGTGTTGCGTTTTTTTTTTCTAATATTTTACAAAGCACGAGGGCGCTCGTTGGTCACCCGCATTCTCAGCGGCTGTCCGTGGTGGCGCTGCCACTGCGGTGGTGGCGCCCACCGCCGCCGCCGCCGCTCCCAACACCCTGCCAGCCCGCCGCGGACGCCCCTTCAAGCACCTGCCGGGCCGCCCCGATCAGGGCCGCCCGCGCCGCCCAGACGGCCTCCGTGTTGGTGCCGGCCGTGGGTGGCGGGGGCAGCGCCCGCACCGCGTCGACGGCCAGGCGGGCGTGGTGTGCGGCGAGGCGGGCGGCCCGGGCCAGGCCGCGCGTGCCTTCGACCAGTGCGGCCGCCCGGCGCGCCGCGCGCTCGCCCGTGGGGCGGGAGGAGGGGCCGCCCATGCGGCGGCCACTGCCGCCGTTATTACTGCTGCTCCTCAGGTAGGACAATAGTTCGGGCGCTTCCTCTGCCGCGTACAGGACGGGCGCGGTGACCAGGCCCGCCCGCAGGGAGGTGAGCGGCGGGAGGAGGGGGCGGGAGGCAGGGGCGGCAACGGGCGGTGGCAGGTGGTCTGCCACGTCTGCCGCGACCGCCCGGGCCAGGGCCAGGTGGATGCCGTACGCCCGGGCCAGGGCCGGCACGCCGCTGTCGGTGGAGGAGGAGGGAGTGGAGCTGCCGGCTGTCGGGCGACCACCCCCACTGCCCACGCTCGCCGGCCCCAGCCCGCCTCCCCAGCCCGCCTCCAGGGCGGCAGCCTCGAGGGCGTTCGCCAAGAACGCGCCGCCCGTCCGGAAGGCGCGGCGGATGTAGGCGCCCAGGGCGGACGCCTGGGTGTGGGTGGCGGTGGCGGTGGCGGTGGCGGTGGCGGTGGCGGTGGCGGTGGCGGTGGCGGTGGGAGAGGGTCGAGGCCGTGGTTGTTGGGGCGCCGCCGCCGCGTCAAGGCTGGGGCGGAACGCCCGCTCCTCACCACTGCCGCCATCACTCGCGTCCGCCATGGCCGCCCCCGCCACCGAGTCCTCCAGGGAGGCCGCCACCAGGGCGGCAATGCGGACGGAGCCCAGGGAGGCGGCAGTCGTCGCGGCCCGGGCGAGGAGAAAGTCACCCGCCAGGACGGCGGCCGCGGACGGTTGCCGGGATTGAGGGCGGGCAGCGTGGTGCGGTTCAGTGCTATCCTCCTCCTTCCTGTGCCGCCCGCAACACCACAGCGCCGCCAGCCAGGGCGCAGGCGGCGCAGGCGGCGCACCCACCATCGCCGGCTCACCCAGCCACCCACCCATCAACAACCCGGCCGCGTCCGCCCGCCCATGCAATAGCGCGGCAGCCCGGGCCATGGCCGCCACCTCTGCCAGGCGCTGCACCCGGCGACGTTGCGTCGGTGGTGGTGCACCCGGGGGGGTCAGGTCGACGGGGACGGGGTCGGACGCGGACTCGCCCTCAGGGCCCGCGCCGCCCAGGGCAGTTGCCATCAAAAGCACGATGCACGGGTTGAACAGGGCGCCGCCGTGCTCGTCCAAGGGCAGCGCCCCCAGCAGGGCCGCCCGGGCGGTGGGAGGCAAGCCCGAAGATGAGCCACCGGGGCCGCCCACCGCCGCGCCGGCCGCGGCCCGGACGCGGGCGAGGACGGCGGCCGCCTCCGCGGTGGCCAGGGAGAGCGGGTCGTGGGAGGCGCCAAGGGTGCGGAGGCTGCCGCCCGCCCGCCCGGGGCTCGCCGTCGAGGGCGGCGTCGTGAAGGAGGGCGGGGTGCGGTCCGAGCCGGCCGTGTCGCCGCCCAGTGCGCCAGCGCGCTGCGTGCGCCCAGCCCGCCGCCCGCTCCAGAAGGCCGGCGCCGACGCCGGCTGCTGCTGCTGCTGGGCGGCCGCCTCCCGCCGGCTACCTGCAGGCTGGCCCGCGTCCGCCACCGCGTCGATGGCGTCCTCCAGGGTCAGCGGCAGCGGCAGCGAACCGGGCGGGGAGGAGGCCGGGCTGCCGGCGGACGGCGCGGCGGCCCCGTCCTGCCTGGCCACGGCCGCCCAGGGGGCCGCCGCGCGTTCGAGGCCGGCGGGCGTGCCGAGGTGCCATTTGCTGGAGCTGAGGGGGGCGCCCGCGACCTCGGCGGCAGCGGCCAGGACGGCGGCCTTGGAAGGGGAGGAGTGGACGCCCATGTTCATTCACCCCCACTCTCTGCGCCCTTTTTTTATACGCGTGGGCGAAAAAGGGACAAGGGTAGCCCTCTGTGACGAGAGGGCGCCAGCTGTTTGAAATGAGTGGAAAAAATGAGCGAAAGAAATAAGGCGGGTGCCACTCAGGTCGCCTCCGAGATAGGCCTCGGGCGCCTCACAAAGTCAACCCCCTGTGCGTCTTGTCACGGGCCCGTTGAGTGGGCCTGGCGTGGTTGGAGCGTGGAATGGGCGGTGCCCGGGCTGGTAGGGCAGCGACAAGGAGCGCGCAGCCCGATTGTGGAGAGTGTTTATTTGGGTGCAGCCACTGCCAGGCCGGTGCAGGACGTCCCAGGCCTTACCAGAGCGTGGGAATCGTGCGGTGAGTGGGATTGGTGGAGCGCGCTAGGGCGGGATAGGGGTATGCACGGGCGGCGTCTTGAAAAACGGCGTGGGGATATATGGTGGATTGCAACATAATCTCGACTTGCACATGTTTTCCAACCTGCGTCTACTTTATCCCTTCATCATCGTCCCGCCGCCTCTCTCTCTTGTCGTTTTTATCTTTCTTGGACCGGCGCGGAGAGGCGGACCGGCGGCGGTGGCGGCGCTTTCCGTCACGGCTGCTGTCGCTGTCGCTGCCGGAAGAGGAAGAGGAAGAAGAGCGCCGCCGGTGCTTTCGCTTTTTCTTGTCCTCCTTTTTCCTCCTCTCCTTCTTCTCCTTCTTCCGCCGCCGCCGCCGCCGCAGGTCCTCAGAGGCGGACGACGGCTCCGAGTCCGACGACAGGTCCGCCAGCCCTCCCGTCGCCTCGACCGCCGCCGCGACCGCGGCGGCCGTCGCGGCCGCCGCGGCTGCCGCTGCCGCGTCCCCGACAGGCCCGCCCCCGCCGCCCGCGCCGCCGCGACCGCCACCAGCCCCGGGCGGCCGGGCGACGACCACCCCGCCCGCCCCGACCGCCAGGTGGTTGCGACACTGTTTTGTGAGGTGGCCGAGCTGGCCGCACCGCCGGCACCCGCCCCGATGCTCGGCGACGTCCACACCCAGCAGGCGGGAGACGCCGGACCGGGCTTGGTCGGCCATAGAAGTGGTGTGTCTCTCTTTTCTTGTTTGGAGAGAGTGTGCGCCTGCCGTCTCTCTGATGCGCGGCGCCTGTCGCTGATGAGAGACGGGTAGCAGGGCCTGAACTCTTGCAGGGACCGTGTGTGTAGGGTGTGCGTGTGTGTGCGTGTGTGTGTTGTGTCAATTCGCCAAGTGAGACAGCGTATTTATGTTGGTTTTGGTTTTGGTTTTCATCCTTCGACGCGGGTTTCCTATACCAACCTCTCATCTCTTCGCACACGCAATAAAGCCCCCAAAAGGGGGGACACTCGCCCTCGCACGCATGCAAACACACGCCCTCTCTCTCCCCTCTCTCCAAAAAAGCGGGTGCGCACACACTGTAACAGTAAAAAAAAAAGTAGGGTAAAAGATACACAACACTCTCCAGCAAGGGGTTTGGGGACTCGACTAAAAAAAGGGGGCCTCGTTTTGTTCAGGGGGGGTGGGGGGCAGGGGGGACGCACCCGCCGCCGCAAGTAGGCGGGGCGGGCGGCACGGCAAGGACACAGCAGCCTGACGACCAACAGGGTGTTTAGCAGCACACGCCACAACAAACCTCTACACCTTTCTCTCCCTCCGCTCCCTCACGCCCGCGGTGCGCGCGAGGCGAAGAAGGACAGGTCCGCCGCGGGCGCCCGGCGGCGGTCCACCCAGGCGACGGCGGCCGCCCGCATGGCGGCGACCGTGGCCTCGCCCGCAGGGTCGGCCCAGGGGCCGCCCAGGGGCAGGGGCGCCCCCGGCGGGGAGGCCGGAGAGGGCGGGGCGGCGGGGACCTTGTAGGTGGCCAGGCCCCAGGCGGGGAGGAGGACGGCCCCGCCCTGCCCGGGCGCCGCCGCCGCCGCCGCCGCGCGCCGCCCCTCCGCCACCGCGGACGCAATGGGGCCCAAGTCGGGTGGGCTGGGCTGGCCGGGCCGGGCGGCGGGCGCGGCGGACGTGGCCGGAGCGTGGGAGGCGCAGGCGCAGCCCGCAGCACACGCCCGCCCGCCCGGCGGCGGCGCGAGCGAGTGCAGCGTCAGGAACGCGCCGCCCAGGTCCCGGGCCGCCCGCCCCGTCGCGGTCGGCAGCGTGTACAGCGGGTACCAGGCCACGGCGAACCAGGAGGCCGGGTGCAGGTCGGCGGAGGTGGCCGTCAGGAGCAGGGACGCGCCACTGGAGGGGGGGGCGACGCCTTTTCCGCAGGCGCCGCCCCCGCCCCACCCACCCAGCGCGAGGCCCCGCACCCGGTCGGTCAGGGGCGGCCGCTCGTGCGGTGGGGCGGCCTCCGACCACTCGAAAAGGGGCGGTCCCTGGGGCGGCTCCCCGGCGGGGGGCGGCGCGGCGGACAGGACGGAGGCGGCCCACCCGTCGAGGGAGGGGCAGGCCGACTCGGACGCTTCCGAGTCCGAGCAGGCCGAGGAGGGGGGGGGGGAGGCGGGGGCGGGGGCGCGGGCGGCGGCGGCGGCGGAGGCGGGCGTTGTTGCTGTTCCTAGTGTTGCGGTCGTGGTCGGCGGGGTGGACGCCCGTGGGTTGACGCCGCCCTCGTCGTCCGACTCGCCGGGCGGGCGCCCGCCTTTCCGCCTGGGGGATGGTGGTAGGAGCGTGAGTGTTTTTTCCGCTCTCTCCTCGAGACAGCGCGCCATCGACTGTTCCCCTCAAACCGGGCAATACGGCCACAATGCTCCACCTGGAATCTCCCACCCTCACGCCCATTGCCTAGTTCGTCCGAATCCCCAGCGAACCGGGGGCGACGGTGGGGCAGTGGGCGGGGTGACGGGGTCGCAGGCGGCGTCCCTAAACGCCGAGTCGGAGACTCTCCTTTTTTTCACCCGACCCAAAAAGACTCTGCTTCCGTCGCTTACCTGTCCAGCGCAAACAGCTGAATGGCGCTCAGGTACGGGACATACGTCTGAGTGACCTAGAGGGGCATGCGCGTGGGATAGAGCAGAGAGAGTGTGAGGCTACGCGTGCGAATGGTCGGCCAGGGGTGGGCACGAAAAATTGCCCAGCCCGGAGCACGGAAAAAACAAAAAAAGGCGCCGCCGCGCGCGCGCCTCTCCCCTCGGCCTTACCTCTCCATCGGCGCCCAGGGAGAGGGGCACTTCCACGCCGAACGCGCTCCACAGCTCCATGGCGTGCCTGTGGGTGAAGAAGAGGGGGTTGTGAGGGTGAGAGCAGGGAGGGTTCTCGCGAGCCGACTGTTTTTTTTTTCCGCTCGGACGTCTCTTCGCGCTCTCTCTCTCTCGGTCTTCTCACCATAGGTCCTCCAATGCGAACGAGGTGCAGCACGGGTCGCCGTAGGCCTGAGAGATGAGGGTTGGGCGGGTGCGGGTGAGTGTGCGAGCGCACGTGCCGAGGGGGCGTTGCTAGAGCATTGACGAAGAAGACCGCCGCCCCGCCCCGTCACGCACGCCCTCCTTTTTTTTCCTCCCCCCACATATCCCTCACCTCCCGCGTCGGCACCGCCGGCGCGACCGACACCAGCAAGCGCCTGATGTTGGGCAGTAGCTGGTCGCCGGTCGGAGGTGCGGGCAAGGGGGCCGGCATTGTGGCTGGGTGGGTTTGGCGGGCGCAAGAGAGACAAGTGGCGCGCGCCGCGAAAACAGAGTAAGCAAGTGAACCGACGTGCTCTTTCTTTTTCGCTCACTTCATCTTTTTCTCTTGACGACACACCCTCTGCACTTGCCTCTCTTGCCATCACACACACGGTCCTCTACACACGCAAGGTCAGTGATTCTCTTTGTTCAGCCCTCGGGGGTAGCATTGGTCCAAACAGGGGCTTCGCAGCCACCAAGCGCGGGCCCCGCTAGAAGCCTTTCGCATGTGGCAGGCCGCCGCCCGCCCCGGCGGCTCGCTTCCTCGGGGCCCTGTGGTCGATCGGGCGGCCGTGAGCCCTGCCTAGCCCGGTCCGGGCGGAAGCCTATGCTCTGGAGTGTGTGCGTGCTGGCCGCATGCAGATGAGGAGGAGGTGTGGGGAGACCGGGGGCGGGGGGCGTGCTTGGAAAAGAGACTCTTTTAGGCGGCCGCGCCCAGACTGAACAAAACGGGCCATCCGGCGCTGCCTGCTGCTCTCCCCCCGACCCCTCTCCCCCCCCCGACCCGCACTCCCGCCCGGGCGGGCTGCTGGGACTGCCCCGCCCGCCCAACCCCAGGCAACGCGCACGCGAGCAGGGCCACACACACTCGCACTCACATCTGCCACACCCCGCACCCGCACTCCCACACACACACGCACACAGGAAAAGAGAGAGGAGAGGAAACCACCCCTCTTCTCCATCCTCCCCTCAATCAAACCCCCCAGCCCTTTATCGCGCATCCTGGGGAGTGACCGTCAAACCAAAGACACGCACGCCCTCTCCGCCCCTCCCGACCCCCACCAGCCCCCATGCCCAAGTCCAAGCGCAACCAGGGGGTCTCCCTGACCAAGACCCCTAAAAAGGGGCGGGCCTGGAAGGAGGGCGTCCTGGCGGCCACGCGCGCGGCCGTCGACGAGGTCGCGGGGGCCGGGGCCGGCTCCCTGTACGTCTTCCGCCACGCCAACCTGCGGACGGGGCCCCTGCAAAAGCTGCGGGAGGAGGTGCGGGCGTCCGGGACGCGCCTCTGCCTGGGCAGCGTCGCCCTGCTGCGCGTGGCGGTCTCGGGCGGCGAGGGCGAGGGCGAGTACCGGGCCGGCCTGGGCGGCCTGAGCCCCGCCCTGCGCGGCGGCGCGGGGCTGCTGGCGACGCCGCTGCCGCCGTCCGAGATCGAGCCCATCATCGCCGCCTTCCGCCACGCCGACTTTGCCCGGGCGGGCGCGCGGGCGGCCGCCACGTTTGCGCTGGAGGCGGGCCCCCTGCACGGCCCGTCCGGCGCGCCCCTCCCCCACACGCTCGAACCCGCCCTGCGCGGCCACGGCCTGCCCGTCAAGCTGGACCGGGGCGTGGTTACGCTGCTGGCGGACACGACTGTGTGCACGGCCGGCAAGCGCCTCACCCCGGGCGCGGCGGCCCTGCTGCGCGTCTTTGGCCAGCGCCAGGCAGTGTTCCGCCTCAAGCTGGTCAAGCGGTGGGACGCGGCGACGGAGAAGGTGGTCAAGGTGGAGGGGCGGCGCCGTGGGGGCGGGGGTGGGGGCGCGGTGGACGAGGTCAGTGATGGGGAGGACAGCGACGAGGAGGAGGACGGGAGCGAGATGGAGGCGGAGGAATGAATGTTGGTGAGAGGTTGTTGGGAAAAAAAATGAAACGGTCTCTCTTCTGCTCTTTTTTTACACGCACTCCCCTCCTTCTCACGCCGCCATCGCCTGGTCCAGGTCGAATCGGGCTTCCAGGGACCGCAAGCCCCAGCCCACGATGAGGGAGAGCAGGACCAGGGCGGCCAGGTCGGGCGCGGCGTGCGAGCCGCCTGCTGGGCCGCCTGCTGCAGGGCCGCCCCCGGCGCTGTTACCGCCCATCAGGCGGCCGACGAACGTGTTGGCGGCCTCCAGGGCGCCGGGAGAGGCGGAGGCGGTCAGGCCGGCCAGGGTTGCCGCGTCGGAGGTGCGGAGGAGGCCGAGGAGGGCGTTGCCGCCGCCGCCGCCGGCGGTGGAGGCGCCGCCGCCGCCCGAGAGGGCAGCCGCGAGTGGCCAGGCGGGCCCGCCGCCACCGCCCGCCGCACCCGCACTGGACGCCCACCCCGCCCCCGCGCCCGCCAGCTTCAGCCGGGCCCCCTCCAATTGGGCTTCCAAGGCGGCAATGTACTCGCCCGCGTCCACGCGCACGGCCACGCCCGCGCCCGCGTGCCATTTGAGGGCGGTCCCGCGCACCCCATCCGTCTGCACGCCGGGCGCGAAGGCCGCCGCCCCCGCGTCGGTGGCCAGGGACGCGGCCAGGGCGGCCGCGGTCGTCGGTGGCGCGGCCAGGCCTCCGGGGAGGAGGGAGGAGGGAGAGGTGGCCAGGCGGGAAGGAGAAGGAAAAGAAGAGGAAGAAGAGGAGGGGGGCGAGGGCGAGGGTGAGGCACCCGCCGGCGTCAGCAGCTGCCTGTCCAGCTCCAGGCGGGCCGCCGCATTCCTCATCAGGTAGCCCGTGAGGAGGGACGAGTACAGTAGCTGGCCCACGTCCTCGTCCGCCGCGGCAATGGAGACGGTGAACGCGCGGGGGAGGGCCCCCACCAGGCCCGAGCTGACGGCGCGCGCGGCTTCCACGGCCTCGGCCGGCGCGGTCGCGGAGAAGGCGTCCACGGCCTCGCCCGGGGAGACGCCCTGGACGTAGGCCAACAGGGCGCGGGCCCGGGCGCCGGTGGGGTCGGCCAGGTCGAAGACTGGAACGGAGGCGGTGAGGGCGCCCGTTTTGGGCGTGGGCAGCGGCGGCGCGGGCGCGGGCGCGTTGCCCCGCCACCGGAGCGCCCTCGCCAGCCACCCGCCCCGGCCGCCGTCGACGAGCGCTGACTCGGTGGAGGCGGTCAGCTCGGAGTCGTCCTCGTCGTCAAAGGAGCCGCCGGCGAGGGGGCCCTGGAGGAAGCGGGCGCGGGCGATGACGAGGGTAGAGGGGGCGCGGGTTGACGAAGAAGACGCAACAGCGGGGCGGGCGACCGGCGTCAGCAAAGCTCCCGCCAGGGGGCGGACGCCCGCCATGCCGCCCGCCGCCAGGGTCGCGGAGTGGACGCCCATCAACACGTTTCGGGGCACGACGGCTGCGTGCGGGCCGTGGAGTCTCTCGGGCGTTGACGGTGACGAGGCGCGAACCCCACCGAAAGAGAAATTGGACGGTGTGGCCAACCCAGCCTACCCGTCTCTCATCTCTGTCGACCCTCTCTTCGGTGTGCTTTTTTTTTTCCGCAGTCAAAAAAGGCGGTCTTTTGGCATTGCACAATGAGAGAACAAGCCTCACATGTCCCCTCTCTCTCTCTCTCCGCTCTGCCATGCACACCGCCTCGCGATGCAGCACAAAGGAAGGGGAGAGACGCAAGGCGCAAAGACACACACACTCTCCCCAACAATCTCATCTTACCCTCCCCTCTCTCACGCCTTGGCCGTCTTGCGGTGCTCCTTGACGTAGTACCCCGCCCCGATGGCGACGGCCAGGGCGACCAGGCCCGCCAGGAAGCCCGGCTTGTTCTTCTCGTCGTGGACGGCCTTGTCGACCTTGGCGGCCGCAGACTTGGCGGCCGAGGACGCGGAGTTGGCGGCTTTGGACGCCCCCGCCTTGGCAGACGCGGCCGCCTCCTTGGTCGCCTTGACGGCCGCGTCCTTGGCGTCCCGGGCCTTAGCCGAGAAAGGGGTGGTCGCCCGGGAGGAGCCGGCGGCGGGCGTGTTGGACTTGGAGGAGCGGGGCGTGAAGGATTTCTTCAGGGACTCACCCATCTATTGGTGGAATGAGAGAATGAAGGGTGGGGGAGGGGGGGGGGGAGATAGTGAGCGTGCAAGAAGACAGCGGGCGTGTGGATTGGGATGGGGCGGGCGGCGCGCACCCCAGGGGCGTCCCAGCGTTTGTGCAGGCGGGAAGAGGGATGAGCAGGGAGAGACAAAGCAGCGGCGGCCCAGCGGACGAAAGAGAAAGCGGCTCGTCTCTCCTCTCCGGGCCCACGCCCCCCTCCACTTCCGCGCAATTGGCGCCGCCCACACGGACACTGCACAGCCCATCTCCCGCCGAGCACAATGCGTGCCGCATTGCGTGCGCCGAGGGCGTGAGCCGACCCCGACAGAGGCCAGGAGAGATGCCGCCGCCCGCACCCCTCACCCTCGCTCTTGTCGTTTCTTCCTTTCTCTCTCTCGCTCGCTCACACACACGCACCTTCTTGAACGAGGTGGCCGCTTTGGAGGTCGCGCCCTCTGCGTCGATGGCGGGGACGGCGGGCGTGGAGGGGGTGGACATGGTTTGTGTTTTTGAGGAAGGGGACGGGGGGCGGACGGAGGAAACTGGAAGGAGAGGGAGGAGACAGCGAAGAGGGGTGAGAGACGAGGGGAAGACGCGTGCGCAGCTGTTGCGCGTCAAATCACCCGTTGCACCGCCCCATCCCCAGAGGTCGCTCCTCAGTTGTTTGCGCGAGCCCTGGTAGGGGCGGGCTGAGCGGCGGTCACGCGCAGCAGTGTGACGCGAGTCTGATTTTTCTTTTGCAGCGGCGGCGGCGGCGCTCCTTATCTTCTCGCGCTTGGTCCGCACACCGCGGCCTCATAGCCGCCTCTGCCCACCACGCGACCCTTGGACAGGCCAACCAACGGGCTGCCTCCCCCTGGCGAGGCATGGAGGGGGCAAAAGCGGGCGGCCGGCACTTTGGGGAGCTGTTCTCACCTTTTGGTTTGTTGTTGGTTTTTGTGTGAATTGGTTGCACCTCTCGCTCCATCAACCACCTTCACCCACACCTCTTTCTCCCTCTTTTCTTTCTCCCTCACCCGCCCGCCAGCCGCCCCAACAGTTCCCGCCTCGCCGCCCCCTCCACCGCCAGGCCCCCCCGCGCTCCGACTGTGACCGTCGCGGAGCCGTGCTGTTCGACGCCCCGGGCAACCATGCACATGTGGGCGGCCTCAATGACGACGAGTGTGCCTTTTTTAGGGAAACCCGCCGCCGCGTGCACGGCCTCCGTCACCTGCTGCGTCAGCCGTTCCTGGACTTGGAGGCGGAGGGCAAAGGCACGGACGAGGGCGGCGACGGTGGGCGGGTCGAGGGCGGCGCGGCGAGTGCGGGGCGTGCGGGGGCCTCCATCCCCCTCTCCACCATTTCCGCTGCCGCTGCCCTCTTTCCCTCCCTCCTCTCCTCCCTCCTCCTCGTCCACCAGGCAGACGACGCGGGCGACGCCATGGAAGGGCAGCATGTGGTGCTCGCACATGGACGTGAACCGGACAGCCACGTCCACGCAGGGCGGGGGCAGGAGGGGCGCGTGGGAGGGCGGGAGGGTGGGGAGGGGAGGGGCGGGCGGCAAGGGCGGCCCTGCTGCCGCCTGCGCGGCCGCCGGGCCGCCCGTTCCTCCCGCACCCTCTTTCCTGCCCGCCGCCCGCGCCGCGACCGCGCCCGCGACCATGCCGGCCACGTCCGCATCGTACCCGGCCGTCGAGGCCAGCAGGCCGCCCACGTAGGCGTCGGCCGAACCGCGCAGGCCCGGGCGGGTCGGGTCGTCCCCCGCCAGGGAGAGCATGCGCGTCACGGCGGCCACCATCGCGCACCGCGACGCGGCCGAGACGGACCCGCGCCGGGCGGGGCAGGGCTCCAGGGTGGAGGGCGGCGAGGCGGGCGGGGGGGGAGGGGAGGCGCTGCCCGCCCCCTTGGCGGGCGCGCTCCCGCCGCCGCCACAGCCGCCGCCACCGCGGCCGCGCAGGTGGAGGCCGGCCGCGGCGGAGGGCGGGCGGGGCAGGGAGGCGCCCCCACCGCCGCCGTGGCCGTTGGCCCGCAGGACCTCGCCCGCGTGGACGTAGGCGCGGGAAGGGTCGCCGTCGTCGTCGTGCTCGTCGTCGCCGCTGCCGGAAGAGGAGGAGGCGCCCGGGCCACGGTCGGGCGTCGTGGGCCCGGGCGCCGCCAGCGGGGAGGGCGCAGCGGCGGCCGCCGTCGCCTTCGACGCCGCTGCCCCGCCATTCGCGTGCCCTCCACTGGTCGGGCGGTGGGGAGCGGGTCCCAACCCCCGGGATCCGTCGCCGTTGGCCGGCGGGAGGGGCGGCAGGGGCGGCGGAGGCGCGGTGGCGGCCTGTGCCCTGGCGGCACCGGAGGGCGCCCCCACCGACGCGGACGCCGGCAGAGGCGCCGTCCCCCCCGCGGCCGCGCCCCGCAGGCGCAGCAGGGAGAGCACCTCCGTCACGCTGGGTCCGCCGCCCAGCCCGTCCGCGCAGCAGCCGTGCGCGGCTGTCGTGACGACCAGCCCGGGGCCGCCCGGAGCGGACGCCGCCCCCGCCCGCCCGACCGCGCGCGCCTCCACCAGCACGGCCGCTCCGCGCGGCCGCACCGCCCCCACAAACGCCGCCAGCACCGCGTCCGCCAGGGCGGCCTGGTGCGTCAGCCGCCGCGCCAGCACCTTGGCCAGGCGCGCCACCTTGGAGAGGCCGAGGACGACGCCACTGGTCCCGGGCACGTACGCAATGTGCAGCCGCCCGTAAAAGGGGCTCAAGTCCCGCTCGGACGTGGACGAGAATTCGACGTCCCGCACCAGCACGCAGGCGGCCAGGCCGGGGGCGGACCCGACGCAGGGCTCGTGGAAGAGGGCGCCGTTGAGGATGCTGTGCATGGAGGAGGGAGGGGAGAGAGGGGGAGAGGGAGATGTGAGGGTTGGTTGATGAGGTTGGCGTCAGCAGGCGTGCGTCGGAGCGTTGGCCCCGCATTTCTCTCTCTCTCTTGCCAAATGGCGGTGGTGGCACGCCTGCTCGCTCACCGCACGCCACAGGGGCGTGTGGAAGGCCGTAAATCATACCCGGACCGGCGCGTGGCAGGCGCGTGGCGGGCGTCCCCTGCTCTCAGGCGCGTGACGAACCGAGAGGCCGCTCCCTGCTCGAGACCTCACCCCCACGCCTTTCCAGGCGACGTGAGCCGAGGACAGCGCCTCGTGGGGAGACCAACGAGCGTCACCAGTGTCACCGATGTCCTCTCTCGCCCACGCTTACCTGTCGATGTCGGCCTTGTAACCCGCCGTCATGTCCAGCCAGGCCTTGGCGACGCGCTGAGAGAGGGCGTGTCGAGGAGGAGGAGAGGGGATGAAAAGGTGAGAGAGCGTGGGTCGAGAGAGACGCCACCGCCCCGCCGCCGCTGTCACCCTGTCCAGCCGTGCCCCCTCTGCGTCTGCTCATTTCTTACCTTGGGCGTGTCGACCAGACCCTCCCGGCCCGCGTCCTCGCCCACCCCGCCGATCAGAGTGCGCACGCAGGCGCAGAGCGGGGCGAGGGCGGGGTCGACAGGCGGGCAGGGCGGCGCGGCGTCCTCAGCTGCCATGTTTTCACGAGTGCCACGCGCGCGCGCCTGGGTCCTGTGTGCCTCAGGCTCTATTACCAAGCGATAGAAGAGTGGAGAGCGCGGGGGGTGGCACGGCGCGCGCACGCCGCGAGCTCTCTGCGGCGGTTCAATTCGTTTTTCGGAGTGGGCAAGGACCGGGAGCGCGTTTTTTTTCTCTCTCTCTCCCCTCACTTTCTAAAAGGTCCGGCACTGCACCGCGCCATTTTTACGAGTGCGCCCGCCCAGAACGCGCTCTCTCAGCTGTCCATTTGGACGGTCCCGTGACCTCTCAACGCACCCTGGCCGAGCCGGCGCTGTGTCTGCCTGCCGGCGCGGGTATGGCAGCCACGCACCCGTCTCTCTCTCGATCGGCAGAGAGCCGCCGTCGCTCTCGCTGTGCGCACGCCCACACTCACACCTCCCCGCCTCCTCACACACACACACCAGGACACCCGCAGCCGTCTCTTTTCGCCCCTCCTCAGAAACAAAAACAAAACAAAACGAAAGATGGCCTCCCCCCAGCTCCTGTGGCAGTGCGTGAAAAAGGGGTCGGCCTTCCTGGTCAAGGGCCGGTCGGGCGACCGCCCGCTCTTCTCCAAGGAGGCCGGCAACCTGGCGGCCAAGCACTCGTACAAGTACTCTGGTGCGTTCGTGCGTCATGTATGATGATGTGATGGGGTGCAATGGAGAGAGCGAGGAAGGGGGGCGTCGAGAGGAGGAGAGGAGAGACAGATCGCAGGCGCGCTCGACCACCCTCTCTCATCATCTCTCCCATCCATCCATCCGTCTCCCCTCTTCGCAGGCCTCGTCAACCCGGCCACCGTCGACATCTCGCTCGTCCCCGAGGGCATCAAGCTCACGGCCTCCCGCCCCAAGAACGTGCTCAAGCCGAAAGCGTCGAAAGCGTCTTCCATTTCCAAGAAGGGCGCACGTCGGGCGGCAGCCGCGGCCGGGAAAGTGGCGGCCTCGTCCCGTCCGGACCTGAAGCGGGCGGCGGCCGCCCGGGCGTCCGCGCTCGCCAAGGCCCAGCGGTCCATGAAGGCGTCGGCCAAGGCGGCGGCTTGAGGATGGGATGGGAAGGGATGGGAAGAGAGAGAGAGAGAGAGCACGGGTCGTTGAGTCTGTTGAAAACCTTCAAAACAAAAAAACAACATCCCCCGCGCGCGCCGCCCCATTCTTTTCATGCAAGCAAAGGATAAAACACACCTGGCCGCGTCCTCAGAGCAAAGCAAGGGTGTGGAGGCCGTGCGCGCAGCCCGCCGGGGCGCGCACGACCGGCCCCCTCTCTCCTTCTGTCTCTCTCTTCCCATCCCATCCCAATCCCATCTCATCATCATCCCCTGACAGCATCCCTCCCCCTCACAGCTCCGCCACCGCGGCCTTGGGCGCCTCCCACCCGGCTTTCTTAGCTGCCATCATCAGGTGGTGTGCAGACTCGTCCAGCTTGGCCCCCGCAGCCGCCCGGGCGCGCTGGGCGTCGGCCCAGGAGCGGGCGAGCGCGGCGGAGGAGGGCGCCGCCGCGCCGCCGGCTTTCTCATAGGCGGCCGCCACCCGCTCCCACTTCTTGTCCATCGCGTCCCGGGCCTCGACCAGCTTGCGCGCCGTCGCGGTGGCGGTGTCAGACGAGACGCCCGACACGGCGGTCGCCGCGTCGGCGGCCGCGGTGGACGCGTCGGTGGCGTAGGCGGACAGGGCGTGGGAGAGCGCGTCCACCGCGCCGGCCGCGGCGTCCTTGGTCGCGCCCGCCGCGCCGGCCGTGGCCTGGCCGGCCGACCCCGCCGCGTCGCTGACGGCCTTGCCCCCAAAGTGTAAGGCGTCCTTCACCTTGTCCAGGACGGAGGGTGGGGCAGGCGCCGCGGCGCCGGTGCCCGTCACGCGCTCATAAATGGAGGGCTGCTCGCCCTTCTTGGTGGGGCGGCCACCACCCATCATCAGGCCCGCCAGCCCGCCTTCCCGCCCGCGCATCGAGGCCAGCAGGCCGCCCGACCGGTCAGACGGAGAGCCGGTGGCCATGGAGGCCAGGCCGGACGCGGCCTTGCGGGCGACGGTCGAAAGGGGCGAGGGCCCGGGCTGGGGGCTCCCAGGCAGGTGGAGGGCGGCCGCGGCCTTCCGCCACGCGCTGGGCTCCGCCGCCCCCGGGCCGAGCACGCCCGCCGCCCGGCCCGCCGCGGTCGCCATGTCGCCGGCGGAGGGCATGGCCGGCATGCCGCCGATGTGTAGGGCGTCCTTCACGGCGTGGGTGGCGGAGGAGTAGGCGCCGGAGGCCGCGCCCGCGACGCCCCGCCCTGCCAGGCGGGCGGCCTCCGCGGCCTCGTGCGCGGCCGCCCGGGCGGCCGCGCTCGCGGTCCCCGACCCGCCACCCTGGTTAATCAGGTAGACCCGGGCCTCGTCCAGGACCTGGATGGCCCGGAGGCGGAGGGCGGTGTCGTCGCTGGGGGGTAGCGGAGCAGAAAGGGAAGGGTGGTGGGGTGATGATCGGACCGCAGGTGCGCGCGCGCGGGCGCTCTTCTTCTTCAAAACTCACTCGATCCCCGCCCCGAGAGCCGTGCCGACCGCCCGACCCGCCAGCTCGGGCGCGGAGGCGTGCATCAGGTCGGCCCATGCGGCGGAGGTGGTGGCCAGGAGGGCCAGGAAGGCGATGAGCTTGAGCATTTTTTGCGTTGGGGTTGGAATGTAGGTTGGGGTTCGCTGAAAGAACGAATGAACGAACGGTAAAAAGCGAAGCGTTTTTCTCTCTCCCTTCACTCAACCTTTCATGGCCGCCCCACCCACGCCCTCCTCGCCCGCCGCCCTCCTCGCCGCGGCCGACTCCCTTGACGCCGCGTTCAGAGGCCTGCTGCCAGCGGGCGAGCTGTTGGGAGGAGGTCGCACCGGGAGTGAAGGTAAAAAGAGAATTGGCTAGCAGCGAGGCGGCTGCAGCATGTGTGCCCACGGTTCGGCCGTCACCCTGGACGCGCACACCCCTCTTTGCCGCGCCGGCGTGTGCAGCAATATTCTCGTCCTCCATCTACGCATTGAAATCGAACACAAACACGCTTTCATCTGACACCATTTTTCCCTTTTCTTTTTGTCACAACCAGGCACCACCGAGCACGCCCGGTCCCTCGCCGCGTCGGCGGCCATCATCGCGGCCGGCCTGGCTCGAGCCCGGGCAGCACACCCACCCGATCGATTGGACGCCCTGAGAGAGGTGAGGGGTAGATTGCAGGGGAGACGGGGGGCCGACACGCACTCTCTCGCACGCACTCTCTCTCTAAACCCCTTTCAACCTCAAACCTCTCAACCCCCTCCTTCACAATTCGTCAGGAGCACGCGGCCTTGACCGCCGAACTGGCTTCCAAGGAAGCCTTGCTGGCTGACGCGGTCGCCCAGACGAGCGCGTGGCAGGGTCGCGTGGGCCAGCTTGTTGCGGCGCACAACGCGGCGGACGCACTCCCTGAAAACTAAAAAGTGAAAAATGACGACTCATGACCAACCTGATGCTAATGTTGCAGCCGCCACCGCCACTGCCCCCACCTCCGACATCCTCGTCCTCCCACCCGACCCGGAAGCGGGCTTCGAGGGCGCGCCGACCATGAATCGGCGCCGGGCGGCCGTGCGCGGGGCGTTGGGCGCGGTGCCGTCGCCGAGCGTGTATCGGAACCGTCTGCCCGCGCCTGCTGGAGGGGGCGGCGCCTCGCCACCCCTCGCCGCGCCCGCCGATGTACTGGCCGTCCACACGGCCCTGCACATTGCAGGCCGGGCTGCCATTGTGCGGCCCGCCCCCGCGTCCGCCCGGGGCGGGTGGTTCCTGGTGGCCGCCCCCAAAGCCGCGCCTGGCGGCGGCGGCGGCGGCGGTGGTGGTGGCCTGGCCGCCTCTTCTACCCAAAACGCCGCACAGCCCAGTGGCGCCGTCCCGCGGGCCGCCCCGGCAGCGGGGGCGGGCGACATCCTGGACATCGGGCAAGCCGCCTGGGCCGGGGCGGGCGGGAGCGAGGCGGCCGTGGGCGCCCTCTTCCCACCTGCCTGGGAGGTTGTCACCCCCGTCTCCACCTCCACCCCGCACCTCACCCCGGCCGCCCTGGCGGCCCTTGCCGCCCTAGCCCCGGGAGGCACGGACCGGCCCTACGTCGTCCTCGCCCTGGTCGACCGGGACGGGACGGTGGGGTTTTCGCGCCTGTACGCCGGCATTCGGCCGCCCGACGGGGCGCCACCCCGGGCGGTGGGAGGGGAGGATGAGGATGGTGGGGGTGGGGGGGATGGGAGTGGGGGCTCTGATGAGGACGAGGCGGCGGCGCCGGAGGCAGGGGGTGGTAAAAATGGTGGGCGCGGGCGTGGACGAGGCAGGGGAAGGGGCGGGAGTGCTGGTGGGCGCGGGCGTGGGCCTCGTGGCCGCGGCCGGCGTGGGCGGTGAAAACAAAAACTGCTCATTTACACCTCTTCCCTCCTCTCTCTCACGCCTCATCGTCCGACGAGAACGCCAGCGCCACCACCCGGGACTCCACGCCCATGTTGCCCAGCCGCTTGCGCAAACGTTTCCGGGCGGGCGGGGCGGCGGCAGCAGCGGGCGGAGCGGCGTGCTGCTCCTCCTCTAAAGCGGCCGGGGCGGCAGCGGGCGGCGCGTTCTCGTCCGCGCCACCACAACCCGCCGCCTCCTCCTCGTCCTCGTCCTCCGACGGCGGGTCCTCTTCCGCCACGGCTGCCGCCCGCTTGGCGCGCAGGGCGGCCAGGGCGGCCTTCACAGCAGCCGCCGCCCGGGCGCGGTGGGCAGCCTCGTCTTCCTCGTCGATGGCCTCCGGGGCGGGCGCGGTGGGAGGAGACATGGCCACGCGCACCGCAGCCGGCGGCAACGCCGACGGCGCCTGGCCGTGCCCGCCTTCGTCCGCCTCCTCCTCCCCGTCCGACCCGAACGACGCGTCGCCGCCCTCGCTGGAGGTAACAGACGAGCCGGAGCCCGCGGCGGGGTCAGCAGCACCGCCCAAGCCGTGGCGGGCCTTCTTGGCCGCCCGCCCGCCCCCGCCCTGCTTCTTGCGCCGCCCGCCGCCGGCCGCGCCCGCGAGAGCGGCGCCCGCCAGGGCCAGGCCCGCCCGCTTCAGGGCCCGCGCCACCTGGCCCGTCCGCCACCCGCCGGGCAGCTGGGCGGCCATGGAGTCCAGGCCGCCCGGCGACGCGCCGTACTCGGCGTGGAGGGCGGTCAGGGACGCCAGGTGCGCCTCGCCCATCACGCCCCGGCGCAGGCCGGCCGCGGCCAGCGCGCGCGACACGCGCGGCCGCGTCCACCAGGAGGCCGGCCCGCCGGCGGCGGCCATGCCGTCCGCGATGAGGTCCAGAGCCGCCCGCTTGCCGGCGTGCTGGTGGAAGAGGGCGGCCAGGCGGGCGGCGTCGCCTGGGGCGGGGCCGCCGGCCCGCCGGGCGGCGGCCGCCCCGCCGCCCACGCCGAGCAAGCGGCACTGGCGGCGGACGGCGCCGGCCGGCACGCCCAGCTCCGCGCCCGCCCGTTCCAGGAAGGCCGGGTCCGCCGCGGGCGCGTACCCAGCGAGCGCGCCCGCGGACGCGGCCCAGGCCGCCCGGGCCTCTTCCGCGAGGACCGCCAGGCGGGCGGCTTGCGGGCCGTCAATGTCGTCGGGCGCCTCGTCAGGGAGGTTGGGGTCCTCGAGCGCACGCGCAGCCGCACCGCCCTTGGCGCTCGCGGCCGCCGCGGCGGCGGACCGGGGGCTGAGGCAGCCGTCCCCCTTGCCGCCCTCCCCGCCGTACGCCCGGCGCCAGTCGTACTGGTCCCGGATGGCGGCCGCGGAGGCGGGCGGCTTCCAGAAGAGCAGCTCGACGGACAGCAAGGACGCGCAGGCACCGCCGGCCGCGCCTTCCCGGGCGGTGGCCACGGCACGGGCGGCGGCGTCGGCCGCGCCTTCCTCGCCACACGCGCCGTCGCCGTCGTCAGACGAGAAGGTGTGCCCGTCCGTGGTGGGCTTGGCAGCGGGTTTCTTGGCGGCCGCTCTGGGTGCCGGCGGCAGCAGGCGGGCAAAGAGACCGCGCGCGGTCGCCGCGCACTCGGCCGCCAGGGTCCGGGCCGCGCTGCCACCCCCACCGCCCGCCCGCCAGGCCGTGTCGCACAGCACGTCCCGCATGACGGCCAGGCCACGCAACTGCCACAGCATGGGGGCCAGGTCGCACCCGGCGGGAGGGGCGGACCGGACCCGCCGGAGGAAGGCCGCGACCGCACGGTTGAGGGCCGGCGGGTTGGTCTTGTAGCCCGCCAGCAGCCAAAAGTAGAAGTGTACGACGGGAGGGGAGGTCAGGTGGGCGCGCACGCGGGCCGACGCGGCGGCGGCGCCGGCCTGAGACGCGCGGGCGCGGCGGGAGACGGGGGATTCGGCGGGCGGGGCGGCGGCGGCGGGAGAGGCGGCAGCAGCAGCAGAGGGTTCGGGCGTGCCAGCCTCTGCTCCGACCTCGCCCACCCCCTCCTCCTCCTCAGCCGTCGCCGCAGGCGCCTGGGGTGGTGGCGGCACCGCCACGGGTCCCATGACCCGGGGCGGGTGGATGGTGTCCGGCGGCGGGGCAGCCTCTCGGGCGGCCCGGGGCGGCCCGGGCGTGGCAGTGCCGCCGCCCGTTGTCTTGGGGTTGGTCACGCCAGCAGCAGCCGCCACGCCCTCAGCGCTGGCCGTCACTGGCAGTGGGGTGGGCGAGGACGGGCGGCGGGGCGAGGGCGAGGGTGACAAGTCCATGGGCACGGGCGGGGCCGGGCTGGGCGAGGCGACAGCGGGAGCGGCCTCCGTCCACGGCCGCTCTCCATCGTCATCCACCACCACCACCTCAACCTCGGCCTCGGCCTCCTCCGCTTCCACCGCCTGCGGCTTGCTCCCGCCGCCACCGCCGCTCACGTGCGCGCCCGAATCCTCGGCCGCCAGGCGATCATGCAGGCGCAGGGCCACATGGATGGCCGCCGCCAGGTCGGCCGCGTGGGAGCGGGGCTGGAAGCGTGGGTTGAAGCGTGCGGCGCCCGACGCGAGGAGGGCGACCAGGCCGCCGCCCTGGCTGTTGCTGCCGTCACCACCGCCACCGCGCCGCTCGCCGTCGCCGTCGTCGTTGCCGCCATCGAACAGCAGGCGGCGGACCAGGCGGGAGGCGGCACCCGCGTCGTCCCGCCCGCCCGCGCCCGCGGCAGCCGCGTCCAGCGCTAGCAGCATTTCTTTCAGCCAGGCAGCGGCCGCGTGCTGGAGGGCCCAGTCCTTGTCGGGGGCGGCCGCGGCTGTGGCCGCGGCGGTCGCCCACAGGCCGCGTGCCAGGGCCAGGGAGTCCCAGCCCAGGGACAGGGCGACGCCGGCAAAAGGCGAGGACGCCGGGCCTTCACAGGAGGGCGGCAAGGGCGGGGCGCCCGCCTCCCCGCGCACCAGGCGCGTGCGCGCCTCGCACCGCAGGCGGGCCAGGCCGACCAGCTTGGCCGCCGTGCGGGCGTACCGCTCAAAGTCGTCCCGGGTGAGGCGGGAGACCAGAGGGCCGTCCGACAGGTCCCGGGCCAGGGCGGCCGCCAGCCCGGCCCAGCCGCCCCGGTCGAGGAAGGAGAGGGCGTACGCGCCCAGGGCGGCGTGTGCATCCCCGCCCAGCAGCCCCGCCCCGCCGGGCGCCTGCGCGGTCGGGGCAGACGTCAGGCGGGCCCGGCCGCCCGGGGCGAACGCCCGGGAGGTGGACCGACCGGAAGCGCGGGAGCTGCCGCCGCCGCCGCCGCCGCCGCCGCCGCCGCCGCCGCCGCCGCCGCCGCCGCCGCCGGGGCCACACCCAGCTGCGCGCGGGTTGCCCGCCAGCGGCACGTCGGTGGACGCATCCAGGCGGCGCACGAAGACCGCGCCCCACCGCGGGCCCCGCAGTGGGCCCTCCCGGTACATACGGTGGCGGGCCGCCCGGTCCCGGTCCGCGACGGCGGCCAGGAGGCGGGCGGCGGCGGGGTCGGCGGCCAGGGCGGCCGACCGGCGGGCGGCCGGGTCGAGGCGGGGCGGGCGGGGCTGGTCGCTCTTTTGTGGTAGCAGCGCGCGCTCCTCCTTCGCCGCGGCGGCCGCGGCGGACGTCAGCGCACCCTCCCACAGTGCGTCCGCGCCGACGCCCTCCAGCAGGGCGTCAAGCGTGTCCAGCAGCAGGGGCGCCTCCGTGCGCAGGGGGTGCGCGCTGCGCCCGCCCGCCCCGCCCTCGCCCGCCCGCTGGGCCAGGAGCAGCAGGAGCTCGGGGACGTCCGCGGCCGCCAGGGCGCCCACCAGGCGGGTGCGCAGGCGGGCGGCCATGTCAGCCGCGCCGCCCGACCCCAGGGGCGGTGCGCACCCGCCGTCCGCGCTGGCGGGCGCGGGCGCGCCGCGCGGGGCTTTCCCCGCCCCCACGCCTGAGGGGCCGGGCGGGATTACGCCGACGGGGCCGCCGCCGCCGCCGCGCAGGCGGCGCAGGACGGCGGCGGGGGCGGCCACTAGGTTGCGCAGGAATGTCAGCACTAGCTGCACGGTGCGGGCGTCCTCCTCGCCCATGGACGGGTGGCGGGACAGGGGTTCCGCGAGCAGGGAGACCGCAACAGGGAGCGCGCCCGGCGCCAGGAACGCGGCCGCCACCGCCGCCGCCGCCTCCGCCTGGGCGAGCTGGCGGTCCGAGTCCGGGGCGACGGGCATGGTCAGGAAGGTCGCCACTTTGACTGCGTGGAATTGAGAGAGAGGAGGCAGGAGCGTATGAGCATGGATGGAGTTGGGAGGGGAGCGGAGCTTGAAAATTGAGGGGAAAGGAAGAAAGGAAGAAAGAAAAAACTCACGTGCGTGCGTGACGAGGTCCTCATCGTCCGCATACCGGGTCAGCAGGGGGACCAGGTCGGACTTGGCCAGGTTGAAGCGGGCGAGGTGGGTGAAGGCCGGGCGGGTGGCCGGGTCGTCCCGGCGGAGGAAGCGCTGCAAGTCCTTGAGGCAGGCTGGATGGAGAGGGGTTGAGAGAGGGATGGAGGTGAAGCAGCGAGCGTCGCATCTTCCTAAGTTGGGTGGCACGGAAAGCGTGCTCTGGTCGCCGCCTGCCCCCCTGCTCCTCGTGGGCGTGGCGGGCAGGTCTGCCTAGGCCCATCGCCCGCGCGGCGCGAGGCGGATAGGCGTCGCTGGCCCACTTGAGCGCAAGGGCAAAGAGAGAGGAGCAGCGTTTCAAAAGCGGGCGACCGTCTCTCGCAAATCGGCAACAACTCACCCACGCAGTCGTCATCCTTGGTGTACACGGGCACCCCGTCCGGCCCGTCGCTCCAGCGGCCCAGGCCAGAGGCTACGGAGAGGAGGAGCTCGTGGTCGAAATCCATACTGGAGTGTGACGGCGAGTGTTGAAGAAGAAGAAGAGGAGAGACGCCCGTTGACGGACGCGTCTCACAGTGAGCGCGTGCTGGAGCCCCACACACCTTGGTATCGACGACCGAACCAACAAAATGGATGCCCTACGCACCGCCAAGGCCGCCTTGGACGATGGCCTCATCTCCCAGGCCGACTATGAACAGGTCAAGCAGGCCTTCCTGTCCAGCATGAAGGCGGGCGTCGGCGGTGGCGGTGGCGAGCCGACGACGGAAGTGGAGGGCCTGCGCAGCACGCTCAGCGGGGCCGGCCTGGCGGACAACGACGGCGGCGCACTACCCCACCCCGCCGCGACGATGGCCAAACGGACCGGATCCTTCGGCGCCCTGTTTGGTGGGGGGCGGAAGGCGGCTGCAGGTAAGAGAAAATAGGAGAGAGAGAGGGAAGAGCGGGCCCATTGGCGCGCTCCTCTTTCAACGCGCCTTTTTTAACTTCCTCAACCACCTGCGTTCCTCCTCTCCTCCAGCCCCGCCACCGCCGCCGCCGCCGCCGCCACCACCGCCCGCCGCCGCTGCTGCAGTGGAGGCGCCCGGCCCCGCATCAGTGGCAGCGGCGCCCGCACCCCCTCCGCCCCCACCCCCTCCGCCATCGGCTTCAACCACCGCCGCCACGGCCTGCGCGTCCCCCGCGCCTCCCGACCTCCCCGCCATCCCGGGCGCCCGCCCCAGGGGCGCGGCCGCGGCGGGCGGCGGCGTGTCCATGTCCGGCATCTCCGTGGCGGACCCGGCCATCAACCTGTTCTACGCCATCAAAGCCAAGTCCGCCTTCGCCTGGGCGACCTGGCGCATCAACGCGGGTGGCAACGCCGTCGTTGGGGACCTGGTGGCCGCGGACGGCACGCCGCCCGGCACGCCGGCCGCCTGGGCGTCCCTGCTGGCGTCCCTGCCGCCCGATGACTGCCGGTACGCGGTGTACGATTACACGCACGTCAACTCGGAGGGGCGCCAGTTCCAGAAGCTGGTGTTCGTCAACTGGGCGCCGGACACGGCCAAGGTGTGAGACGAGAGAAGAACGCGCGCGCGCCCGGGCGGCAAGAGAGTTGTGCGCGTTTTTTTCTCCGTCTCTTTACTCTCGCACTTCTCATCCCATCGTTCCATCAGGTCAAGCACAAGATGATGTACGCCTCCACCAAAGATCACTTCAAAGGCCACCTGGACGGGCTGGGCGTGGAGCTGCAGGCCAGCGAGGTGAGTGACTTGGCGGAGGCGGACGTGGCCGAGGCGGTGCGGGCGTCCGTGACACGGCAGTGAAAATGGATTTCATGCCGAACAAGGAGCTGCGTGTGCGCCAATGTATTCGAGTGAGAGGAGAGAGAGAGGGGGCGTGTGGGGTGTGGGTGTGCGGAGAGAGAGATGGGACGGAGAGAGAGCGTTTATTGAGAAGGTTGAAAGAAAAACGGTCGTCCGCTCCACAAAGCTCCATTCCTTTCGGGCGCCGCCCGCTCACACCACCAAGATGCTGGCCCACCCACCACCAGCACGGGCATCGCCTCCACCACCGGCCTCCCCACGCAAGCGGAAAGCGGTGGGCGACGCGGGCGCGCCGTCGTCGGACGATGATGAAGGCGGCGGCGGCGACACGCCGCTCGGCCTCGTCCGCCGGAGGGCGCCCGACCCCTTCCAGGCTGGCGGCGGCCCACCTGGCCGGCCCCAGGGTGACGGCCCGAAGCCCGCCCAGCGGCGCCGCATCGACCCGGACGCGCTGGCAGGTGAGAGAGGAGAGGTGAAGGCGCGCGCCACTTCAAATGCGTTTTCTCAACCTGCTCACTCATCGCGCTCCATCTATCCACACAGACGCCGACGTCCGCCGCATCCTGACCAATCCCCTGGCCCACCCCTGGGCCCGACCCCGGCGTGGAGATGCCCGGCGGGCCCGGCGGGCGGCGGACATGGCGGCCCGGCGGGCGTGGGTGGCCCGGTTGGGGGTGGTACGGGTGGTGGTGCCTCTGCCGCCAGCGGCTGCCGCCGCCGCCGCGGCCCGCGGCGTGTACGTTGACGCCCCAGAAGTGGAGGACGAGCCCGTGAGTGCCAGTGTTGTGGCACCGGCATTGGCCCTGCTGTCCCCGCCGCCCGTGCCGGCCCTGGCAGTGCCGCCCGTGCCGACTGCCACGGCGGCCGGGGTGGAGGCAGCGACGGCGGGGGCTGGTGGAGGGGGTGGAGGGGCGACAGCTGCCGCCCCGCCGCCGCCGCTCTTCACCTTCGGCGGTGGACCTGTGGAGACGGCGGTGGCGCCACCACCCGCAGCCGGGAATGCAGGCGAGAGGGCGGCGGCCGTTCCAGCCGCAACCACGGCCACCACCAGCGCGCCCGCCGCATTCGCCCCAGGCGGGTCGCCCGCCCCTGGCCTGCCGCCAGCGCCAAAGCCGGCCTCTATCCTGTCCGCATCCGCGGTGCCCTTCAGCTTTGGTGGTGGGGGGGCGGTGCCTGTTGCTGTTGCCCCGGCGGCCGCAACGCCAGCCGCGCCGACCCCCGCCTGGTCTGTGCCTGGCAGCGCCGCCGCCGCCGTCCCTGACAACCCGTTTGCGGCGGCAGCTCCGGCAGCACCTGCCGCTGCTGATGGCGGTGGCGCGTTTGCGATGGGCGCGGCGGCCCCGCCGGCTGGGCGGCGGATGGTGCGGGCGCGGCGGCCGGGGCGGCGGTGATGGAAGGATGGTGGATGAATATGGATTGATTTTGATTTTTTACTTGAAGGATGAAAAAGACAGACTTAGAACCAGATTTCGCCGTCTCTGTTACACACCTGTGTAACAGAGACCCTTGACTCCTAGCATGACACCCTCTGTCTCTAGCCCTCTCCCCAGTCCTCCCTCGCCACGGCGGGCGAGGCGGCGCGCGGCGACGGGGGTGGCACCACGCCCGTCGCGCCAGGCGGGGCAATCTGGCCCGCCTCGTACGAGTAATGCACCGGCAGGGACGCCGCCAGGGAGGCCAGCTCCCAGTCGACCTCGTCCTCCTCCGCGCTGACGGCGTCCTCGCCCGGGTCGTCACCCGGTGGGGGCGGCGGGACGGGCGACGGAGCGGGCAGGCCGCCCCCCGGCGCGGTCCAGTCAATGGAAGAGAAAAAAGGGTGCCTCATGACCGCCTCCATCCCGCCGCCGCCGCCGCCACCGTGCCCGCCCGCACCCAGGCGGGTGGCCGGGTTCGGGTCCAGCAAGCGGGTGATGAGGTGGACGGCGTCAGCGGGCAGGGTGTCGGCTTCAGCGGCGTCAGCGCGAGCGGCAGCGCCCGGCTCGCCTCCTGTACCCTCCTCCTCCTCCTCCTCCTCTCCACTACTACCGCGCCGCCCGGGCCACCGCAGGTCGTGGGCCGCGATGCGCTGGTAGGTCAGGTACTCGGTGGCTGCTCTGAAAGGGGGCACGCCCACCAGGAGCTGATACGCCACGCAGCCGAGTGCCCAGGCGTCCGCGGCGAAGGGAGGAGGGGGTTGAGGGGAGGGGGGCGCTCCTGGGACCTCCTCACCCTCCGCCTCCTCCCCCCCTCCGCCGCCGCCGTCAGAGGAACTACTGCTGGAGTTGAGGCCGCCCAGGGCTTCCGGCGGCACGTAGTCCGCCGTCCCCACAAAGGACGGCGTGCGGGTGCCCTTGGCCAGCGGGTGGTTGGCTGGGGAAGAAGGGATGGTGGTGGTGGGAGGAGGTGGTGGTGCGCTGCCGTCGCTGCCTCCTTGCCTCTGGTCCCCATCAACCCAGGCCGCACACCCGAAATCGCCCAGCTTCAGCCGCCCGCCACCGTCCAGCATGAAGTTCTCGGGCTTCACGTCGCGGTGGGTCACGCCCACAGACGTCAGGGCGGCCAGGGCGGCGACGGCGTCAGCCAAGTAGGGCAGCGCGTCTGCGGCGCTCAACCGACCGCGCGCGGCCACCTGGGAGAAGAGGTCGCCGCCCGGGCAGACCTCCAGGCCGAAGTACAGGGAGGCCGCGTCCTGGAAGGTGAAGAGCAGGCGCACCGTGCGGGTGGCCGCCCATAGCGGGTGCAAGCCCGGCGGGAGGCGGGCCAGCGCGGCGGAGGCGGCGGAGGTGCTTGAAATAGAGGGCGCATCAACCTCTTCCTCTCCCCCTCCTCCTTCCGCCGCCGCCGCCGCCGCCGCCGTGGCCAGGCCGCCCAAGACGTCCATAATGTCCCGCTCCTGCCGCACCGCGTCCACGGCGCCCGGGGTACGGGTCAGCAGGTGCTTGTCCACGACCTTGAGCGCGACGGCTGCGGGCGGGGTGGAAGAAGTAGTGCCAACGCCGACGCCACCACCACCACCACCACCGCCACTGTGAGGAGGAGGCCACGCCACGCCCGGTATGGGGGCCCGGGGCGTGGCCAGATAGACTTCGGCAAAGGCGCCCGAGCCCAGGCGGCGGAGGAGGTTGAAGTCGGCCAGGGTGAGGGCGGCGCTGTTGCATGATGGAGAGGAAAGGGGGGCGCGGGTTGGAGAGCGCGAGAACGATGTGAGCCTTTGTTTTTCAGGGCTGGGCGCGGACTGAGAGGGCCAGGTGGGCCAGGCATGGTGTAGAAGGCACGCTCCTATCTTCACCGCCCTAGCGAGCCTAAGCAGAGGTGGGGGCGGAGGGCCGGAGCCTGGTTTCCGGGCGGTTGTGCATGCAGCGCGGCGGGCGCCGAAACCTCGACCCCCCGCTCTCCTTCATCCACCACACAACCACTCACCGCGGCGCGTGCGGGGCCGGCTTGGTGGGGGGCGGGGCGGTGTCCATGTCTGGACCCTGGCGTGCCGAGCCCCCACGCAGGCCGCGCACGCGTGGGGCGGCAAGTGTGCCTGGCGCGCTCCCTCCGTGCCTGTGAAGCGAGGTTGAGGGAGTGGGAGTTTGGGAGGCCAGCCCGCAGCACACCCTCCACTTCTTTTATCTCCCCAGCGACCTGTTTTCCCATACACACACACGACTCTCCACAAACCATGGCGACCGCCCTTGCTGCCAACCGCGCCGCGGCCCTCCAGGTGTGTTAAGAAGGTGGCATCACATCTGCGTGCGTAGCGGAGTGGCGGCGAGTGCCCCTGTATGGTCGCGCGCGGAGGAGACGCAAGGAGAGAGGCGAATGAGGCGAGAAAATTTCGCTCGCTTGCCTGGAAAGCGGGGGGCGAGCAAGCGGGCCCCGCTCCCCTCCTGCTCTCGCCCCCTCCTCTCTCGCCCTCCGCGCCACACGCCCGCCGCCCCTACTCCCGTTTCGCTGCCCCGCCGTCACGCCCTGTACCTCTCTGAGAAGGCAGATCTGGCGTGGGCCGGCCTCCGAGGTCTGCCGCCGCCGCCGCGCGTAGGCAGAGGAGGACGAAAAGAGAAAAAAACGCAAGCGAGTGGGTGAGGCATCGACGCTCACCCTCTCTCTCCCCCGCCCCCTCCCACACGCACCAGGCCCGCGCCACCGTCTCCCGCCGGGCGTCCGCCCCGCGGTCCGTCGTCGTCCGCGCTGAGGGCGGCGAGGCGCCCAAGGCCATCGTCAAGGTACGACGGAAGAGAGAAGGAAAGGGGGAGCGGCGGCGCTGCGAGCTAAGGGGATAACGGAGAGCCCGGGCCGGCTTGAAGCCCACTTGCGTCGGCCCTTGGCCCTCGCGCCTGGCGCCCAAGGCTGGGCCTGGGCCATGCCCCTTCGCGAAGGGGGTGGAAGTCCGTGGAACGGGTCTGCTTCCTTTCCAGGGCGGCCCCGCGGAGTCGGGGAGAGCGAAGACCCAAAACTCCTCACCCGACCCTCTCTCACCGGCCGGCGGAGAGAGAGGGACCCCTCTCTCATCCCCTCACACCCTCCCTCTCTCCTCTCCTCCCCTTTTCCGCAGAAGGACCGCTCCAAGGACACCCTTATCTTCGCGTCCGAGCAGTCCCTGGGGTACGATGGCGCAATGGGAGAGGCACAGCGAGAGAGAGGAGAAAGACGACACAACACAAAACAAACCTCACCTCCATCCATCCCATCCCATTCCCTCTCACCCCTCCCTCTCTTCTCCTCACTCACGCAGCTACCTCGACGGCACCCTCCCCGCCGATTACGGCTTCGACCCGCTGGGCCTGTCCGACCCGGCCACGGGCGCGGGCGGCTTCGTCACCCCGCAGTGGCTGGCCTACTCGGAGGTCATCCACGGGCGGTGGGCCATGCTGGGCGCGGCGGGCATCATCGCGCCCGAAATCCTGGCCTCGGCCGGCGCCATCCCGCAGTCCCCGGCTGACGTCCTCTGGTTCAAGTCCGGCCTCATCCCGCCCGCGGGCACGTACGCGGCGGGCTACTGGACCGACCCGTTCAACCTCTTTTGGATTGAGATCATCGCGATGCAGTTTGCGGAGCTCAAGCGGTGGCAAGACTACCGCCACCCGGGCTCCCAGGCGAAGCAGTACTTCCTGGGCCTGGAGGCCGCGTTCGGCGGGTCGGGCGACCCGGCCTACCCGGGCGGGCCCTGGTTCAACCTTTGCGGCCTGGGCAAGACGGAGGCGGACATGAAGGTGCTCAAGACCAAGGAACTCAAAAACGGGCGCCTGGCGATGCTGGCCGTCTTTGGCTACGGCGCGCAGGCCATCATGACGGGCGAGGGCCCCTGGCAGAACCTGAAGGACCACCTGGCGGCCCCCACGACGGCCAACCTGCTGGGCAACCTGGGCAAGATCGGCGGGTTGACGCTGTGAGGGAGGAGCGTGGGCGGCGGCGGCGGCGGTGAAAAGATGTGAGAGAGAGAGTGAGGGGTGGTGGGTGGGGTGGAGCGAGGCGTTTTGTGTGTGTGTGTGAGAAGAGCAAGAACGCAACGTTCCAAATCCCCCTGTGCCTCACATTTCTACATATTGAACGCCTTCCCCTCCCCTGTCGGTGCTGCAGGCGGCGCGCCGGGCGGTGGCGGGGGTGGAGGAGGCAGCGTGACCGCGCGGGCGGTCCTCAAAAAAGCGGCGACCAGCGCCGGGTCGGCCCCGGCCGCCAGGTCGGCTGTGTCCTCTCCCCGGGCCGCTGCGGTCAGCAGATCTGCCAGAATGCGGGCATCCAGGCGGCCCGAGGTGGAGGCGGTAGCGGCCGCGGCCGCGGCGGTCGTGTCCTTCTTTGGAGGCTGCCTAGCACCACCAGCCGGGGCAAAGCCAGCCGGGTCGGGCCGGGCCCGCACCGCGCCCGCCAGCAGGCGCCCCAGCTCAGCGCCCGCGGCCACTTCGGCAGCGTTTTCAGGCGAAGCTGCAGTAAGGCTGGTGGCCCCACCAGGTGGGCTGGGCGGCGAGGTGGAGGCGAAGGAGGCGGAAGTGGGGGTGGCGGCCGCGGGCGGGTTGAAGTCAAAACCTGTCGCCGCCGCCCGGGCTTCCGCCTCCGCGACCGCCTGTCGCGCGGCCGCACCAGGGACGGGCGGATGATGGATAGCGCCAGCAGCAGCCCCGCGGGCGGCCCGGCTGGCGGAGGCGCCCATGTGAGAGGCGGGGAGAAGGCAAAAAACACAAAAAAATACAATTCACAATACTGATCACTTTCAACCCGCCCCCTCATTGATTCTCCTTGTCCTCAACAAACACGCCCGGCGTCGGCTGCAGCGTTTTCAGCCCGCCATCCGACGGCCGCTGGGCCTTCTTGGTGGCCGACCCAAAGCCGCCACCGCCGCCCGCCCCGCTCAAGCGCCGGACTAGGCCGCGCAGGGGCGTGAGGACGGCGGAGGCGGCCGACGGCGGGCGGGGTTTCGTGCTCGACCCCCCTGCAGCAGCAGGGAAGTGCGCGGCGTCCTCGTCCACGGCGGCCAGGGGCGGCGGGTGGGCGGCAGCGCCATCGCCGGACATCGTCGTCGGTAGGTCGGCCAGGGGGCCGAAGTCCAGGGAGACACGCAGGGCCCGCCCGTACCGCGCCCCGGGCGCGCCTGCCTTTTCAGTTGAGGCCAGCAACAGGACGGCCGGCCCGTTGGCAGAGGGCGGGCCGGGGTCGGCCGGCGACGCGCCGCCCTCCTGTAGCAGCCCCCTATACCTGTCGCCAAAAGAGGGCGAGACGGAGCCTGGGCGGAGGGAGGCGCCGTCGTCGTCGCCCTCCTCGTTGTCGCCTTCCACGCCGCTGAGCAGGAGGAGGGGTGGCGGGGTAGAGGTCGAGGCGGCACCAGCACCTGCCTCGCCCTCCCCGCCACCGCCGCTCCCGCTGGCGCTCGCCCGCCCGCCACAGCCCACCAACGCCTCCTCCGCCAGTGCCGCCCGGGCCGCCCAGAACCGGGACCGGCCCTCCGCCTCCGCCGCGGCCGCCTGCAGGGACGCCACTTTTTCGTGGAGGGACGCGACCGCGCCCGCGAGCTCAGTCTCTCCATCCAACACCGCCTCCAGGCGGGCGGCCTGCGTGTCCGCCTCCGCCCGGGCGGTGCACGCCACCCGCACGGCGGCGGCTAGGCCGGCGGCGAGGACCGCGGACGCCGCGCCCAGCCCCGGCCGGGAGAGGGCCGCCCGGGCGAGGCTGGAACGCCAGGCAGACGCCCGCCACTGGGCGACCCGTGCCCGCTCCGCCGCCGCCCGGTGGGCCCGGCCCAGCCTGGCCGCTAGGGAGTGGGTGGCGGTGGAGAAGACCGCCTCGGACAGGGCGGACGCAAAGGCGGCCAGGCACAGGGCCAGGCAGAGGAGGCGGGCGGCCGAGGGGCGGCCCAGGCGGGCCGCGTCCAGGGGCGGGCCGCCCCTGGTGGTCGAGGACGGAGGAGCGCGCATGCGACAAAATTTTCGAGGGCCGCGCCGCGGGGTGCGTGAGACAAAGAGGCTGGGCCGTCTCAACGTCCGGCGACTTGGCTAAACAGATGGACCCTTGTCTTGCTCCGCGATTTAACGGGCGACCGGACGCGCGCGGATGGACGCGCGCAGGGATAGGCGGGACAAACTCTTGTGAATGAACGGGGGGACGACATAAACGACAGCTTTTTTTACACCCCCCCGCCCTCTTCTCTCTCCCCTCTCATCACTGCCACAACTCCTCACGCCCCCGCTTCACGCCCGCCGTCCCAGGCCTGTCGCCACTGCCCGGCCCCGGCCCCCGGTGGGAGGCCAGGCGGATGAAGATGCGGCCGTCGGACGGCCCGGGCGCGCACATGACGGGGCGGATGATGCAGTGACCTGTCGGGCCGGCTTCGGCTGGGGCTGGTGCGGCCAGTGCAGCAGGCGGCGCGGCCTGGGCTGCCGCCGCCGCCGCCGCCGCCGCCGCCGCCGCCGCCGCCGCCGCCGCCGCCGCTTCCAGGCCGGCCCGGGACCGGCCCCGGCCGCGCCCCAGGCCGCGCCCTCGGCCCCGGCCCCTCCCTCGTCCACGGCCGGCGGGCGCTTGGGGCGGCGGCGGCAGTGGTGGTGGCGCTGGGGCTGGCGGTGGTGCTGGGGCTGGTGCCGCACGGTGGTGCTGGGGCGGCGGGGGCGACCCCGAGGACGGCGGGCTGTCCAAGCACCCTCCCGCCTCGTCCTCCCCGTACTCGCACTCCTCTGACAGCAGCAATGACATGAGGTGGGGCGACCCCGGAGGGGAGAGCGGGGTCAGGGCGGTGGCCGGCGCGGGCGGCAAGCCGCCGCCTCCACCAGCCGCGGCCGCCCGCCGAGCAGGCGAGGCCGGGGAGGGGAGGGCCAGCGTGGGCGACCTGTTCCGGATGGCGGGCGCCTGGGCGGGCAGGGCCGTGCCCGGCGCCGCGGACGGCGGGCGTGGTCGTGCGCCCGGCGGGCGCACCGCTGCCGCACGCGGTGCCGCCGCGGGCGAGGGCTGCCAAAACGGAGGCGGCCCGGCCGCCGGGGGAGCAGCCGCGGCCGCTGCCGCCGCCGCCGCCGCCGCCGAGGCGGCTTTGCGGGATGCCCGGGCGACCCGTTCCGCGGCCGCCCGCGCGGCCAGCAAGCCTTCATGCGCCTCCACTTGCGCGTCCCGGGCGGCCCGGGCGGCGGCCCGGGTGGCGGCCGCGGACGTGCGGGCGGTGACGGCGGTCAACGCGGCGGCTGCTGCGCGCGCGTGGGCGGCCGCCGCTGACGCCACAAAGTGGGCGGCCAGGGCGGCGGCCGCCTCTGACCGGCAACAGGAGTCGAACGCGGTGGTGTCAGCCACGGCCGCGGCGGCGCGGGCGTTCGCGGACGCGGCTGCTGTGGCGGCGGCCTGGGCGGCGGCGGCCTGGGCGGGGAGGGAGGGAGAGGAGGACGGGGGGAGTGGAGAAGGACGAAGTGAGTTTTTAAGTCGAGCGTGGAGGGGTGGGGGGGCATGCACCACCGCCGGGACACATTGAAAGCCTTCCATCCCACCCCAAGTCTGCCTAGGCATATCACCTGGTAAGCGTCTGCCGCGGCGGTCAGGGCGGCAGCGACCCGTGCGGGCAGGGACGGGCGGCCGGATGCGGGCGCCTGCATTTCGTCGTCGTTTGTTCCTCTCTCAGTGCGCGGACGGGGCTGTCTTTTCTCTTTTCGGCGCCCGCACGGACAGCTCCCGCGCGGCCAGTCGTAGTGAGTGCTTGGAGTTGAGGGCACGCCCAGTTGGCGTGCGGGCGGGAAGGGTTTGCGCCCCAGGCCCCGCGTGGGCAGGGACAGAGGGGGTTGTCAAATCGGCGGGGAGCAGCAGCTGACGTTTAAGCGTGTTCGAGCGAGGTCGTGTCGGGGCCGCCCCCCCCCTGACCGACGTGACACTGCCCTCTCACATCGGTCATCCCCCGTCCCGCCCGCGCGCCCCGCGCCCCGCGCCCGAGTCTCGCCTCTCTCTCTCCATCGATCTCAATGCGCCTGGCTCCCAGGACCCGCCCGCCCAGCCTGCTGTCCGGGTGTGGACGCCGGACAGCACCGGCGCCGCCCTCCGGGTGCCCCCCGCTCGCGGCCGCCGGCGCCGGCGCCCGCGCCCCGCCGCACCCGCCTCGCCGCTGCCTCACCGCCATGGCGGCCCCGCCCGCCGCCCTGCCCGACATCATGCCGCCCGCGGCCCCGCCCCCGCCCGGCACACCGTCCACCCTCACCATCCGCCGCCCGGACGACTGGCACGTCCACTTCCGGGATGGGGCCGCCTTGCTGGGCAGTGTCGTCCCGCACACCGCCCGCGTGTTTGGGCGGGCGGTCGTCATGCCCAACCTGGCCCCGCCCGTCACCACCGTCGCCGCCGCGGCCGCCTACCGGGACCGCATCCTGGCGGCCGTGCCGGCCGGGTGCGCGGCGAGCAGGGGCTTCACCCCGCGCATGGCGCTGTACCTGACCGATGCCACGACGCCCGCTGACGTGCGCGCTGCGGCCGGGTCTGGGCTCGTCCACGGCTACAAGCTTTACCCGGCGGGGGCGACCACCAACTCCGCCAGCGGGGTGACGAGCCTGGATGCTGTCGCCCCGGCCCTGGCCGCCATGGCGGAGGCGGGGCTGCCCTTGATGGTGCACGGCGAGGTGACGACGCCAACCGTGGACGTGTTTGACAGGGAGGCGTTTTTCCTGGAGACCGTCGCGGGGCCGGTCGTTGCGCGCTACCCCACCCTGAAAGTCGTGCTGGAGCACATCACCACGTCCGAGGCCGTGTCCTTTGTGCGGGGCGCCCGGCCGGGCGTGGCGGCGACCATCACGCCCCAGCACATGCTGCTGTGCCGGAACGCGCTCTTCCGGGGCGGCCTCCGCCCGCACGCCTACTGCCTGCCCGTCCTGAAGCGGGACGCCCACCGCCTGGCCGTCCTGGGGGCGGCCACGAGCGGGGAGGCCCGCTTCTTCCTGGGTACCGACTCGGCCCCACACCCGGTGGGCGCCAAGGAGTCCGCGTGCGGGTGTGCGGGCATCTTCTCCGCGCCCGCCGCGCTCGGTCTCTACCTGGAAGCCTTTGAAAAGGAGGGGAAGCTGGCCGCGTTTGAGCGCTTTGCGTCCTTGAATGGGGCCGCCTTCTATGGCCTGCCCCCCTCTGAGGAGGTAGTCACCCTGGTGCGCGACCCCTGGACTGTGCCGGGCCAGTTTGAGTTTGGGGAGGGCGTGGTCGTGCCGATGGGGGCGGGGCGGCCGCTCGCGTGGCGGGTCGCGCGCGTCGGGGAGGTCGAGATGTGAAAATGCGTGAGACCCGTTGATCACCACTCCTCCTCCGCCCACCCTTTTCACACTCCTCCGCCCGTCAAGACCGCACCACGCAAGGCGTCCAGCCGTTCCGCCCGCGCCCGCACCCGGGCCCCATCCTCCGCGTGGCAGGCTGCCCGCTCCGCGCGTTCCGACGCCTCGGCGCACCGGTCGGCCGCGGCGGCCGCGCTCGCCGCGGCCTCGGCGGCCAGATAGGGGGCTGGGAGGTCGCTATAATCTTTGTCATAATCGTCCCAGGCTAAGCCGCCAGGTTCGCCATCGCCTGCGCCATCAACCCCTCCCCCGCCAGCAGCAGTCAGACGGGGCCACCAGGTGTCGGCGGGCGTCGCGGGCGCCGCCTCCCCGCCCGCCAACAGCTCCAGGTTGGCCTTCACCAGGCCCAGGACCAGCCCGTCCTCGCCCGCCCCGTTGCCGGCCGCCCAGGTGGACTCGCCCGGGACGATGTGGCGGGCCAGGCGGGCGTCCCACAGGGTGGTGAGCGTGGCGTCGCCTGGTTGCAGCCGCGCCCTGACGGTCACGCGGCGAGGGCGGAACCGGATTGAAAGGGACGCTGGGCAGAGGCCCCGTGGCGAGGCCGCGACCACCACCCGCACCTCGCCCGCCGACTGGCGCCACCGCACCCGCCCGTCCGGCAGTTCCACCCAGGCGTCCGGGGGCAAGTCCCGGGCGGCGTAGTGAATGCGGGACAGGCGGAACGGGTGGCGCCGGGCCGTGCCACCGCCGGCGCGGGGCGGCCCGTCAAGCGGCGCGCCGGCCGCGGTCGTCAGGCGGGCGCGCGGAGGGGGCGGGGGGAGGGAGAGGGACAGCTGGGGTGGTGCGGCCGCCAGGGCAGAGCAAGCAGGGCCTTTTTGGTCTGCCACTTCCAGCTCCACGCTCACGGCCGGGCAGTAGGCGGCGCCGCCGGCGTTGTCACCGCCGCCGCCGTCGCCCAGGCGCAAGAGAGACAGGCCGCTGCCGCCCACCAACCCTGAGACCAGGGCTGCAGCGGCGGCCGCGCCCGGCGCCCGCACGCCCGCGCGCACGACCAGCCCGCCACCCGCCACCCGCCGCACGCCCTCAATGCTGATGGCGGTGTGGGGGAAGGCGGTACCGGCCGCGCCCTCACAGGCGGCCGCCAGGGATGGCACCAGGCGCGCCCGGGCGGCCGGGGACAGCGAGGCCGGTGGCGGGTAGGCGAGGCGCACCGTCAGCCCGATGCCGCCCGGCTGGGACCGCACCAGGTCGCCCACCGCGCCCGTGGGCAGGTCAGCCTCTGCGCTGCGCAGCACGGCGGTCAAGCCGGCTTTGATGGCGGTCGCGGCTCGCTGGGCGGGTGATGCCGGGGGCCTCTCTTTTGTTGCACCCTCCTCTTTTCCAGGCGGCGACGGTGGCAGGCGTGCGAGGCCTGCCACCGCCGCCGCCGCGGCGGCCCGGCAATCCCGCCCCGCCACGCCAGGGGCGGCCAAGCATGCTTCTGCTAAGCGCAAGTGGGCATGGGCACAGGTGAGTGGTGGCGTGGCCGGGTCGGACGCGGCGGCGTCCACGGCCGCCCGACCATCCACGACCGCCCCGGCCCACCCGCCAGCCTCCGCTGCGATGGCGGACCGCTCGCCCAGCGCGGTGGCCGCGTGCAGCGACCGGTCCGCGTCCAGCACCCAGGCCGCTAAGTGTGCCCGCCACTGCCCAGCAAAGGCAGAGGCGGCCCCGCCCGCTGTCGGCGGCGGCGGCGGGGCGTCAGACGCGGGGGCGGAAGGGTGCGGGGAGGAGGGGGGAGGAGGGGGCGCGCCGTCGCCCTCCCCCTCGCCCGCCAGCCCTTCCTCCGCGGCCCGGCCCTCGCCGACGGCGACCAGGCGTTCAGCGGCGGCTAGCAAGGCGGCCGTGGTTGGGGTGGAGGACGCGGCGGACGGGCGGACGTCGGGGATGAGGGCGAGGGCCTTTTTGTTTTTGTTTTTGTTGGTGGCGGTGCGGGGGGGGGCGAGGGAGTTAGAGGCCGGAACGGCGAGGGCGCGCCCCGCCCCATCGCCGTCCCTGACCGGCGCCTCCGGCAGACGCCCGCCCACCACCCCATCCTCCAGCAGGCTCATCAGGCAGCGGGCCACGTCGCGACGGGGCAGGCGGGCGACAGCCCGGGCGGCCGCAAGGCGGACGGCGGGCGGGTCCCCCCCCGCGGCCGCGCACGCGCGCAGTGCCGCCAGCGCTTCCACGTGCCGCCCCGCGCCGGCCAGGGCGGCCGCCAGGCGCCAGTGCGCCTTGTCCCAGGCCGGGGCGAGAGACACGGCCTCGCTGGCCGCGGCCAGGGCGGGCGCCGGCCGGCCCGCCCGCAGCCAGGCCAGGGCCCGGTTGGACGCAAGGCGCGCGCGCTCAGACGGCGGGGCGCCCGCCGGCAGGGCCGCGGCCGCGGCGCCATACCCGGCCGCGGCCTCGCCCGCGTTGCCGGCCGCCAGGGCGACGTCGGCGGCGGCCTTCAAGTGGGCGGACCGCATGCGGGCGAGGACGAGGTCGGTATGAGGGAGAGCAGAAGGCGAGGCGAGCATTTTTTTGGATGGGTGTGTGAAGGGTAGGAGGCGGGTCGGTGGTCGAGCACTGTGATCACATTTGCTCACACTCTCATCCTCGCACAATGTCCGGCCTCTACAGCGACCTGCCCGAGGTCAGCGGGGCAGGCGGCAACCAGCAGCCGCCCTTCAAGCAGGCCGCCTGGGCGGGCGGCGCGGCGGCGTCCCTGGCCGGGCCGGCCGTCGCACGGCCGCCCGGCCCGGCGCTGCCCAAACCCCGACCCCGAGCCCCTCTCCCACCCCCGCCGCCCGGCCCGCCACAGCCCGCCGTCCCGCCCCTGCCTCCCTCTTCCGCGGCTGCCCTCCTTTTCAGTGCGGGGCAGGACCCGGAGGAGGAGGGCGGGCAGGCGGAGGGCGAGTACGACCCCGCGGCCCCAAACTCTTACCCGGCCGTCATTGCCGTGCGCGCTAGCGCAGCGGGCGCGGCGGCGGCCGCGGCGGCCGCGGCGGATGAGGCGTCCGCGTCGGCCGCCGCGGCCGCCGCGGTGACCGCGCTGACGGGCGAGCCCGCGGGCGTGGAGCGGGGCCTGCCCCTGGCCGCCCGGCTGATGGCCAGGATGGGGTGGGTCGAGGGGGAGGGGCTGGGGCCAAAGGACGGGCGGCGGAAGGGCGTGACCGCGCCCTTGGTCGCCCGCAAGACGGGGGCCCTGGCGGCGACCATCGGGCTGGGCGCTGAAGTCAGGATGGGCGGGTGGGGTGGAGGGGCGGGGCTGGGAGCGGCAGCGCGGGAGGGCGAGGACGAGGGAGGGTGGGGAGAGGGGGCGGCACCACCAGGCAAATGACGAGGCCACCAGGCAGATGACGAGGGGGGTAGCTTTATGTTTTTCTTTTTTGGAACATGGGGATTCACGGGTCTCGGACTTACTTTTCTACACACCGCCCACACACGCACGCGCTCTATCTCACATCCCGCCCTCAGTTGGGCGCCTCCCGCCCGAAATCAAATTCCTGGTGGAGGCGCGCGTCGACGGGCGGGTTGCGTGCGTAGAGCGTCCCGCCCGGGCGGTAGGGGACCTTGTAGACGTCCGGGTGGGATTTGGAGGACAGGAGGGCTTCACCACGGGCGAGGAGGCGTTCCGCTTCGAACTGGTCGGCCTGTGCGAGGGCGGGAGAGAGACGGGGCGGTTCGTGAGAAGAGAGAGAGATGAGCAGGGAGGCCAGTGGGTGGTCGAGGGCGCGGATGAGCGCGCCACTGCTGCTCCTCTTTCGTCCCACACACCCGCGCCTCTTTGCTGGCTCACATTTTTGTGGGCCTCAAACTCGGCCCGGATCTTCTCGGCCTGCGTGTGGGGGGGAGGGAGAGAGCGTGTGAGGAGGCGCCGCGCCGCGGGAGAGGAGAGGGAGCGCTCGCCGCCGTCGCGCCGGTCAATTTCCTCTCTCCACTTTCTTACCTCCGTCCAGAACAGCTCCCGGTTGACCGCCCAGGATAGGAGGTGCTTAAGGGACCGCCGGTAGAGGGACTGGGCCTGCGCCTTCTGGGCGGCGCGGAGGGCGGTCGACATCTATTTAGGAAGACAAAGGAAAGATCGGTCAGCGGTCGACTTGGGTTGTGACAAAAGGTGAATGCTTTTTTTTATCTTTCTTTCTTCTGAGCCGCGCCGGCCAGCCCTCCCCTCCAACCATGGCGGACCCCAGTACCCCGCCCGAACCCAGCACGGCCAGTTCCTCAGGCATGTCAGCCTTCGCGCCCGCCGCCCGCCTCCAGCCCTGGGTGGATCGCCTGTCATCGCAGGCCGGCCCGGCGAGTGCGGCGGTCGTGGCTGGCGCCATCCTCGTGAGCGCGCTCCTGGTGATGATAGGTGAGGGGAGGGTGCGGTTTGGGACAGCGGGAGGGTGACGGAGTGCGTCTAGTACATGCTGGCATTCGCGGAACGGGCAAAGGAGGACGGGTGCGCGGGGGAGGGGGAGGGGGGCGCGCACACAACCGATCGGCACACGGTTTTTCAACCTTTCCAGTCACCCTTTTTTTCGTCGCCCTCGTCTCTTCGTCTCTCTCCAGCAATCCTCCGCCGCTCCCGGAGCCGCGTGCCCTCCTCCACCTCGCGGCGAGCCTCTGGACCAGCCATCCTTATTTCCGGCCCCTCGGGTGCCGGCAAGACCACCCTCTTCCTGCGCCTGCGGGACGGCGGCGGCGCGCCTTCCTCTGCCCTTGGCACCATCGCGTCGCTCTCCGAAAACGAGGCGCCCGCGGCCGCCCCCGCCTCTCCCTCCACCCGCCTCGTCGATGCCCCGGGCCACCCGCGCCTGCGTGCGCTGGGCGCCTCGCACGCCCCGGCCGCGGCCGGCCTGGTGTTTGTGGTGGATGCGGCGGCTTTCCTGGCCGGGAAGGCGGAGGCCGCCGACGCGCTGGTGGGCCTGCTGCGGGCGGGCCTCGGCACCAAGGCCGGCCGCCGGCGCCGCCCCTCCGCGCCGGGGGGGCCGCCCATCCTCCTGGCCTGCAACAAGGCCGACCTGGGGGCGGCCGCCTACTCGCCCGACTTCATCCGTAAGCGCCTGGAGCGGGAGATCGAGGCCGGGCGGGCGGCGGCGGGCGGGACGCTCGCCCCGCCTGATGAGGACGGGGAGGGGGGCAGCGCTGGCGGCGCTGTGCTGGCGCCGCCAGGGCAGGCCTTCACGTTTGAGGGGCTGGCCAAAGTAGGTGGGGGGCGGCTGACAGCGGTGGCATGCGCGGCCGGGAAGGGCGAGGTGAGCGCGGTGGAGGCGTGGCTGGCAAGAGAAGGGTTCTAAATGTCAAAATGGGAATGTGATATAAAAAAAAATGTAGAAAAAAAGCTTTTTCTCATTGCGCCGCCCCTCGCTCTAACCCTGCCAGGGCCGCGCCCTCAAACCCGCCGCCGCCGCCACCCATGCGCATGGAGTACGCACCACCCCGGCTGGGCCCGCCCACCCTGCCACCACCACCGCCGGGCGCCTCGTACGCGGCGTTCAGCTTGTCCACCAGCGCGGCAGTCAGGGCGGTGCCCCGGGTGACCGTCGCCAGCAGGACGGTCGCCAGGACCTCCACCTGCTCGGTGCCGAAGGCGGCGTCGAAGCCGGGGCCCGCGGCGGCGGGCAGGCGGGCGGCCAGGGCGGCCGCGGACCGGGCTAAGGACCGGGGGGGCGGGGCAGCCGGGTCGGCGCTCTGCACGCACAGCGCGGCGGCCAGGGCCTCCACCCGGGCCGCCAGGCCGCCGACCGCGCCCGCCAGGTCCCGGTAGTGGGCCGCCAAAATGGCGGCCCCGCCTGTGGAGCCGGGTGGCAGGGTGCGGGCCGCCTGGGCGACGCCGATGCGTTCGGCTTCGGACGCGTCCACCGAAAAGGGGACAGGGATGAAGGAGGCCGCGGGCACCACCCCGCCTGGCGGGGCGGCCGCCGCCGCGCCGGGCACGCCGCCCCCACCGCTGCCGCCGCCGCCCGCCGCCGTGCCGCACTCGTACAGGCGAATGGGTAAGGGGGCGGTCAGGGCGCCGCCGCGCCCGTCGCCGGCCGCCGCCACGGGCGCGGGCGGGGCGGCCGGGTCAACCAGGAGGCCGACCGCAGCCTCGTTCAGGGAGGAGACGGCCGCGTGCAGCGGTTCGTGGAAGGGCAGGGCCAGGGCCGGCCCGGGCGCGGTGGCGTACCAGCCGACGACGTCAAGGTCCGGGAAGGTCTGCTTGTCTACGGGTGCGAGAGGGGGAGGCGCGGGGACGGGGAGAGAGTGAGGAAGGGCGAAGATGGGTGGTGGGTGGGGAGGAGGGCGCGCAGGGAAAAAAGCAAAAAAACAAGCCACGCTGTTTTGCCTCGCCACGCCCAGGCAACCCACGCACGCCCAAGCCATGCAACGCCGGGCTGGTCTCTACCTCCCCCTCCACACACTCACATTGGTCCAGCTTCTTGGCCAGCACGCCCTCGTTCAGCAGGGGCGCGCCCGTGCCAGCCTCGCGCACGTGAGGCGCCTCAAACGAGTTGCTCACATCCACGGCCCGCCCGACCTGGGTGCCCAACAGGATGCCGAGGCAGGTCGGGGGTGGAGACCCCTCCTCGGAGGCGGGGCGGTTGGCCAGCAGGCGGGTGTGGTGGTCCGAGATGTTGATGAGGACGAGCTGAGAGTTTGGGAGGGGGGGGGGAGGCATCAAAAAAACACGAGCAGAGGCTTTTGGTGCGCGCTACACCCTGACTATCATCTCTGCCCGTGCACATACTCACCGGGTGCAGCGCGTACGTCACTCCGCTGACTGAGGCTGGGGCGGGGGCGTCGGGTGACATGGCTGTTGAGGTGAGCGCGCGCAAGAAGAAGAGAGCACGGCGCGCTCCACGCGCTTGTTTTTTCAGAGTGCCCACACACACACGTGCTCGGGGCGGCTTCTTCGATCCTGAAATTGGGAAGAAATGCTGGCGATTGCAGTCTCCGCGTCGGCCTCCGGACGGCCCGCGCCCGCCACCCGCGGGCGCCGCCCCCCGCCGCCTGGCGTCCGCTTACGCCGGGGCGACCTCCCCACGGGCCGTCGCCAGCCCTGGCTGGTGGAGTACCAGACCTCCCTCGCGGGCCTGGGGCTGGACGGTGGTGAGCATGCCCCCGTCGCTGTCCTTTTGTCGGTCACGACCACGGGCGCCGGCTTCTTCGTGCGCGGCCGCCTGGACAGCCCGGCCCTCACGCTCCCGTGCGAGGCGTGTGGCACGCGCGTGCCCGTCTCCCTGGAGGCCGCCACCTTTGAGGTGTGGTTGGACCCCTCGGGTGGCGGGGTCAACGGCGGGGTCGACGGCGGCGACGCGGACGCGCTGCCCTGGCCGGCCCACGCCTCGGCCGTCGACTTGACGCCCGCCGCGTCGGGCGCGGGCAAGGCGGCCCTGCCCGGGCGGGTAGTGTGCGGTGCGCCAGCCTGTGCGGTGGTGGAGTGGGTGGCGGGGCGGGAAGCAGGAGCAGCGCCCCTGCCGGTGGCAGGTTCGGCGTTTGGGCGGCTGGCTGGGTTGAAGGACCGCCTCCTGGAGAGGCAGGACAGGAAATTGAATGACAGGCGCGTGTAGCTCACAGTGTGTGTCGACCGCCTTGACCCGCCAGCACCTGCCCCTCCGCCGCGGCGGCCGTCGCCAAGGTTTGTTCGTGAACCCTAACCACCGGGGGGGAGAGGCGCGCCTTTCGTGTGGGGTCCGCGCGGGCCATCACCGCCTCACGCCTTTCTTGCGTGGACCGATCCTTAAGGGAGGGAGGGCGCTCTGGCACGGGTCGCTCGGGCTGGGCCGGCCGGCGGCGGTGGTCGGCGGGGAAGGCATCGAGAACAGCGGAGAGAGGAGTAGATTAATGTAATGGAGTGTGCTTCGTTTCTTGTGGACCCACCGCCGTCGCCGCCCCTTGCAAGAATTCCCCCTTCGCATGCAGCTCTGCCTGGGCGGTGTCTAGGCCGGTATCCCCGGCGTCGATTCGGATGCGAGGAAAAGCGGCCCGGGCGGTCAGCATGAGGGGGACGGGCGTTTGGCCTAGCGCTGGGAAAAGGAGACATGAAGAGGGGAGAGACAATGGCAGGCTCCTCATCACTGTGCGTTTTTTTCCTTTCCAACCTTCCCTCTCCCCTCCACCCCTCCTCACCACCTTGGCCGCCTCCCCACCCGTCCCGCCTCGCTCCTCCCACCACGACACTCCACCGGCACGAGCGTGAGCGAAGAAAAGCAACCCCCCCAATCAAAATGTCTGGCGTCCAAACCCAAAACGTGTTTGACCTGCTGGAAGACGGCGACGCGTCGGTCGAGGAGTTGAGCAAGAAGCTTGCCAAGCAGGCGGCCGCCAAGCCGGCAGCCGCGCCCGCAGGTAAGGGAGACTGGATGAGAGATGGAGGAAGGCCTGCCATCCTGCCGCCGTGGGTGAGAGGAGGGCGTGAAGGCTCGGGGCCGCGCGACTGTCGCGGGGCTCGCCGCTGCGGGGGCGATGGCGTTTTTTTCTTTTCTTTCTCTCTGCGATCCGAGTTACGGCTGGCGCTCCAGCTCGCGTTTGGAGGGGCTTGCGCCCTCTTGACTCGTGCCCACTCCTCCACCGGGGACGTTTCATCGTACGTGCCCCACACTCGCGCGGATGGTTGGTCGAATCGGCGGCGTCCACGCCCCCCCCCGGCGGGGCCCAAGAGACGCAGCAGCCGCATTGGGGAGCTGCGTCCCCCTCTCCCCCATCGCTCTCTCACCGTCTCTCTCCCCTTTCCTCCCCCCCTCCACACCAGCTGCCACCCCTAAGCCCGCCGCGGCGTCCGCGGTGGAGGCCCGCCTGCGCGGCGGGGACGCGGCCCGGGGCGCCGGCCCCGGCCGTGGCGGCGCCGGCGGGCGCGGCCCTGCCGGCGCGGGCCGCGGGCGCGGCGACCGCCCACCCCGCGCTGTCGAGGGCGGGGACGCCTTTGGCGAGCCCGCCGGCCGGGGCCGCCCGCTGGGCGGGGGCCGGGGCGATCGCGGCCGGGGCCGCGGCGGCGGCGGCGCCGCTGATGGGCGGCGCCGGGACTACGACCGCCGCGACGGGACGGGCCGCGGGTGAGTGTCTGCCTTTTTTTTTTTTTTTTCCTTCTTGCCGGCAGAGGCGGCGGCACGGAAGAAGGGAGGTGTTGGGGGGCGCCGAGGCTATCGGAAGCACGCCCACACCCCTGCAGGAGTCGCCTTGAGAACTCCTACGTCTCCAGGGCCGGAGGAGGATGAGGGCGGGGCCAGGGCGCTGTGGCGGGGCGGCGGGGGCTCGAGACCCCCTCTCAGGGTAGGGATAAGAGGCGCTCCCGGCGGCTCCCCCCCTCTTTCCCAGAAGCTGACCTGGCCCCCCGCGCGCCGTTTCCATATTTTCCTCACCCCTTTCTCTCCACACTCTCCGCTCCCCACCCACCCTCCCACACTCCACAGCAACGAGACCGAGAAGCGCCACGGCGCTGGGCGCGGCAACTGGGGCACGGAAGGCGCGGAGGGCGAGGGCGGCGGCGAGGGCGGCGGCGGGGGCGCGCCCGGCGAGGAGGGCGCGCCCCGCCGCGAGCGCCGCGAGCGCCGCCCGCCTGTCGAGGAGGACCCGGCCACCGCGGCGGAGCGGGAGGCCGCCGCCGCCGCCGCCGCCGCGGAGGCCGAGCTGGAGGCCAAGCAGATGACCCTGGAACAGTATGAGGCGGCCATCAAGGACAAGCGGGCGGCGCTGAACAAGGCGGGGGGCAAGGGGGCGACGGTTGACGCGTCGGCGCTCGAGGGCCTGAAACCGTTCGAGAAGGTAGGCGTTGAGGCCGCCGTCGGCCTGTCGGCGGGCAAGGACATCGCCGGCACCCGCAAGTCGGGCGCGGGCGGTGCGGCCCCCTCCGCCCTGGCGGCGGGGACCAAGCCCGCCGTCGCGACGGGCTTCCGCATTGCCAGCGGGGAGGAGCGCCCGCCGCGCGACTCGGAGGGCGGCGGCCGGGGCGGGCGCGGCGGGCGCGGCGGCGGCCGCGACGGCGGTGGCCGCGGGGGCGGCCGCGGGCGCGGCGACTCGGCCGGCGCCGCCGCCGCCGCCTCCCGCGGTGGCCGCACCGTCACCTCGTCCGGCCCGGCGCCGGCCATCAACGACTCGTCCGCCTTCCCCACGCTGGGCGCTTGAGAAATGAAAATGTTGGTGAGAGAGGTGTGTTGCGGATGGAAAGTGGAGAGAAAGAGAGGGTTTCACCATATAAAAACAAAGGCTTTTCTTGTGCCGGCGTTGCGTGCGTTGGCGTGCGTAGGTGTGTGAGTGGGGTTGCGTGTGGCTGGGGAGCTGTTTCCTGGGTGGTGTGTGTGTGTGTCGGGTGTGAGTGTGGGGGTGAGAGCCCTTTTTTCCTTGGATGGGCGTGGGCTATATGCATTTGGGAGGGGAGACGGAGGGGGAGGGCCGCACTCTGTTTGCCCTTCCCTGCCCCTCCTTCCCCCCTTTTTGTTTTGTTCTTCGAAGAGAGTGGAGCGGGCTGCTGTGTTAATGTCCGGCGCGGCGGTGTGCGAGAGAGAGATGAAGAGAGAGGCGCGCGCGGGGTGGTTGACTGAGAGTAAAAAACAAGAATGGAAGGTGGACCTGCGCGCCTTTTCTGAATGTGGTGGTGGGAGATGGGGACACGCCGCCGGTAGCACCTCACACACGCGCACGCACGCTACAGGGGACCCCCCTGTGATGCGCGCGCGGGCGCCGGCGGGCGCACTTCCCCTCCCCCTCTCAACGCCACACGCACAGCCCCCCCCCTCCTCTCTCTCTCTCTCTTCAGGCAGGGGGTTGCCACACACACACACCCGCCCCGCCACCGCCGCCACACACACGCCAGAGGCCACCTACTTTTTCTCATCCTTGACGTCGGCGTCGTAGGTGTTGTCCGCACCGCCGCCCGAGGACGCGCCGCCGCCCGCCGCGTCACCCCCGCCGCCAGGCTCACCACCCCCGCCGCCGCCCGTCCCCTTGTTGAGGGCCTCTCCGATCTTCATCAGAGCGGCCTGCAACTCCTTCACCGCCGCCCGGATCTTCTCGGCGTCGCCCTCGCCCTCGCCCAGGGTCTCCCGCACGGTCGCAACCGCCTGGTTGATGGCGTCCACCACGGACGCCTCCACCTTGTCCTTGTACTCGGCCACCGATTTCTCCGCCGAATAAAGAGCGGTCTCTGCCTCGTTGCGCGCCTCCACGCCCGCCTTGCGCTCCTTGTCCTTGGCCGCGTACGTGTCCGCCTCCTTGACCATCTGGTCGATCTGGGACTCGGACAGGCCGCCCGAGGACTCAATGCGGATAGCCTGCTCCCGACCCGTGGCCTTGTCCTTGGCGGCCACGTGGACGATGCCGTTGGCGTCAATGTCAAACGTCACCTCGATCTGGGGCACGCCCCGCGCTGCGGGCGGGATGCCGGTGAGCTCGAACTGGCCGAGGAGCTTGTTGTCCGCCGCCATCTCGCGCTCGCCCTGCAACACCTTGATGCCGACCTGGGTCTGGGAGTCGGCGGCCGTGGAGAAGACCTGCGCCTTCTTGGTGGGGATGGTCGTGTTGCGGTTGATGAGGCGGGTGAATACGCCACCCAGGGTCTCAATGCCCAGGGACAGGGGCGTCACGTCCAGGAGGAGCAGGTCCCGGACGTCCCCGCGCAGGACGCCGCCCTGGAGGGCGGCCCCCATGGCGACCACCTCGTCCGGGTTGACGCCGCGGGAGGGTTCCTTGCCAAACAGCTCCTTCACCATGGCCTGCACGCGCGGCATGCGGGTCATGCCACCGACCAGCAGCACCTCCTTGATGTCGGAGGGGGAGACGCCCGCGTCCTTCAGGCAGTCCAGGCAGGGCTGCTTGGTACGGGCGAGCAGGTCGGCGGTGAGCGCCTCCAGCTTGGCCCGAGTCAGGGTGACGGACAGGTGTTTGGCGCCCGAGGCGTCAGCGGTGATGAAGGGCAGGTTAATGTCGGTGGAGGACGCGGACGACAGCTCGCACTTGGCCTTCTCCGCCGCCTCCCGCAGGCGCTGAATGGCCAGCTTGTCGCCGCCCAGGTCGATGCCCTGGTCCTTCTTGAACTCGGCGATCAGGTGCTTGAGCAGCGTGTTGTCAAAGTCCTCGCCGCCCAGGAAGGTGTCGCCGTTGGTGGCCTTGACCTCAAAGACCCCGCCGCTCATCTCCAGAATGGAGATGTCAAAGGTGCCGCCGCCCAGGTCGTAGACCGCAAACAGCCCCTCCTTCTTATCCGCCCCGTAGGACAGGGCGGCCGCCGTCGGCTCGTTGATGATGCGCTTGACGTCCAGGCCCGCGATGCGGCCCGCGTCCTTCGTCGCCTGGCGCTGGGAGTCGTTGAAGTAGGCGGGCACGGTGATGACGGCCTCGGAAACGGGGCGCCCCAGGTAGGCTTCCGCCGTCTCCTTCATCTTCATGAGCGTGAAGGCTCCAATCTGGGAGGGCGAGTACTTCTCGCCGCCCGCCTCCACCCAGGCGTCCCCGTTGGGCGCCCGCACGATCTTGTAGGGCACCATGGCCGCCTCCTTCTGGGTCTGGTCATCCGAGAAGGACCGCCCGATCAGGCGCTTTGTGGCGTACACAGTGTTTGTTGGGTTGGTCACGGACTGGCGCTTGGCGGGCAGGCCGACCAGGCGCTCGCCTTTGTCCGTAAAGGCGACGACGGAGGGCGTGGTGCGGGCGCCCTCCGCGTTCTCAATGACTTTCGCCGTCTTGCCCTCCATGACCGCGACGCACGAGTTAGTTGTCCCCAGGTCGATGCCGATGATCTCGTTGCCTGCCGCGCGGAGGGTGGTGGAACTACAAAGGAGAGAGTGAGAGCGGGTCAGAGAAAGTTTTGGTGAGAGTGAGAGAGAGGGGGGGGGAGCGCTGCCGTCGCGGACTGGGCGGCCACGCCGGAGACGCGGGCGAGTGACAGCGTGCCTCCCATAAAAAACTCTCCCATCGCATCATCCCCTTTCATTTCTCACCTGAAACTCGCGCCAGGGGCGGGCAGGTACGCATCACTGGCGCGCAGCTGTGTGTGGACGAGGGGAGGGAGTTGGTGCGAGGGGTGCGGCTAGGAGAGAGAAACTCGCTTCCTCCATCTAGAAGGCGCTCCGGGCCGACGGCTCTGTGCTTCTCTGCCCGGCCGCCCGCGCCCCACCCCACCCCACCCCGCACCCCCCCACCCCAGGAATCCTCACGCACCACACTGCCCGCCGAGCGGCGCAAGTGCTGGGCAGCCTGCCGCAGCATTGGGTTGAATACGATGAAAAGGGAGCAGAAGAAGAATCGTCCGCTGTTCGCGTCTCTGACGCCACTGCCTTTCCTCTCTTCCATCCATCCATCCGCTGGGGATGCCTCTTCTCTCTCTTCTTTGCCGGTCTCCTCTACAATTCCCCCCGCGTCCAATCCC
>Ga0315289_10000775_pt1 | contig 49202 bp, 62 predicted proteins | sample YL17G11_40_MG_FD_203452 | JGI IMG/M metagenome (GOLD analysis project Ga0315289, IMG submission 203452) | Sediment microbial communities from Yellowstone Lake, YNP, Wyoming, USA - YL17G11_40 | ecosystem: Environmental > Aquatic > Freshwater > Lake > Sediment | place: USA: Wyoming | collected... | reverse complement strand
ATTAAAGAAAATAATAGGAGATGATAGCGCGCGCTAGTCGCTCTTATTTTCCAAATCGGGAGTGTGTCCTTAAATGGGCCATTGTGACGTTAGATTTATTAACGATACTGTAAATGCATGATGTTCTACGCGCCGAAGCGATTGTTCGTATTTCAGCCCTTTGATTTGGAATGTCTTTGAACGTTCGCTCTATAAAATTCAGGGAAACGTTGCATTCGTGCCTTGTTTATTTCAAGGTATCCGTTGCTTGTCCTTGTCAAGCTGTCATATTCGATGGTTACATTACCATAATAAGATAGCAAGTCCGGAACTTCTAATTTTATTTCGTTCAGATGTACCAACATCTCTACTATGAATACTCCCAGCGAGTCTGAACTACTTGGATACATTACAGGAAAGCCATCGTACATATAGTAAACAATTCCTTTGTTTATGACAACGACATTTTCTACAAGGAAATTTTCGTTCGTGCGATTAGCATATCCGGGAGACTTCTTTGAGTAGGAATGAGAGCTGTAACTTTGGTCATATTTCTTGTTCAATGAAACGTAGTTTTCATAAATCGCTTCGAGCGATCGTTTGTCATCGTAACATATTATAGAACCCAATGGGGGAATTATGTCAATCATTTCGTTGGTCGACACATTCTTGGGAGATTCCAATAGTCTCTTCACAGAGCGTATTTGTTCAAAACCAGTTTTCATTGCAGAATTCGTGAGTCTAGTTTTGACCTCTACTACAGCGTAGACTCCTTCAATGGGCAAGACTTGGTTTAGATTTTCATCTGTGAATATGCAAGGGCAGTTTAGAGCATCATATATTATTATGTCACATTGTCGGCTCATGACACCTGCAGGTGATATTACTTTACCTTTTCAAATCCCGTACTTTCTTGGCAATACGGAGCGAAGTATTTCTCGCAAGATGGACTCGTTGCTCATGCCTTTTTCGAGGCTATGTTTGATCAATTCTGATGTTTTTGCCTTGATTGAGGCCATCTCACTTAGTTGTCTAAAGGCTTCTTTCAAATATGGAGGAACTGTGGACGTGTTCGTTTCTTTCACTCTATGATACCTCTCATTAAATAGTCTGTGACAGACAATATATGGAAAGATATGGCTAGTCTATTATCTTTAACTCATGCGCTTTTTCTCTATTCGCTCACCTCCAGAGCGCGCGCTAGGGTACTTATCTAGCGGCCCCTAAGGAAGCTTGCAAATCACTAGAATAGGAAAAAATTGAGAAAAGGTCAACATTAAAGGTCCTTTAAACTATCTTCTTTCGTTGAACCTATGTGTTAGATGTATTGAACAAGAATTTGCTTTTGCAAAGCTGATACGTTGATATGCAAGTTGACATAAGCTCTACTGCTCGATTTATTCTAGAGACAATTACACTTAACTCCAAGAAAGCTGTTTCTCCACGGTCTAGGAGAGCTCCTTTTGGAATGTCTCGGAGCAACCTATCGCAAGCCTCAAGTCCTTCCAGCATCTGAGGCTTGATAATCTCAACAAAGACGTTTATCCCTGTGCGACCAAACAGACAGTCAAGGTCGAGTGCCAAGTTTATATGAGATCTCATATACTCAAGGCTATGAATGACATCAGCTTCATCAAAATCGGACAACATCTATGAAGGAAGAGAGCCAACACAGCATGAGATTGCACGCGTATCAACTCAACGCAAGATAGGATTGTACAGAGAAATCGTCAGCAAATTCTATGAATCAAAGAATGCTGAAAGAAGAGGAGCAGTGAAGCCCGAACCGTTGAATTTTGAAACACTAAAGAAATTCTTTCTGTTCAAGTTTGAAGAGCTTGAAAAGGACTTGTATTTTCGAGAAGCAACAGGTTTCAAATGCGTAGAACAAAAAGCCATAAGAGGAGCGTGGGGCTCCGACCCTGAATCATTCTTTTTTATGAAATTGAGAATACACGACTTATGGCCTATTCAACAAAACATTGAATATTACGACGAATCAAAGTTGTTTTCTGTTATTGAATTTCTATATGATTATGCGTCAGAACCCAAAAGGAAATGGTATCATAAATGGAATGGTTGCGGATGGCATGGTGAAGATTATGATGAAGCAAGCGGAAAGGCAAGATATCGTGAAGAGATGAACAGCATTCTAAAGAACTACGAGTCAGGATATGAACTGTCTGCAACAGGTGAAATTCTAAAAATCACGCCAACTGGTTTGGAGTCCATATCGGAAGAAGTAGTGATAACAGGTGACTCGAAAAACATAGATGATAGAATACATGGAGCAATCACCAAGTACAGACGGTATAATGCGACTTTGGATGACAAGAAGGATGCTGTCAGAACATTGGCTGATATCTTGGAATATTTGAAGAAAGAAGGCGTTACACTTCCGGCCAAAGATGATTCTGACCTTTTCAACATAATAAACAACTTTGACATGCGCCATCATAACCGTGAGCAACAAGGGGGATATGACAAAGATGCATGGTATGATTGGATGTTCTACACTTTTCTGTCTTCAATCAACGTCCTCTTGAAGCTCCGAAAGCCAAAATGAAGATGGCGCACGCTTTGGAAAAAAGGAGGGTTTAGCGGAGGGGTCTTTTGTGTTGTCTTTGTCTAGCAGTGACCATGGTGGTTGATGTGAGCGCGATGAGTATGAGCAGCGTTGAAGTCCATGTGGGAAACTCGGGCACTGTCCAGCCAGACACATTTGAATAGATGATTTGGATGTCTTCCGACGATGTTGTTGTGTATGCGCCTGTCTGACTGGTGGTTTCTTGCAGTATCTCAACGAGGACGCCTGTCGACTTGTCCCAGTACTGGTCAGTACTGTAACTCTGTGTTCCAGACGAGGAGGGCATGTTGAAGTGGTTTGTGTCTCTGACACCGCTTAAGTACGTTCTAGGCACGGTCTCGTTTATGATCCAAGTATTGAATGGCAAAGAAGTGTACAACGAATCGCCTGCGGCCAGGTTGGCTGAAATGACGAGGCCCGTTAGGTTCTCACCATCTCCAGTGTTTACGTTTACCCAGCCGCCCGTGGTAGTTTCGGTCCCGTTCTTGTAATGGCTTGTCGTTTGTCCAGTTATGTTTGTGCCAGAAATGGCTGTAATGGTAAACCCTAACCATTGTGTATCGTTGAGATCTACTAGATCGGAAGGAGGCGATGCACTCGGGTCGTTCGAACTCCAGCTAACGGTGGCTCTGTACCTAAACGTGTTACCCACACCAACGCCTACGGTCCTCGTTTGAGCTGAAGCTGCCACGACCAGTGCAAACAACAAGAACGTTGAGATCAAATTGAGCAACACGATTCTGCTGTTCATGTTATCACACGCCGTATTTTTCTCTTTCAGGATTTATTGCTTTCGATAGAATGGCGCGCGACTAATCGTAAGAATTATCTAATCGAATGTTCATAAAAAAACCAATTGCGATACAGAAAGGTTGTTATTTTTGGATAGTCGTGGAGCGAGAAAATTCATAATTAAAATTCCAAAAGCACTAATGATTAGAAAAGCTTTAGCTTTTTGCATACCTAGAAAAAGTCTCATAGGCATCGGTGTGTCATTTGCTGTTGCTGAAATTGCCTTCTATCTATTCCACTATTTCCTTGCCACGCCTGTTTTCACAATACTGATTCCAACAATTCTGCTTGGTATTCCACTAGTCATAGTGTTCGCTCTGAATATCTCATCTGCAATTGTGATAAGAAAAGATTGTTATAAGTGCCAGCTTGGATTCCACATAATTGCTCATGAGCAAACCCACTTGATACTCAATTCCCTAGATGAGCATAGAGTAGAAGAAGAAACTCTAAAACAGACTGGAGCCCAATTAGTTCCCATTCTTCTTTCAAATCCTACTATGTGCAAAGATTGCTTCTTTAGATGGCGAGAGATGTATTGTCAGGCAACATACAGTTATCTCAAAAAGAATTAGCATCATTTGCTTGGTTAGTGCATGCCTTTCAGAAACCTTGATTTATAGAGTGTGAAGAACGCGCACAAATAGTAGGAAGTACAAAGATAGAAGAGAATTAGGCTTTTACATCAACTTCTTAAGCACTGAATTAGATGTGTTTAGAATTAAGTGTCTTACATTGAACACTGGTTTCATGCTCGATACAAACATTTTCAACAAAGTTTTGGATGGACAGGTCTGCATTGATATTTTCTCCAAAAGCTCAATCTATGTAACCCATATTCAACATGATGAGCTAAAAGCAACCAATAATGTTCTCCGAAGAAAGCAACTATTGGGAATCTTTCATCTAATAGAAAAGAAAAAGATAGATACTGAATCAGCAGTTTTTGATGTCTCTAGGTTTGATGAAGCCAAGTTTTCAGATGACTCACTTTACGAGCAAATCAAGAAGGAATTGGACGCAGTGAAAAAGAAGCCTAACAACATACAAGACGCATTAATTGCGGAAACTTCGATTAAGAACAATCTGATTCTGATTACAACAGATGGTATTCTTCAAGAAATTGTTTGCAGACTAAATGGTGGAGCTATGTCTCTATCTGAATTTTGTAGCAAATACGGTTAGTGGTTGCACGCGCGCGCTAGAATGATGCTGAGACTAGCCACGGTAGCGGTTTTCGCCTTTGATCTGAGAATCAAGGCTAAAGCAACTATGTCGATAATTCCAACAACCACCGCTCCAGCAATTGCGGCTTTACCATAAATCGTGGCTAGATAGGGAGCAACATCAATGTAGGGTATTAGCTCCGGATGACCATGGGATGCACGTTGAATCGTAGCGGAAGCCCATTGATTGTAAGCAACAATCGTCCATGCTGCAAAACACACGTAAGCAATCGTTAAAAGAAGCACTCCTAGTCTTTTTTTCCAATTTTTCAATACTTCTCACCCTCTTTTTTTATGTCTTATCAGCTTCGGTCAATCATTCCTGCAAACTGCGAGTTATATAAAACCACATTTTAGAACAGGCATTCGCACGCTTAAGTTGGATTGTGACCTTAGATGTTGAAAGTGTGACCTTAGATTTATTAACGATACTGTAAATGCATGATGTTCTGCGCGTTCTTGCACTTAGCATGTCAGCAAACTAGCGCACTATGCTGTGGAAGATCACCTTCCGCGTGTGCTGCCGTCATAGAAGCTGAAGTATCCTTCCTTTTTTTGTTTCTTCGGCTGCGTGTGCGGGAGACATTGCCTCCTTTAAACGCTTCACTTTAACTTTACTCTCCACTCTTCGGGATTGACTGTTCAACTCAACTGTTAAAAGCTCTGAGAACCGCATGTTTTAATCCCCATTGACTCGAGGAAGTGAACAGTTTTGGCACAAAATACAGTAATTAAGACTGTTTCATCTCAGGCTTTACTATCGTTCAACATACAAAACGTAGACTGCCTGTTCCCCGGTTTCACACCTGGCGACTTTGCCATCATTCATGGTCTCCCTTCTGTCCTGACTTTATCGTTGCTTCTTGCCGTCAGGGCCCAGCTGCCGTACCAGTTAGGCGGACTAGAATCGAGCGCTGTGTTCATCGATGGGGGCAACACTTTCAGGCTTTACAAGGTGTCTCAGCTGGCCCGATTGCATCACCTGAGGCCGAGAAACGTCCTGCAGCGAATCTTCATTTCAAGAGCGTTCACAGCGCACCAGATGACCTCAATAATCCTCGACAAACTTGAGGAATCCGTAACAAAATACAATGCTAAACTCGTGATCATATCAGATTTCCAAGGGCTATACTTGGACAAAGACATTCCTCCAGAGGAAAGCAGAGAGGTCTTCAGCCAAGTGACCGCGTACCTCTCAAAGCTTGCCGAAGAAAAAAGCGTGATCCTACTGGCGACTTGCCTACCACACGGTTATTCTAGGCGGAGCGCATTCTTCCACGCCGTTGCATGTGCAAGATCAAACGTGGCGATATCCATAAAGAAAAAATCAGCATATCCATTCGAAAAGCAGTTCACCCTTGAAAAACATCCCCTGTTCAAACTGGGATCCGTTGATTTTCCAATCGAAAACTTGACCCTGAACGACTTCGCAGGAGGTGTCCAGTGATGGGGAAGACTGTTGAATCCTACAGGCTCGCCTTAGACACGGAGATTCAAACTTGGAACGGCTTCTTCAAGGCTCTGCGAACCGACGACAGAGAAGCGTTCGAGCAGATGACCGACGCATGCAGAAACCACGCATCCGCAGGAAGCAACGCGACACGACCGGAAATGTTTGAGCCCATGGTCATGTCGATTCTCCTGGAACAGCAAAAGAGGCTGAACCGCATGGAGAAAGAACTCCTTGCAACCAAACAGAAGCCCATCCAACCCTGATCGCGTAAAAGGCTGGATACTCGACGTATACCCTTCTGCACCAGGAGAGTTTGCAGTCTGGATCATAGCCGAAAACGGAGAACGCTTACGATTAGCCGACAGTTTCAAACCCAAAATATACATTTCAGGAAAGGAAGACAGCCTACAGAGGCTTGCCAGCCAGTTCCCCTACGATAGGGCAGTCGTGTCATGGGATTCTGTCCGAAAATACGCAAGGGCAACCGATTCAGAAGAATCAACGGTCCTCGAAGTAACCCTGAAAGACTGCAGAGCTTCGCCATCATTCACCACAAGGGTCTTGAAATCTGGGAGATACTTACAATACAACGTTTTCAACTGCGACTTGAAACACGAACAACTCTACTTCTACAATCGCGACGTCTTTCCCCTCGCATTCGTCGAGATCGAATCTGAAAATGCCCATTTAAATTATAGTCTTCTAGATTCCGCTGAAAGCGTAGATTATGTCCTTCCACCGTTAAGAATCTCAAAAATCACCGTGGAAGTCGCCAAACAAGGCAAGATCGCCAAGCTCAGCGACCCCATAGACAAAATAGTCGTGAGCCAAGGCAGCAACAAAGTGGACATTGACGTGGGCAATGAGCAAGACAAGCTGCTTAGGCTCGTGCAGGCAGTGAAAGAGTTCGATCCAGACATCATCGTCACCAGGGGCGGCGACTCGTACCTTTTCCCTTATCTCGTTCGCAGGGCAATCATCAACGGAGTCTTGGATAGGCTCGTTCTAGGCAGAGACGATGTTCCTCTCGTTGCTAGGAACGTTCGTGGAAAAACCTTCTTTTCTTATGGACGCACTTTCTATCGGGCTCCAGCGAGACGATTGTACGGCAGGGTTCACGTCGATGAAAAGAACACGTTCATTCTCGCAGAATCCGGGCTCGATGGACTGTATGAGATAGCTAGAACCTGCAGGGTTTCACTGCACACGGCTGCACGTTCATCAATCGGCTCAAGCATGTCATCTATTCAGTTTTACCAGGCGATGAAAGACAATGTGTTGATCCCTAGGAACAAGAGCATCCCTGAAGCCTTCAAATCAGCCCTCGAATTGCTTGTGGGAGACCGCGGAGGCTTCGTCTACGAACCAGAGGTCGGCGTTCATGATGATGTTGGCGAAGTCGACTTTGCCTCCATGTACCCCACGGTGATGGTCAATAACAACATCTCTGCCGAGACGGTGCTGTGCAAATGCTGTCCTGACTCAAGACTTCGCATTCCCGAGCTTGGCTATAACATCTGCGAAAAGAGGGTCGGGGTTGTCCCTAAGGCTTTGAAGCCTGTAATCGCGAAAAGACTTCTCTACAAAAAACTAAAAACGGAAACCGAGGATGAGACATTAAGAGAAGTCTATGATAATCGTCAGATAGCATTGAAATGGATTCTGGTGACGTGTTTTGGCTATCTCGGATACAGAAATGCACGATTTGGGACGGTGGACGGTCACATAGGCGTCTGCGCCTTCGGCAGAGAAGCCTTCTTGAAAGCGTCAAGAATAGCTGAAGAGGAAGGGTTCAGGATCATTCACGGCATCGTTGATTCCCTGTGGCTGAAGAAAAAAGAGGCAACAGACGTGGAATATCAAAGCCTCTGTAAAGAGATAACGGATGAGACGCATATCCCTATCAGCTTCGAAGGACGCTACAACTGGATCGTTTTTCTCCCATCCAAAATGCATCCAAACGTCGGAGTGTTGAACCGTTACTATGGAGTAATGGCGAGCGGCAAAATCAAAGCTAGAGGTCTCGAAGTGAGGAGAAGAGACACGCCTCCATTCGTGTACGATGCTCAGACGAAAATGCTAGAAGTGCTTGCAGAAGCCAAGAATTCCAGAGAATTTCTTGAGAAGATCCCTGAAGCCCTGAAGGTTCTGAGAGAGTACAGACAAAAGCTGCTTGCCGGAGAAGTTTCAATATGGGACCTGATAATTACTAAGCACATGTCAAAGGATCCGAAGAACTATAAGCAGATGGTCAGCCAAGTCATCGCGGCCAAACAACTCATGAAAGAAGGAGCCGAAGTTGCCGCTGGAAAGAACATAAAGTTCCTCTTCACCAGCGCCGAGAACAAACACTACGAAAGGAGAGTGAAAGCAGAAGAGTTGATAGAGAAGAACACAAACTCGGACACAAAGAAGTATCTGCTTCTTCTTTACGCATCAGCCGCCAGCATGTTCAGTCCCTTCGGCTATTCTGCCGGCACCATTTATGACGAGGTCCGAGGACACAGACAAATCAAGCTGAAAACCTGAGTGAAACAACATAAAAGACTTTCACACACGTAAGCAGGCGCACAAGCTAGCTTTTCCTGCAACTGGCTGAAAGAATCGATCGATCGCATACAAAGTAAGCTGTGGGTAGAGTTCTCAAGAGAATATGGTCGGTTGCTCTCAAGCGGACCTGTTCACTCTTGCACTCTGTTTCTTCTGACGTATGCGGAGGCTTTCATGGCGGCCATCGCTCCTTCGCCCGCTGCCGTGACAACTTGCATTCCGCCGCATGTGCAGTCTCCAGCTGCAAACACGCCGTCCACGTTCGTTCTCTGCAGGCGATCCACGATCAGGCAGCCGTTCTTGTCAGTTTCGATTCCAGCTTTTCGTACTATCTCAGTCATAGGAACACCACCCAAGGAGATGAAGACGCCCTTGACTTCTTTCTCGATTTCACGTTGTGCGTCAGTTTCAAGAACCCTTATTGACTTCACAACTTGATCTCCGAGTATCCCAACAAGCCGCCCCCTGACTATCTCGACGTTCGGCTTCTTCCGAACCTTCTCCATCAAGTTGCCTTCGATCTCTGCCTCTTTCTCATGAGTCACCAGAATGACGGTCTTTGCTAGGTCGGTTAGGAATAAGGCATCTAATACCGCTTCTTGGCCTCCGCCGACGACGGCGACCGCTGCATTCTTGAAGAATGGCCCGTCACACACTGCGCAGTAGCTGACACCCCTCCCTAGAAACTGAGCTTCCCCAGAAACCTGTACCTTTCTCCTCTGCGTCCCCGTGCAGACGATTAAAGCCGGCGCAGAGTAAGTCCTCTTTCTCGTAGTCACCCTCTTCGTCTCGTGGTTGACGTCCAAGTCGACAACTTCCTCCGAAGCCCTCACTATGGCGCCGAGACGATTTGCCTGCTTGCTCATTTTCGCGGCCAATTCGCTTCCCTTTATTCCCTCCTCAAACCCTGGAAAATTCTCTATCCTCGGAGCCTCCCAAGCTTTCCCTCCGCTGACACCTGTCTCCAACACGACTGTTCTCAACCCAAGCCAAGAACAGTATATGGCCGCAGACAGACCAGCAGGTCCACCACCCACGATTATCACATCATAATTCTCCTCTGGCGCACTCATTCCATAAGCCTCCTGGAACCAATCGAACAATAGCATTGCGATCAGAAACCGCTAATAATCCTTTGGGCCCGCAGTTATTGCCGTGAATCGGAATTAGGAATTAGACTTTGAGAAACCGGTGGGCTTTGCTGTGCGAGGATGTCGTATGGTGGGCTGTTTTATCTTCTCTTCTGCTTCGAGCAGGTTGCTTGCAAGAGTTGAGAATGTTAGATATCGATAATGAACCTTGTCGGTCAAATCTATTATGAAGCTCTTGGTGGCAGCCAAGTCAAGAAAAGGATATTGCCTCATTCTTTCCTTAAGCTTATAATAGTTCGTATAGTCCTTGTGGAACGAGACTAAGATGGCGCTGTAGCCTTCGTCTAGGCCTCTTTCGAAGAGCACGATTTCTGATGGTGCGTGTCGCATGTCTCTTAGGCCAATTTCTCTTGCTTTTTGCAGCTCTTCTTTGCTGAGGCCACTTTTCATTTTCACAAGCGTGAAGGCCGCAAGCTGATACCCAAGCTTCTCATAATCAGGAATAACCGTAAATTCCTTAATGTAACCGTCTCTTTTCAGCTTGGCTATCGTTCTGCTGATCGTAGGCTGAGAGACTCCGATTACTTTTGCTAGTTGTCTGTCGCTCCGGCGACTGTCCTTCATGAGCTCAGCCATAAGCCTCAATTCAACGCTCTTCATAACTCAACCTTAACCCAACTCTTCAATCTCATAATACTCGCCAACTTGAATTTTAGCTTTCCTACAAACAATAACCGCCGAAACTCAAAAACACCAAGTCTTTTCCAGCCTGACAAAAAAGGCTCAAAGGTCCACACATATCATTCCTTAAAATGCGATTCGAAATCGTTTACGAACCCTACGCGCGTTCTGCAACGGCTTCATTACGACTTGCGAGGGGCTAGAGCTTCTATCCAATCCAACGTTTTGGCGATGAGCTCCGGTTCCTTTCCCCGGTAGGTATGATCTGCAGACTCGATTACAACGAGGGCTTTCGGCTCGTTCGCAGAACGGTAGACCTCCTCTGCCTCATCCACGCCGACGATAACATCACTTCGGCCGATGATTATCAGCAGGGGGATACCATGAAGCTTCGACGCGGCCTCGCACTCGTCAAGCTTCATAAGCTTGCCCCGAACGTCTCTGGAACGAAGGTCTATCCCATACACTTCAAGCTTGTACAGTCTTGAAGAGTTGAAAACCCTGTCCAGCCTTGAAAAGAGTTGAAAAGCGAACAACCCAAGGGTTCCATGGGTGCGCCTGATGAACTTCTTAACGTTGTAATCATGATTCTTCGGCGTGGACCACAGCACGAGTCCTAGAACTCGAGTTTCGCCCTGAAGCCCATAGAGTGAAACCGCCCCGCCGAGGCTGTGTCCCACGACGAAAACACTGTTCGGAACAACCTCAGGTCGCGAAGCCAAGTAATTCAAGGCACACTTCAAATCCTCCTGCTCACCCAAACCATAATCAAAAACCCCCATGCTCCCACCAACACCGCGAAAATCAAAAACAAAACAAACAAACCCTGCTTTGCAAGCCTCATCAGCCAAACGCGAGTAGATGCCAAGACCATGAAAACCCCTAACATCCATGCCGTGGCAGATGAGCACCGCAGGCGCAGGAACAGCATCGGGAACACACAGTTCACCGTGGAGCCTAACGCTTGCGCATTGAACCCAAACTTGCTCAACCCTCAAACAGAGACCGGCAGAAAACATACACCCTTCACCTATAAGGAGACTTCTCCACGAGAACCTAAGCTTAAGCAGCACAGACACCAGACTGCACAAAAGAAGCTAAGTCGCGGTCATCGGCAAGAACGAAACCGCAACCTACCACGAATTCACGTACCGCGGAAAACCACGCTTCAACCACACACGGCCCAAAACACAACTTGAACCAAACCGAGACCGAAGCATCCACGCGCATAGGCAACCAGAAATTGCGTCAAAAACTCAAAAGACAAAGAACAGAAAAACCTACCTAGGAGGGGGGAGGTCAACTGTTCGCGTGTTTTCAACCCAACAGTTGGGTAGGTCATGCCATCAACACACACGAGATTTCATGCTCATACGCTAAAAACCTACCTAGGAGGGGGGAGGTGTGTTTTAGGCGTGTTTTCAGCTCTAAACCGCAGGTCAACATTCCCGATCCCAATGAGGGTAGCCGAGAACATTGCAAATGTCGAAAGTATTATACCATCTTTTCCAGATATATACAGAACAGGCTCATGATTATGTCATCGTCGAAGAAGAAGACGAAGAAAGAATCGCCTCCATCACCGCCTGAGAAACCCTGGTACAAATTCTGGCCCGAAGGAGTCCCGAAACACATCAAGTATCCCGCAATACCGCTTTCCGACATGCTCAGACAAACGGCACAAAAAAACCCGAACAGCATCTCCACAGTATACTTCGACAGGGGAATAACCTACAAACAACTCGACAACACCGTGGACAAGTTTGCCACGGCACTAAGCAAACTAGGCGTAAAAAAAGGCGACAAAGTAGCCCTCTTCATGCCCAACATGCCCCAATTCATAATATCATACTATGGCACACTCAGAATCGGCGCAATCGAAACCGCCGTAAGCCCACTCTACAAAGAACGAGAAGCAGAACACCAACTAGCCGACTCAGAAGCCGAAACAATAATCACCCTCGACATGCTATACCCAACAGTAGAAAAAATCTGGGAAAAAACCAAACTAAAAACCGCCATAATAACAAACCTTGGAGAATACATGCCCTTCGTCACAGCCGTCATCGGCTCAATGCTCCGAAAGATCCCCACGCAAAAGATCGAACGAAAACCCCACATCCACTTCTTCCAAGAACTCCTACATAAGTATCCAGCAGAACCTCCAAAAGTCGAAATCAACCCAGAAGAAGACCTTGCTGCCCTGCAGTACACGGGAGGAACAACAGGCACTGCGAAAGCAGCCATGCTCACGCATATGAACCTCGTCTCAAACGCCGTCGCATGCGCCGAATGGCTCAGAGGCAAAAACGGCGAAGAAAGCTTCCTGACGGTACTGCCGCTGTTTCACATCTACGGCATGACAACAGGAATGAACGCCCCAATCTACCTAGGCGGAAAAATGATCATGCTACCAAGATTCGACGCCGCAAGCACACTGGCAGCCATACAGAAACACAAGGTCACCGTCTTCTGCGGCGCCCCCACAATGTACTCCATGCTGCTCGCCCATCCGAAACTGAAAAAATACGACCTAACATCAGTCCGCTTCTGCATTTCAGGCTCAGCACCCCTTCCACCAGAAGTACAGAAAAAATGGATGGAAATCACAAACGGCGTCCTCGTAGAAGGCTACGGCCTCACCGAATCATCACCCGTGACACACTGCAACCCCCTCGACAGATCGATGAAAACAGTCAAAGTAGGCAGCATCGGCCTACCATGGCCCGACACGGACGCCAAAATCATGGACAACGAAACAGGCCAGACAGAACTCGGACCAGACCAAATCGGAGAACTAACAGTCAAAGGTCCACAAGTGATGAAGGGCTACTGGAAAACAGCAGAAGAAACCGCCAGCGTCCTCAGAGACGCGTGGCTGTACACCGGCGACATAGGAAAAATGGACCAAGACGGATACTTCTACATCACCGACAGAAAGAAAGACCTGATCAAATACAAAGGCTACAGCGTCTACCCACGCGAAATCGAAGACGTGCTCTACGAACACCCAGCCGTAAAACTCTGCGCAGTCATCGGAAAACCAGACCCAATAGCAAGTGAGATACCCAAAGCATTCATCGTGCTAAAAGACGGAATGACCGCAACTGAAGAAGAAATCAAAAAGTTCGTCAACGAAAAAGTCGCACCATACAAGGCAATAAGAGAACTAGAATTCAGAAAAGAGCTACCCATGACGCTAGTAGGGAAGGTTCTTAGAAGGGTCCTACAGGAAGAAGAGAAACAAAGAACCACAAAAACCTGATCAGCAGAACTCCACCTCCTAAAACAGCCCAATCATGCTGGCTCGTTCACTTTCTTCCCAGTTCTCTTCGTCCATTCACTGATTGGAACCGCAAACTGCTTCTCCACGTTCGGCCGATGAATGCTGTTGTACGTGCAGAACGACCTTACCTTCATGTCCGGCGTCACGTAATGAATACCACATCGCTGAACCCTATCAAGATCAAAGTTCCAGACATCCTGAAAATGCATGATTCCAATCATCACAATCCTGCGCATGAAGCTTCCCAACGCCTCATAGCTTCCCTTCGTAATCACGTTCCTGATCAACCCTCGAACAAAATGAGATTTCGCCATCGGCAAAAGCTTCAACATCTGCAGCTTAGCCATAGTCTTCTTGCCCTTCGCCCCTGAATAATAAACGTCCCAAAAGACCTCAGCAAACTTGTCCACGTCCACATAGTTCATAATCGGCTTGAAAGAGCCATCCTTGTCTACAACCAGGAACGTAGCCGCACCGCACATCGGATGCATCGTAAAGTCTGGGTAAACCTTGCCCTTGATTACACCCATCCCTTTCGTCATCGGAACCGGCCAATTGACAGGTCGCCAATCCCACTTAGAAACAACTCCACCGGTCTGTGCCTCGATCTCCCTGATTGCATCAGGTATCGTTATCCGCATCCTCCGCATCTCGTCCTTCTGAAGCCTGCCAGCCATCGAAATAGGCTGAACATTCACACATCTGACCACATCATGATTCTTCACAGCGTAATCAACGATAGACCCCAAATCCTTGTCATTCACACCCTTCGCCAAAGTCACGACCAAAACAACAGAATCCAAACCTATCCTTCTAGCATTGTCTATGACCTTCTGCTTTATCGGAACAAGACTCGTCCTAGCCCTCGTCGCCTTGTATATTTCCTCCCTCAAACCGTCAAACTGAAGATAAAGAGTACTCAAACCCGCATCAAGAAGCTTCTTGAAATACTCGATATCGTCAGCGATACGGAGACCGTTAGTATTGACCTCAATATGGCTGATCCCAGCCTTCTTTGCTTCCCTAATAAGATCAGGCAAATCATTCCGAATCGTCGGCTCACCCCCACTGAACTGCAAAGCGTTGCAAGCCCACGGACTGTTATTCCTCAGAAGCCTCATCATGCTCACGATCTGCTCGAACGAAGGCTCATAAACATAATTCGACGCACCAGCATAAGCAAAACAAACCGGACAGGCCATGTTACACCTATTCGTAACATCAATTATACCCAAAATCGTCGGCGTCTTATGCTGCGGGCAGACTCCACAATCAAAAGGGCAACCGTTCACAGTTTTCGTATGCGGATTCTCCAACCCAGAGCCCACGTACCGAGCGTTGTACCAATTACCATAGAACCATTTGAAAAGCTCAGCATCACCCCAATAAACGTCCTCAAACTTCCCATGCTTAGGACAGGTCTTCTCGAGATAAATCACCCCGTCCTTCTCATAAACCCGCATAGGAATCCTGCTCATACATTCTGGACATAGGCTAGTGGAATATGCCTCAAACTTCGCAGTCTCCTGCTGTTGATTCGTCATTCAATCAGCCCTTGAAGGTTCAACCAATAGCTAGATCAAAAGGCTGTTAATATCTTTAATCATCTGCCATCACTCCGCAGAGACATCAGCCAAACCAGCTGTTGCCAGATCCTCCTCTCATATCGACACCACATGCTTACATTCGCGCACTCGCGATAACATATTCTACAGGAAGTCAAAATGTATAAGAACTGTCGTTCGCCCCTAAACTAAAGAGATGGCTGCAATGCGTCTGAAGATCATGGTTGCAGGCATAGTCCAGGGAGTGGGCTTCCGTCCCTTCATCTATCGCATCGCAGTGCGCGATGGCCTGACGGGCTACGTTAAGAACAAAGGGGATGCAGGCGTAGAAATCATCGTTGAGGGAGACAAGGCGGCTATCGAACGATTCATACATGAACTGAAGAACGATAAGCCTCCCCTTTCACGAATCTATAAAACCACGACGACAAAACTGGCAGGAGGATCAGAACACAAAGAATTCACGATTCACAAAAGCTCCGATGAAACGGAGCTTTCTGGCTCCACTATTCCGCCAGACGTCGCAATATGCGATGAATGCCTCAAGGAACTCGAAAATACGAAGGACCCAAGACACGACTACTTCTTCATCACATGTACAAACTGCGGTCCAAGATTCACAATAATCGAAAAACTTCCGTATGACCGCGAGAACACGACCATGCGCGACTTTGCAATGTGCAGCTTTTGCCAATCCGAATACGCTGACCCATCCAAAAGACGCTTCCACGCGCAGACAGTAGCATGTCCAAGATGCGGACCAAAAGCCTACCTAGTGAATTCTGAGGGCAGGCTAATCGAGGGTAACGATCCTATACGGAAGGCAGGCAAGCTTCTTTCAGAAGGCAAGATAGTAGCAATAAAAGGATATGGAGGTTTCCATTTGGCAGCATCGACAACGAAGGAACAACCCCTACTCAAACTCCGAGAAGCCAAACATAGGAGCCAAAAACCCTTCGCAATCATGGCACGAAGCGTAACGGCCATAGAAACCTTTGCAAACATAAGTAAACAAGAAAGAGCGCTTCTCACTTCTTACACTCGCCCAGTAGTGCTACTGAACAAGAGCAGCGCCTTCCATCTTTCAGACCTCATCGCTCCGGGTCTACACAACGTAGGAGTCATGCTGCCATACACCGGGCTACATTACCTGCTTTTTGATGATGTGGAAGATGCATCCTTCGTGATGACCAGCGCCAATCCTCCGAATCGACCGATCACAAAAGATAATGAAGAAGCCCTAAGTACGCTCGGTGGTACGGTCGACTATTTCCTGCTTCATGACCGCAAAATAGCACACAGATGCGATGACTCAGTAGTCCGCATGCATCGCAACAGGACGGTTTTCCTAAGACGCTCACGTGGCTATGCGCCTGTCCCGTTGAGCCTAAGAGAAAAGGCGAAGCATTGCGTGTTGGGTCTCGGGGGGGAGCTGAACAATACTTCATGCGTACTGCTACAAGACAAGGTCTTTGTCTCCCAACATATTGGAGATGTTGAGAACGTCGAAACGAAAGAGTTCTTGGAAGAAGCCACGAAGCACTTGGTGCACCTGACAAACAGCAAGATCGAACTCATCGCATGTGATCTGCATCCAAAATTCGTAACTACCCATTTGGCCCGTGAATGGGCAGAAGAAAACGGTTGGCAGCTTCTTCAAGTTCAACATCACTATGCTCACGCCGCAGGACTAATGCTTGAACATGGAGCTGATGAATTGGTAGGCATATGCTGTGATGGATATGGATACGGTACAGACGGTCAAGCATGGGGAGGCGAAGTACTGGTTTGCACAAGAGAACCAACTGTATTCAAACGTGTCGCGCACCTTGAGAAACAGCCGCTCTTGGGGGGGGATCTTGCAACTCGTTATCCACTCAGAATGGCCGCTGGAATACTACAAAAGGAGATCGACGTAGAACCATGGTTAATAGAGCACAGGGAGCATTTTCCGCATGGCGAGGAAGAGATTCGAACAATCTTGCAACAGTTAAGCAGTGACCGAAGTATCCCTCAAACAACGAGCTGCGGCCGAATCTTGGACGCGGCTTCAGCCATCCTCGACATATGCTTCGAACGCACCTACGAGGGCGAACCAGCCATGAAGCTTGAATCACTCGCGAAGAGCGGGAAGAACGTACCTAGGATAGAGCCCATAATAGATGGTGACACGCTGCGGACCACTCAGATGTTACACGAGCTGTTTGAAAATCGGAATAAGTATTCGAGACCAGATCTGGCCAACTCAGCGCATTCTTACTTGTCAAGGGGGTTGGCTCAATTGGCTGTTGAAAAAGCCTTAGAAAACGGAATCAAATCAGTCGGCTTTTCAGGCGGAGCCGCATGCAACGAAGTGCTTGCTTCAGAAATTCAGAGAACGGTGGAAGATTCTGGTCTGAAGTTTCTGGTAAACAAGGCTATTCCGCCAGGCGACGGCGGCATATCGTTTGGCCAAGCCGTAGTAGGAGGGTTCTTTCGCTTTTGAACCATAAATGATTTATTTACGCATATTTCTGCCTTGTGTATTGATGAAAATGTGTTTGGCGATTCCGGCAAAAGTCGTGAGTATAAGCGGAAACAGCGCGCGTGTTAATTTTGGGGAAGGGGTTACGAGAGAGATCAACGTGGCACTCGTGGATGTCAAAGTCGGTGAATACGTACTGGTGCATGCAGGCTACGCGATCCAAGTTGTGGATGAGACAGAGGCACAGGAGACTATAAAACTGTGGAATGAGATTTTTCAAGCTGAGATCGAAACATGTGACAATAGTTAAGTTGAATTAGCATGGCAGAGAGACTGAGATTCAGAGATCCAGATCTCGCAAAACGCGTGGCAAACAAGATAGGCCGGCTTTCAAGGGAAAAAGAGACTGTTAGAATATGCCATGTGTGCGGTACTCATGAGTGGACGATAACTCATTACGGTCTGCGCAGTCTCTTACCGAAGAATGTGGAGGTGATAGCTGGACCAGGATGTCCCGTCTGCACTGTTCCAGCCTCAGAAATAGACGAAGCGGTGCAGCTGGCATTACAAGGTGTCATTGTCACATGCTTTGGCGATCTCCTGCGGGTTCCAGGATCAAAGATGTCTCTTTTAGATGCCAAGGCAGAAGGCGCCGACGTCCGCGTTGTCTACAGCGTTAGCGACGCCGTCAAAATATCCTCTGAAGAGACTGCCAAAGAGTTAGTCTTTTTCGCAGTAGGCTTCGAAACGACCTCACCGTCAACCGCCGTTGAAGTAATGGGCAAACCGCCAGAAAACATGAGCTTTCTTGTTTCGCATCGCCTTATACCACCAGCGATGAAAACACTTGTTGAAATGAGAAAATTAAATCTGAACGGCTTCATAGCACCTGGTCATGTCAGTACAATAATCGGGCTGAAACCATACGAGATATTTCCAGAAAACTATGGCATACCCGTCGTGGTGGCCGGATTCGAGCCCCTCGACGTTCTGATAAGTATCTATATGATCATGAAGCAAGTGAACAGCAACAGACCTATCTTGGAAAATGAATACACAAGAGCTGTCCACAGCGAAGGAAATCTTAAGGCACAGAAGGCTATGGAAGAAACTTTCGATATCGCAGATGGGAAATGGCGCGGGCTAGGAAACATTCCCTCTTCCAAGCTTAGTCTGAGAGAAGAGTACAAGATGTTTGATGCTAATCTAAGATACAACTTAAGAATCGAAGACGGGGTAGACTTGAAGCCTGGTTGCCGTTGCAACCTCGTAGTGATCGGCGAAATTAAGCCTACCGAATGTCCACTTTTTATGAAAGATTGTTCCCCTCGAAAACCAGTCGGAGCCTGCATGGTGAGTACTGAAGGAACATGTCAAATATGGGCAACGGCAAAATCAAGCTACGACAATAAACCTTGAACGGTCAGACACCGGGCAGCAACATTTGCCGTGGCACTAGCATTCTAACATATTCTGGGAACAGGGTCGCCGACAGGCCTGGAAATTATCCTCCTGCCTCCTACGACTGTTTGCATTGCCACGCCCTTGAATTTCCCCGTCGTTTCTCCGATGATCTCGGCGTTCTTACCCTCGGCTGTTGATCTCAAAAAACCTAATGCATCTTCAGCCTTTTCCTTTACTGCACATATTATCATTTTTCCCTCGTTTCCAACTTCAAATGGATCCAATCCCAACATTTCACATGCTGCTCTCACGTCTTCTCTAATTGGAATCTTGTCCTCATTAACTAGTATGCCGACCTTCGATTTCACGCTAACCTCGTTAAGTGCATCAGCTAGGCCGCCTCTTGTAGGATCTTTCATCGTCACTATTCCGCCGACATCTTCGAACAAATGCTGCACCAGCAGGTTCAAAGGCTGAACATCAGATTTTATTTCGCTTGCAAAGTTTAGACCTTTCTGAGCGGATAGAACGGCCAGTCCGTGATCTCCAATTGTCCCGGACAGGATTATCTTGTCGCTCGCTGCGAGGTTTGAGTCAAGAGTCCAGCGTGCCTCAAATTTGCTTCTGAATCTTCTGACAATGTCGAGATTTTTTTCTAGGGCTGGAGTCCTTCTGCCAATTCCAGAGGTGTTAATTATGCAGCCACCTAGGCTTCCTCTTTCAACAACTTTAGTGTCTCCAGTAACGATGCTCACGCAGGCTTCTTTGCACGTGCGCTGCATGCTGGCCAGAATTCTTTCAAAGTCCATTATTGCTAGTCCCTCTTCCAACACAAAACCACATGCCAAAGCATAGGGTTCAGCGCCGATAGCGGCAATATCATTTACGGTTCCTGACACTGCCAAGCGCCCGATATCACCGCCTGGGAAGAAAATCGGTTTCACCACATGTGAATCACTTTTAAGAGCGACATCACCGACCACAGCTGCGTCGTCCATGGCCTCAAGTGGCACCTCAGCTCCACTTCCACCAAAATACCTTACGACGTAGTTCTCAATCAGGCTATGCATGACCGTTCCGCCCGCCCCATGAAGCATCGTTATGTATCCAGTTTCAGCTACCATTTTTCCATCCCTTGAATGACTCTCAATACTAGCATTGAAAGCTGAACATAAATACATCGTAGGAAAGCACGAGGGGAATATGATTAGCTCTTGAGCTGAGAACCCATTCGTTAGTCAGCATGATCTGCTTTGAAGCTGTGACTACAATGGACAAAGACAGTGAAGGATTTTTCCACTTGCGTGCACTCATCTCCAACTAGACGTAGTCAGCAATTGTGGTCAGTCTTAAAAGCATTTACGGTGAAGGAAAACCATATTAATCGCCATGTTGCTGTTCAATTGCACAGTTGGAGAGGGCACATAGTGCCAAAATGGGGATACTCAATAATCGCGGAAGAGTTGGATCTGGAAAAAACCGTGAAAGCAAGCGCACGAGAGATTAGGGTATCCCATAAGGCGGCACGAGAAGTCTGCAGAACGATAAAGGGCATGATGCTTACCAAAGCGAAGCAGTACCTGAAGGACGTTGTTGACAAGAAGAAACCGGTTCCCTTCAGGCGATTTACCAAGAAGCTTGGGCACCGCCACGGATTAGTGAAGGCATATGCAGGCAGATATCCAGTCAAGACGGCAAAGCATGTTCTTAAGGTGCTTGAGGAAGCAGAGGCTAATGCTGAGAACAAGGGTTTAGACATTGACAGGTTGCGCATAATCCATGCTGCCGCATCCCAAGGAATGAAAATTAAGCGATTCAAGCCAAGAGCACAGGGAAGAGCCTCACCTCGTTTCGAGATTTTGTCCCACATCGAAGTCGTCTTGCAGGAGGAACCAGAAACGGGGGCTGAGGCATAATGTCAGTCGTCAAATACTTTGTTACAGAGTCCATAAAAAGAACGGAAATTGACGAGTTTCTCCAAAACAAACTTGAGAAGGCAGGATACGGAGGCGTGTCAATATCGAAGACTCCGCTAGGAACGCATATTGTGATCTATGCCATGCGCCCTGGTTTGGTGATCGGACGGGGCGGAGAAACGATAAGAGAACTGGCGAGCATTTTGGAGGCAAAGTTCAATGTTTCGAACCCTCAAATCTCCGTTTCTGAGATTGAAATTCCAGAATTGAACGCTTACGTTGTTGCTTCAAAACTCGGTTCAGCATTGCAAAGAGGCGTGCATTTCAGGCGGGCAGGATTCTGGGCGCTCAACTCAGTCATTGAAGCTGGTGCCTTGGGCGCAGAGATAATCATAAGCGGTAAACTGAGGACGGAAAGAGCAAGGTACGAGAAATTCAAGTCAGGCTATTTACCAAAGTGTGGAGATCCGCCTCAAAAATACATGCGAAAAGCCGAGGTTCACGTTCAACTTAAGCCAGGGATGTTTGGCATAAGAGTCATGATAATGCCCCCCGATGCACAATTCCCTGACAAAATCAAAATAGCAGAGGCTTTGCCGCCAGAGGAAGAACCAACAGAAAAGAAGATGGAAGGCACAGCCCAAGAAGCGGACACGAAAGACCAACCGGAGGCAACTGAATAAGTGCCGATACTGCGAGTCAAACAAATACGAGAACTGTCCTCTGAAGAGCGAACTAATAAACTTGGCGAATTCAGGACGGAACTTCTTAGGCTAAGAACTATGGTTAAGGCTGGCGGCTCAGTGGAGAATCCAGGTAGGATCAAAGAATTGCGCAAAACCATTGCTCGAATCCTTACATTGGAAAAGGAACAGAGTCTTCCCCCAACAAAGACGAACAAGAAGAGTGATAAGAGGAAATGAGAATAACCCCTGAAATAATATGCCATGAACTTATCGGGACCGAGGCGAAAGTTGGCAAGAGCACGAATATTAAATGTGTAGGATCTCACGGTAAAATAGTGGATGAAACCAGAAATACCTTCACAATTCTTGATAAAGGCGAAAGAAAAATCATAGTTAAGAGCTCAACAGTTTTTCATTTTGCTTTTGATGATGGCACAGTAGTTGAGGTTGATGGAAGGCTTCTGACAGGAAGATCTGAAGATAGGCTTAAGAAGAATATCAGGAGGCTTTGGTAATGTCATTCTCTTTCAAGAAGCCTAAGAAGACCTGTGGGGACAGAAATTGTCCATTTCACGGGGACCTCTCAGTGCGGGGACACGCCTTGGACGGAGTAGTCGTCAGCGCAAAGATGGATAAGACAGTCATCGTTGAACGTGACTATCTTCACTATGTTTCAAAACTCAGAAGGTATGAACGAAGGCATAGCCGTATTGCATCCCACAGTCCCCCTTGTTTGGAGACGAAAGAAGGAGATCATGTTAGGATAGCGGAATGTCGCCCAGTAAGCAAGACTGTTTCATTTGTTGTAGTCGAGAAAAAGGAGGAAAGTTGAAACGGCGGCAAAAGCAAAGCATAGAGCTTTGGTCGCAAAAGGAATGGTTGGCCAAGGGCCGAAAGTCACTCGAGGATTGGTACCCGGCTCCATGTTAAGGTGCGCGGACAACACAGGGGCCAGAATACTACGACTGGTACAGGTAATGGGCTACAAGGGGAGACTGCGAAGATACCCATCTGGGGGAGTTGGCGACAAAATAACACTCTCCGTTAGACGAGGAACACCAGACATGAGGAAAAAGATCTTTCAAGGAGTGATCGTGAGACAGAGGAGACCCTTTCGAAGAATCGATGGTATCTGGGTTCAGTTTGAAGACAACGCAGCGGTGATAATTACTCCCGAAGGAGAAATGAAGGGCTCAGAAATTCGTGGTCCAGTGGCAAAAGAAGCTGCAGAGAGATGGCCAAGAATAGCGAGTGCCTCGAGCATAATAGTATAACAGGAGGATGAGGATGCAGACATTTAAGCTGACAGCGAAACCAACGAAACAGAGAAAAATGATTTATCAAGCACCTGATCACGTACGTCGCAAATTGCTTGCGGCGCCTCTCTCGGCAGAGCTCCGAGCATCACAGGGAACAAAGACTATTCCCGTAAGGAGCGGTGACACCGTTCGCATCATGCGAGGAGATCACAAGGGATTCGAAGGCAAAATTTCGAGGATAGACCGAACCAACTACAGGATTTACGTTGAAGGGCTGACTCGGGAAAAGGTAGACGGTACCACGATATTCGTTCCGATACATCCTTCTAAGGTAACGATCACGGGCTTAGTCCTTGATGACAAGTGGCGAAAGAAAATCTTGGAAAGGAAAAAACAGGCTCGCAGAGAAGAAACGAAACCACAAGCAAGACAACCGGAGGAGATTCCTGAACCCAAGGAACTCGCTGAGAAAGAGGCTCCGAAGAAAGAGGAAGTACAAAGTAAGAAGCCAGCGCCAAAGAAACCTAGAGGAAGGAAAAAGACGGCAACTGGAAAGCCAGCTGCGCAGAAATCTAAAAAAGAAAAAGAAAAAACTGAGGCCGAACAAGAATCGAAGGCAAAGGAGCGAAGAGCAACGCAAAAGGAAAGGAAGAAAACTGGAGTAGAATAGAATGGGACGAAAAGGAGCATCCACCGGTCTGAAACGGAAGCCTGCGCCGAAATTCTGGCCGATTCACAGGAAAGAATTTACGTGGGTAGTAAAGCCTTCTCCTGGTCCTCACGATGGGAGCAACTGCCTGCCTCTCACCATAATTCTGCGTGATAGTCTTGGATTTGCCAAGACCAGAAAGGAAGCTAGAACGATAGTTTCACAGGGTAAAATATGTATTGACGGGCAGATCAGGCGAGACGACGGCTTTCCTGTGGGTCTTGCAGACGTAGTTTCAGTGCTTGACGTTGACAAAAACTTCCGAGTGATACCATCTGCAAAAGGATTGGTTCTTCAGCCGATTGACAAAGAAGAAGCAAAATTCAAACTCTGCAGAATAGAAAACAAAACAACTGCCAAAAATGGAAACATGCAGCTGAACCTTCACGATGGCTCGAACATACTCATTAAGTCTGCTGATGCAAAGAACCCGCAAGAGGATGTTTTCGAAACAATTGACTCTGTGAAGATCACACTTCCAGAAAGGCAGATTGTTGAATCCATAAAAATGAAAGAGAAAGACTATGCCATCATAACCGGCGGGAAAAACATTGGAAAGCATGGTAACATCATCCAAATTGAAGAAGCGTCGGGGAAGAAACGCAGAAACGCATTGGTGACAATCGAGGACAAGAAGGGCAATCGTTACCAAACAACATTGAACTTCGTTTTTGCCATAGGCGAGACGCAACCGTTGATATCTCTTCCGGAGGCAGATTAGATTGTCTGAGGATGAAATTCTCAAGGAATGGGAAGAAAATCCCATGCTGAAACCGAAAATAGAAAAAGTCGTCGTGAACCTCTGTGTGGGGAAGTCTGGGGAACCTCTTGAAAAAGCCGTGAAGGTTTTGGAGGAGTTGACGGGTCAGACTCCATGTAGAAGAAAGGCCAAGCAGACCATAAGGGATTTCGGCATCAGAATGGGAGAATCGATTGCATGTATCGTGACGTTGAGAAAACAGAAAGCGATCGAGTTTCTTGACAAAGTCTTGCCTGTGATTGATCGGAAAATTCCGAGGACAAGCTTCGACGGGCAAGGCAATTTCTCGTTTGGCATAAAGGAGCACATCGAGATTAAGGGAGTAAAATACGACCCTGACGTAGGCATATTTGGCATGGATGTCTGCGTGTCCATGGCGCGTCTTGGATATCGTGTTAAGAATAGGCGGGGAGAAAAGGCCAAAATTGGCTCAAGACACGTTTTGCGGCCCGAAGATTCTATGGTCTTCGCGAAGAATATGTTGGGAGTCGAAATAGTATAGACTGGAGGAGACGCAGTATGGCCAAGCAGAAACCAAAGAAAGTAAGAAAGTACGGCAAAGGAACTAGACCATGCAGCAGATGCGGATCTTATGGACCTGTGATTCGGCGCTACAACTTGAATCTTTGTCGGCAGTGTTTCAGGGAAGCGGCAAAAAAACTCGGGTTCAGGAAATATGAGTAACGAGGGAAATCGTGATGGACACGTTGGCAAATGGTTTAACAACACTAGTCAACAATGAGATGCGTAACAAACGGGAATGCATAATCCGCCCTGCGTCTAAGCTATTGGGCAGGGTCCTGAGAATTATGCAGCTCAATGGTTACATAGGGGAATTCGAGTTCGTAGACGATGGTAGATCAGGGAAGTTCAAAGTTCAGCTCTTGGGAAGAATAAACAAGTGCGGGGCCGTTAGACCAAGGTATTCTGTCGGAATAGGGGAGTTCGAAGAGTGGGAGAAGAAGATTCTTCCATCTAGGGAAGTGGGCACGATGGTCATTTCAACGCCTAAGGGAATCTTGTCTCATAGAGAGGCAAGAGAAAAACACCTTGGAGGTAAACTGCTAGCATTCGTGTACTAGGTAGGTGTGTCTTAATGCGAGCGATAGAAGCCTCAAGAACAATTCAGATCCCAGAAGGTGTTGAGGTCACTCTCGAGGGCAGAAAGGTCACCGTTAAAGGTCCAAAAGGAACTTTGACCAGAGACTTTCAGCATGCATCAGTGTCAATGGAAGTCGACGGCAAGACAATGCGCGTCTGGGCTGAGTGGCCGAGGAAAAGAGAAGCGTCACTCGTAGGCACCGTCCATTCTCACATTCAGAACATGATCAAAGGAGTCACAAAAGGGTTTACATACAAGCTAAAAATAGTTTTCTCCCATTTTCCCATGTCAGCCAAGGTTAAAGAGAAAACGGTATTAATTGAAAACTTCACTGGGGAACGAAGTCCAAGAAAGGCAGAGATAATGGGCAACGCTAGGGTGAAGATTGAAAGCGAAGACATAATCGTTCAGGATCTCGATCTAGAAAAAGTGAGCCAGACAGCCGCGAACATTGAGCAAGCTACCAGAGTGAAGAGAAAGGATCCTAGGATATTCTTAGACGGCATCTATGTGTACGAACGGTCCGAGGGGATGTAAGCATGACCGGGTCGAGTGGACAGATTACAGAGAAAGAGTTGAGGCTGACTAGGAAGATGAGGCAGCGAAAGCCAAATTTCGTTCGGTCTGAGAGTTGGCGTTACGTGCGCATCAAAGAAAGTTGGCGTAGACCACGAGGTCTAGATCACAAGATGCGCATCAAATATGACGGATGGCCTCCCAGCGTGGGCGTTGGGTATAAGGGACCTAAAGCGACTAGGGGGCTTCATCCCTCTGGTTACAGAGAAGTCTTGGTATACACTGTTGAAGGGCTTAAGGGGATTGATCCCAAGACCCAAGTTATAAGAATTGCACATACGGTCGGCAAAAGAAAAAAAGCCAGGATGTTAGCTGAGGCTAAAAAGAAGAGACTCACTATCTTGAACTGGAAAGAAGCAATTCCAAAAGAAGAAAAAGTGACCGAAGAGAAGCTTGGAGAAGAAAAAACGGAAACAAAGAAAGCAGAATCCTCTGAACCTATCCAGAAACCGGATAGGCCCAGGAAACGTAAGGAGGAGACGAAACAGTCGTGACCAACCTCAACACTCAGCGGCGTCTGGCGGCGCAGATACTCAAAGCCGGCCGGAACCGCGTTTGGATAGATCCTGAAAAAGTGGACGATGCAGAAACAGCGATAACTAGAGAAGATGTGAGAAAACTAATCCACGAAGGTGTTATCAAGCTGAACCCGGAAAAGGGAGTAAGCCGAGCACGAGCAAGAGTCTTGCATAAAAAGAAAAAGAGGGGCTTGCGTAGCGGTGTCGGCAGCAGATCAGGGTCACCATATGCAAGGATTTCTAAGAAAGAAGCTTGGATGAGTAAGATTCGAGCCCTGAGAAAGAGGCTCAGAGGGCTGAAGGCCAGAAAAACCATTACCGAGAGTGCATACCGAGAACTGTACACGATGGCAAGCAGTGGACGGTTCGCGTCAGTAGCTGACTTGGAACGTCATTTGAAAGCTCATGACGTATGGAGGAAAAGGTAATGGCAAGAAACTCGCGGTACTGCGCTCCGTACAGGCGGAGGAAAGAGGGAAAAACAGACTATGCTGCAAGAAGGGCGCTCGTCCGGTCGGGGAGACCTCGAGTCGTGGTTCGTAATTCTCTGAATAACGTGATTGCCCAGATAGTTATTGCCAAACCTGAAGGAGACAGACTTGTGATATCAGCTCATAGTCGCGAACTCGCAAGAAAGTATGGGTGGAAATCTTCAAGAGGAAACCTGCCAACAGCGTACTTGACAGGGCTTCTTTGTGGCCTAAAAGCCAGATCGCAGGGATTAAAAGAAGTAATCCCTGACATAGGATTGAATTCACCTTCGAAGGGCTCCAGAGTGTTTGCTGTATTGAAAGGGCTTCTTGACGCAGGAGTACACGTACCAATTGACGAAAAGAAACTGCCTGATGAAAAAAGACTGAGCGGTGAACACATAGTGCAGTATGCAAGAAGCTTTTCCTCAAATGCAGAGGAGTATCAGGCAAAGTTCTCCAAATACATCGAGCACGGACTTCGTCCAGAGGATCTCACTGAGAAATTTGCTGAAGCCAAGAAGGAGATTCTGGTCGCATTCAAGGAGCGGAGGTAAGAAGGCATGAGAAGTCGAAGTCGCAGAGGATCTGACAGAGCGCGCGCGCGGAGGCCCGCTGAGAACCTTGAGCAATGGGTTCCTAAGACTCGCCTTGGAAAGATGATTCAAGAAGGGAGAATCACATCGATTGAAGAAATATTCATGAGCGGTTTTCAGTTGCGTGAGCCGCAAATTGTTGATTCTTTGCTTCCAGACTTGCAGGAGGAAGTCATAAACGTCAATCTTGTTCAAAAGCAAACTGACGCGGGTGAAAAGTCAAGATTTAAGGCCATAGTTGCAGTCGGAAACAGAGATGGTTACATAGGCATGGGGTATGGAAAAGCACCCCAGGTTCGAAATGCCATAGAAAAAGCCGCTGCTGATGCACGTCTTAAAATTGTGCCCATAAGAAGAGGATGCGGAAGTTGGGAGTGTGGTTGTGGAAAACCTCATTCAATTCCATTTAGAACGGAAGGAAAATGTGGAAGTGTAAGAATAGATGTGATTCCAGGCCCACGTGGCTTGGGTTTGGTGGCGAGTGAAGTTGCAAAAGTAGTGTTGGGCCTCGCTGGGATAAAAGACTGCTGGACTAGGAGTTACGGTTCAACTAGGACAGTCCCTTCGTTTGCAGGCGCCATTTTTGACGCACTAAGGAGAACATACAGTCTCATAACGCCGACAGACTGGGTGACTTAATTGACTCAACAAGAAACAGACAACAGATGTATCATAGCTGTGAGGATCCGTGGAGTGATCAGCGCCCGAAAAGAAGCAAGGGATACGCTGGAGTTGCTTCACCTCAACCGTAATAATTATGCCGTGCTAATCGACAGTCGGCCGGCATTCATCGGGATGCTGAAGGCAGTACAAGGCTATGTAAGCTGGGGGGAAGCCTCAAAGGAAGCTGTCAACATGCTGATCAAGCAGCGCGGGCGACTTTTGGGCAACAAGAAACCCACGGAGGAGTACCTGCAGAAAATTGGCCACAAAACGCTAGAAGACCTTGCTGAAGCAGTTTTCGATTGCCGCGTGGAATATTGGCGGTTGCCAAATATTCAGCCTGTATTTAGGCTAACTCCTCCTACGAAAGGATTTAGGGGTAACATAAAGAAAGCCTACAGAGCTGGCGGAGCAGCCGGATATCAAGGCGAAAAGATCAGCGAGCTCATAAAGAGGATGGTTTAGACTCCAATTTCCTGATTTTCTGGCGATACGTTTTATAGCAACTTTCCAGATGCCATTGTATCATGAGGGGAAGGAACAGTTGAGTGCGAAGTGGCGTAGGAGCAGGAGGAATCCACAGAGGCCAGGCATTTTCAAAGCCTTCATGAGTGCCAAGGAAAAAGGAACTCCAGTGCCTTATTTAGATGGGTGGAAAACAAGGAAGAAGTTATATTCCAACAGGCAAAGGATTCCAGAAGCAAGTTCAGAGAGGGGAATGAGAGAGCCGGAACCTCTTCTTGATATATTTGAAGAAAAAGGTGAAATAATAGTTGTTGTTGGATTCGCCGGTTTCAAAAAAGACAGTTTGAAGACTAACGTAGAAAGTCATAAGCTAACCCTATACGGTGAGGCTCTGAATCGCAGATACTACAAAAGTTTAAATCTTCCTAAGAGAGTGATTCCAAACACCATACGTACGAAATACCAGAATGGTGTACTCGAAATACGATTGAAAAAAGCTGTACGGGAGAAAACATTGGACAAGGTTGCATATTAGGAAATGCCTCATCGACTTAGAAAAAGCAGGAAAAATCGCGGCTCAAGAACTTGTGGTTACGGTAAAGTAGGTCAACACAGAGACCAAGGATCAAAGCCAGAACGGAAGGCTGGACGGCACAAGCACAAATGGTCCTATGTTCAGAGGTACGAGCCCGATTATTTTGACAAGAGGGGCTTCACCTGTCCAAGAAGCCTGAGGCGAACTGGTCGTGTCTTGAATGTCCGAGAATTAGATCAAATCGCTGCAGAACTTCCAGTAGAGAATGGCAAACACTCCGTTGATTTGGAGGCACTCGGTTACGGCAAACTGCTCGGAACGGGCAGGGTCACTCGGGCTCTGACCGTGAGTGTAGTCTCCTGCTCAAAATCTGCATCCCAAAAAATAAAAGACGCCGGCGGAGAGGTCTTAGCACTAACTGAAGAAAAGGGAGAGTAACTGCTAGCCAATGGCTGGAAGATTCTTAAGCCTGTTCAAACCCATCGCGCGTGTCGTCCCAGAAATCAAGGCGCCAGAGCGTCGAGTGAGGTTTAATGAGAAGCTCTTTTGGACAGGGCTCGTGCTCATCATCTACTTTGTGATGTCTGAAGTTCCGCTTTTCGGCATAAGTGCTTCACCGTTAGGGGAACTTGCCGCTCTTCGAGTTATTTTTGCCTCTCGCCGAGGTAGCCTCATGGAGCTTGGAATCGGTCCCATAGTCACGGCTGGGTTGATCCTGCAACTCTTGGCCGGTTCATCAATGATAAAGTGCGACATGTCAAATTCTGAGGATCGAGGTTTGTTCACGACCGCGAGCAAAGTTTTCTCAATTCTCTTAACGGGGGTTCAGGCGTTAGCCTATATCGTTGGCGGGATGTACGGAACTCTATCGAGTTCGATAGCTCTGGTTGTCTTTCTGCAGCTCTTGGCAGCAGGAATCACAGTATTGCTGCTAGACGAGCTCGTGCAGAAAGGCTGGGGTTTCGGCAGTGGAATAAGCCTGTTCATCATGGCTGGGGTCGCTCAGACCATCTTCTGGGAGAGTTTCTCGCCTGTATCTGCTCCTGGAGAATCTCGCGCTTATGGTTTCTTCTTCGCTTTGGGACAGGCTTTCTCTTCAGGCCAACCGTTGTCGTCGATGTGGCTCAGAAGTAGCCACTGGGATTTGTTGAATGGTCATGCCGCAATAGGCTATACGACGTCGCCCGGCTATCTATCTGTGTTCAACCCGGCAAACCCCTCTATGCTGGGCCTCATAGCAACGATAGGTGCGTTTCTGGCGATAATTTACATGGAAGGGGTGAGAATAGAATTGCCCTTGTCCTATGCTGGTTACAAGGGATATCGTAGCCGATATCCGATTAAGCTTCTTTACGTTTCAAACTTGCCTGTGATCTTCGCGTCAGCACTCTTTGCTAATGTGTACTTCTTTTCACAGATCTTCTGGAGTATGAGCGGGAAGCCTGGTGTAGGAGGCGTGCCGGGCAACTTCTGGATGAGTATTCTGGGTCAATACAGAGAGGTGTTTGGCAACTCAAGTGCCCCGACGCAAGTGACTGGGTATAGCCCTTCGGGCGGTTTGGTCTATTATGTGACGGCGCCTGCCAATTTCGTGCAAACTGTATTCGATCCGGGGAAGGCTTTTGCTTACTTGGGAATACTGATGGTCTTCTGTGTTGTGTTTTCGCTTACGTGGCTAGAGGTTGGTGGGTTGGGGTCTTCGACGGTGGCTAAGCAATTGATCGATGCGGGCATGGAGATTCCGGGGTATAGACGGTCTGGAAGGGCTATTGAGTCGATTCTGGGACGCTACATTCCGGCAGTGACTGTTGTGGGCGGGATACTGGTTGCGTTAGTTGCGGGTGTTTCGGACTTCTTTGGAGTTTTCGGTTCCGGTATGGGGGTTTTGCTTTCAGTGGGAATAATATATCAGTATTATGAGACGTTGGTGAAGGAGCAGGCTGCGGAGGCGATTCCTGCCTTCAGGCGGATTTTTGGGGAGTAAGAGATGTATATTACAATAGTTGTATTGCGGACGTTTGAGACCGCGGAGGTCATGGTGTGCAGTCCTGTTCGGGGACTGTTTGAAGATGAGTCTGGGAAGGCAGTGGCAGAAGTGTTGAAGGCATGGGGAGTGGGCTGAAGTTGTTTGAAGTGCTTCAAAACATTCCCCTTTCTACCGTCTTCCTGTTCTTGCTGGCTGCTCTGATCTCGTTGTTGACGTCGCTGTCGAATCGTCTTTTGACGGATCCGGGGAAGTCGAAGGCTTGGAGGAAGGAGGTCTCAGAATGGAACAAGGAGATGCAGGAGGCTAGGCGCGAGGGAGACAAGAAGAAGCTGGAGAGGGTGATGAAGAAGCAGAAAGAGGTTCTTCAGCTTCAGTCTAAGATGATGTGGCAATCGATGAAGGTGACGTTGATTTTCTTCGTTCCTCTGATTATTATATGGTCGATTCTGGGCGGGTTCTACACGATTCCGGCCACTGGCAAGATCCCGGCGCAGCCGATGTCGATTGCGTATCTTCCAGGTGTCGGTCCTGTTGTCCACCTGTTTATTTTCAGTTTTGCGTCGTTGTTGTGGTGGTATTTGTTGTGTTCGATGATGTTTGGGACGCTTTTCTCTCACGTATTTGGGATTGTGGAGGTTAGTGAATAGATTGCCAAGACGGAATAAGCGTACTAGGAGTCGGAAGCGTGTCTACAAGAGATTGCCTGGAGCTGGGCAGAGTGTCCATTATAGGCTGAGTGTTGGCGCCGTGCAGCGTTGCCGCGTGTGCAAGCGACCGCTAGCGGGGGTTCCGCGGGCTTCTAGGTTCGCGGCGAGCAAGCTTAGTCGAGGCAAGAAAAGTGTAAGCCGCCCATTTGGCGGTCAAATATGTCCCGATTGCCTCAAGCGTGATCTGAGGCAGGCTTCGAGAAACGTCTGACGTGCAGTGTTCGAGGCGGGTGGATGTCTGGGAACCGCAGGCTTGGGAGGACTGATGGGCGCGTTGTGGTTTGTGTCTGCGGTTTGGCTGGAAGCGGGAAGAGTACGCTTGGGCGGAAACTTGCCAGAAGATACGGTTTCAAGTATTATTCTGGTGGGGATGCACTCAAGGCTTTAGCGTTAGACGAGGGTTACAGGCAGATTAAGCGTGGTTGGTGGGAGAGTCCTGAGGGCATGCGTTTTCTTGAGAGGAGGCGGAGGGATTCGGAGTTTGATCGGGTCATTGATGCGAAGCTTTTGGAGTTTGCGAGGGAGGGCAACGTGGTGTTGGACAGTTGGACTATGCCGTGGCTTCTTGATCGTGGTTTCAAGGTTTGGCTGGAGGCTTCTCCTGAGAGGAGAGCGAAGAGGATTGCCAAGAGGGATGGCTTGGGTTTTGAGGAGGCTTTGAAGGCTTTACGGGTGAAGGAATCGAGGACGAGGAGCATTTACAGGAAGCTTTATGGTTTTGACTTAGGCGGGGATCTTGAGCCTTTTCATCTGATCTTGGACACTGATAACCTTGGCGCCGGCGAAGTCTTCAGTGTTCTCTGCATGGTGATGGATAACTGCCTGCTTCGACAGCAACAGCGAAGATCGGGGCAGGAACATGATTCTTGATGCTGAACGAATCCTGAAACTGTTCATCCATCACGTTGAGCCGGGTTCAGCCCGATGGGCACAGGCCATAGAATTTGCTTTGGGTTCCGTTGAGCTATCTTCGCCCTGTTGAGTCTAGAAGGGGCTGACCTGCGTTTTAGGGTTGAAAACACGCCATAAACGCACCTCCCCCCTCCCCGGTCGGTTTTCGCGTTTCCAGCATAAAATCTCGTGCGTGCCGATGGCAGGACCTACCCAAATGTTGGGTTGAAAACACGCGAACATTTGATACCCCCCCTCCTAGGTCGGTTTTTCTGTTTCTTGTCTTTGGGTTTTTGACGCAATTTCTGGTTGCCTGTTTGTGTGGATGCTTCGGCCTCGGTTTGGTTCATCCCGTGTGTCGAGCCGTGTGTGCTGAAACTTGTGTCGTGTGGTTCGTGTGGGTCGCATCGTTGTCTTTGGCTTGCCTTTTTTTGAATGGTCGCAGGTATTCTGGGTTGGCGGCTCGTTGATCTGGGTTTGAGTGTCCTCTTTGCTTTTTCGGGGGTGTTGAAAAACCGGTGAGCAGAGCCCAATGGGAAAGCTAGCAAATCGTGCGCTGCTTGGTTGTTTGTGGTCCTCTTGTTGAGGAAGTCTTGAGTGTTCCGCAACTCTTTTAAATCAACTGTGCGTAACAACATCTTCAGCATGGAAATTTTTGACCTCGAGGGCAAAGTTGTGGAGGAGAAGGAAGTTTCTGAAGCGTTGTCGCTCTTGTGGGCTGAGTTTGTGCATCTGGAAGATATAGAAGCCATGTCCTAGTCGGCCTAAGCGTGCATATAAGATGTTTCGGGTTTTTTCAAGGTGTGTCGCATTGGGCGCGTGTTAACTGCCATGGAAGTAGTTCTGGTTGAGGGCGGGCCAGTTTCTTGTGGGTGATTTGCAGATTATTGTTGTTGTGGCCAGACTGTGGGCGTGGGTACGTTTTTCTTGATGAACATTTTTGCGTTTCTCCATCTTTCCTGTGCGATTTGGATGTTGCCGAGGACGCTGGCGTGCAGGGAGTAGAAGATGTAGCACAGGTAAGTGCATTCGGAGCATTTGCTGTAAGTCTTGCGTAGGGTCTCGAATGCGGTGCTGTGCCATTTTTTTGGCATGTCAAGAATGGATGCCACTGGGTTGTGGAGGTGGCAGCCTGCGACTCTTCCTAGGTGGTCTATTATGAAGAAGTTTTGGAGGGCTCTGCATTTCCATGTGCGTTCACCGTTCATGTAGAGCTGCTTCATGGCTTGCAGGAGTTTGCGGGTTACGAGCATGTTGCTGTACTGCCTTCTCATGTTGTCTAGTGAGTCGCAGAGTTTCACCATGGAATCTTTGTCGAGGATTTCGAGTTCTTCGTTCTTTTTGCCTATCTTGAAGAGCTGATTCGAATCTGCTGAAGAGTCATCGGAGTACAGACAGTACCATACTGGAATGCTCTTTTGCAGGAAATATCTCGTCAACGGCACGATTTCGTGGAGGTTAACCTGCGAGATCGTGGGGCTTATGCTTACCTGAATACCTTCTTTGCATAGGGTTTCGATGCTTTTCATGGCTTTGTCCCACGAACCTTTGACTCCCTTGGCCCGATCATTCTTTTCCGCGTCCAAAGTGTCCAGAGATATGGCCACGAAGTCTGCCTTGCGCAGGGCTTCGATCTTGCCCCCAGCCAAACTTCCATTGTCGTAGACCGTGGTCAAGAAGAAACGTGATGCGTAGTCTATGATTTCGCCTATGTCGTCTCTGAGGAGTGGCGCTCCTCCGGAAAGTACGACTTCTATGACGCCGAGCGTTTTGAGGATGTCTAAGCCTTTTTTCACTTCTGCCGTGGACAGTTCGTTTTCGTCTTGTTCTCGCCAGACGTTGCAGCTTCTGCATCGATAGTTGCATCTGCTGGTGAGGAACCACTGAACGTGGTAAGGTCTGTTAGGAATCAGAGAACACTTGGCAATCCTCGCAGCTTTCTCAAGCGTCATTACCAAAGACGCGTCACTTCATCCTTGCTTGTTCATGAAATTCACGTGGGTATTTTAACCTAATGCAAATTCGTGTAGATTTTCGAAATTTCAAGAAGCTTCGGGTGATGATCTAGCTTCTAGCTTCTCGCGAGCGCCAGCCAAAGATGGTCGGAAACCAGTTTAGGCAGGGGCCGGGTTTTTCCATCCTTTCTCTTCAGAGTGCGTTCTTTCTCGTTCTTGACGAAGTCTCCGATGATCGAGGCTTTAATTCGCTTTTGCTTTAGGCTCTCGATTATGTGTTCGGCGCCTTCGGGCTTCGCGGCTATCAGTAGGGCGCCTGAACTCACGAGTCGTAGCGGGTTGATCTTGAAGAATTTGCAGATGCTAACTGTCTCCGGTCGAACGGGAATTTTCTCTTCGAATATTCTCACGCCCAATTTTGAAGCGTCCGCCATTTCGTATATTCCGCCGGTAATGCCACCTTCCGTGGGGTCATGCATGGCGTCTACCTCGCCTGTCTTGAAAGCTGTGATCGCATCTTCAACCACGCTCGTTTGACTGAAAAACCCTTTTGCTTCTTGCAGCATCTTACCGCCAAGAGTCTTAGTCAAAAGCTTTGCCCTGTCTGACGCAAGAATCGCCGTCCCCTCGATTCCCGCGCTTTTTGTAAGAATGAGCCTGTCGCCGTTCTTTGCTCCCCCAGCAGTCACATACTTCCCCTTTTCTGCGATACCTATCGTGCAGCCCACAACTATCGGATTTCTTAACCCTTGCGTCACTTCACAATGGCCTCCTGCGATGGCGATTCCTAATTCCTTCGCCGCCTTGTCCATCTGAACGCAGATCGTCTCAACCATTTTCCTGTCTGCGCCTTCAGGCAGCAGAATGCATGAGAAAAGAAAGGCAGGTTCAACACCGAAAGTGGCTACGTCATTCGCGTTAACGTTCACTGCGAGCCACCCGATCCTCTCCAATGCGCCAGTAATGGGGTCCATAGAAATGATCAACGATCGGCTGCCCACCTGTATCACGGCGCCATCAATACCAGCAGACGGACCCAATACAAGCTCTGACCGTTCGACGCCTAGGTTTTTGAAGACAACTTCCCTCAAGAGGTCTACTGGAATTTTTCCGTGGAGCAGTTTCATTTCAAGCACTTCCATAATACATTTTCAGTCTCAGCTTTTAAGCTGTAATTCTAGCTTTCCCAACACCTGAAGTGAGCTTCTATTCTTTTTCATCGTCAGATTTTTATACACAGTGTCACCGATAGGATACATTATGCAAACGCGTTTTCCGAAGAGAGAGACTGTTGCAATTCGACTATCTCTCATGGCAGTTATGACTGCGTTGGTTGCTGCGGCAACGTTCATAGTGCGAATTCCAAATGCAATGGGTGGCTACTTTAATTTTGGTGATGTGATGATTTTTGCTGTGGCTTTGACGTTTGGGCCAGTTATCGGAGGATTCGCCGGGGGCGTCGGCTCTGCTATTTCCGATGCAATTGGTTTTCCCGTGTTTGTCATTCCGACTTTAGTCATTAAAGGACTGGAGGGACTCCTTGCTGGCTTGATTGCGAACAGGAAAAGCACTTCTCGTGACGTGTTGGCAGCATGCGTGGGTGGAGTCGAGATGATTTTTGGCTATTTCCTTGTCGAGTTGTTTGTGCTTCCAGTTTGGGGGGTTCTGGGTTGGGGATGGGTGGGTGCGCTTGGGGAGGTCCCTGGAAACATTGGTCAAGTACTCATTGGTGCGGGTCTTGGAATTCCGGTGTCCTATATCGTGCGGAGAAGACTGCCTGAAATTTTAAGATAGATGCTGCACGGATCGCGTCGAACGATTCGAGTGTGGCTGGCTTATCAAGTATTGACTAGAGGGTCGGCGCAGGGTCCACAATGAAAATGGAATTCCTGCCCATATGGCACAGCAAGAAGTGCGAGTCTATTTCAGACAAAACAGTTTATCGAAATTTTCATGGAATATTTTTCTCTTAGCTTTCTGTGAAGTTTTGGCTGCTTCAACTATGACTATTTGTGTTGGATAACGATAATATGGGACATCGGAGCCGAAGAGTATTCTGTTTTCGTCTATGTCTGCCGCGAGTTCAATGAGGTCTGGCAGGGTGCCTGAGGTTTCTACGTGTATGTTGTCGCATTGCTTCATCGTGTTTAAGGCTCCTTCCTTTAGGTGGCCTATTATTATGGGTAGTTTGGGGTATTTCTTAGCGATTTTTGATATGAATCCTGGCGAGGAGAAGCCGTCGCCTGTGTGGAACAGGATTGGCAGGTTTAGTTCGTTTGCTTCTTTGAAGAATCTGTTGAAGAACGGGTGGTCCGGTCTGAAGCATTCTACCATGGGGTGCAGTTTCAATCCTGTCAAGTGTAGCTTATTCTTTATGCGGGTCAATTCCTCTATAGAGTCGTCTCTTCTGGGGTCGACGCGTCCGAACCCGACGAGGCGCCTCGGATATTTTCTGACGGACTTGGAGATGTAATCATTCATTTGCGAGTACTTGTCGCCCACGTTCGGATTTGGGAAGACTATTGCCCTTTCAACGCCGTATTCGTCAAAGAGGCGGATTAACGCGTCAACGTAGATCGTGGGGTCCCTGTATGGCTGCCACGGTCCAGATTTTCCGAGGTGGACGTGCGCGTCGCAGATTCTCATCAACAAAGTCTTCTGTGCATGTTTGTATGATTATTCGTCGTGAATTCCATTTTAAGCTTTGCAACGGGAAAAACTGAAGAGTGGAGATATCTCCCGAAATGTCGCTTTTGACTCGACATTTTTGACTTGTAGACGAATCCAATACGTTGAGACTGGACCCGCCGTTGGGTAATCCTTAATTACACTAGGCGATGTCTGGTTATGTCGGCAAAATGGTTCTTCGTTCTTAAAATCTATATCAAATTTTGGTCTGTTACGCCGTCTCATAAGAGAGGGAAGAAAAGCCACAAAAACCGCAACCATTGCAGTTGCTATGGTCCCTATTGCAATGAACCACTCAGTGATTTCAGACATTTTCTAACCTCCTTATTTTCCTTTTCCCATTTTTCCGTTTCGATGTTAAGGACATAACCGTTTTCAATCATCTTATCCGTGTCTTCCTTTTTGAAGTCTATTTCCTCTGTTCTTTCTCTAGGTATTTCTCTAGTCGTTGCTCTTTCTTTTGTTTCCTTGTCAATAAGAAGATACCAAAAGCAAACATCAGTATCGCTATAATCTCAATCGATAGCCATCCAGCAAATTCTAACTCAGATAGTATAGGAAGCGAAAGAAAAGAAAGAACATAGTAATTCATGAAGTTTGTTTGAAGAAACATAAGAGTTTGGAAGAAAATACCTATAACTATCAGCACAATACCAATAGAACGGCAAATTTGTCTTTTGGTCTTTATCTTCATTCTTCAACACATCCTTAAAACCATAAGACAACACTCACTTGCATTTGATTAGTTTAGTCAAGGAGAAGGAATTAGATTTTGTGAATCACAAATCTGTTCTTTCTTATGTCGAAAGTGTAAAACAGAAAAGCACTTTGTGATTTTCGGTCTTAGGTGAAGTGAGGTCTAGGGTTTAAGGTATCTATTGATTAGGTTAACCCATCTGTCGCATGTAGATTTGTATTTTGCTCTCATTTCACCTTCGCCTAAGTCAAACGCACCTAACGCTGAGATGCTCATTCCTTTTTCTGGACAGATTTTGTATCCAATGGTTCTACCATTTTTAAGGCGAAGTATCAATTTGCTTGCGATACTATCCTGCTCTGCATAGGCTTCGAGAATATCATTGAGGTTTACGCTTTCCTCTTCTGGTTCTCCAACGATGATGCGTTTTGTCGTTAAGACTATCGGTCGTTTATTAAAGAAACCCGTTAATTTCCCTCTCAATATTTCCGTTTCCGATTTAGTTTCCAAAATCGTTCGCCACAAAAACAGATTTTGGCTCTTCTTTAAGTGGTTTATGAATTCAAAATATGAAGGCACTCAAGGAAATGGAAGACCAAAAGCAACAAAATCTTAAATCTGCACGGCAACAGAAGACAAACTAGAGTATATTCCATCTACTCCAAAGTAGAAATAACGTCTAGTACATGATTCTACAAATCTTATATCTTCGTAGCAACAGAAAACATCCTAGGGTTCAAAAATGAGTGAAACAAAACCAGGTGAAACGAAACCAAAGAAAATGGTTGGAAGAAGTGTCGCAATCGCATTAGGAATAGCATGCATCATCTTGATAGCTGGTATAGGTGGAGCAATGGCATATTACACAATGGCAATCAACAAAAAGAACAGCACGGTAACCCAGCTGAACCAACAGATGACAAACAAAGATTCACAGATATCTTCATTGAATTCCCAAGTAGCTCAGCTCCAAGAATGGTTAGATGGTAACAAAACTGAATATGACAGCTATGTAAACTCGCATAGTCACACAAACTCTGAATATGACAGCAATCTTGCAAACTATTTCGTGCTGAGAGCACCTCATCTCGTGAGTGACCTGAGCCTAAATGACATCCCTGGCACCGGCTGGCCTTATTATAATTCACCTTACATCCACATATGGGGCGATATCGTCAACATTGGGGCAGACACGGCTGTCAACTCCTCGCTGTTTGTGGAGCTTAAGGATGCATCAGGCAATCTGATTCTTAACAAAACATTGTCGCTTGGAGATTTTGCGTACGGATCATTTGTCTGGGTTGACAAGACGTTCGACTACAATGGTGGTGCTGCAGCAGAGCACATATATAGCCAGCCCTACGGAATCGACTGGACTTTCTATCAGTAGCAAGTTCGCAAAGATTCAAAGGTTCCTTTGACCGCACACACGCTTCGCACTTTTTCCCAGTGGCGATACACCCTTTACAAGCTCCAGCAAGAAACAAAAGACAGAAATCTTTAATCTGCACAGCAACATGACAAGGCTAGGTGATATTATGGGAAAGTTAATGGATGTTGCTGGAAATGACGCAATGAAAAGAGCGGGAGAGGTAGCTAAACAAGCAATAACCAATTTCATGCTCGCATTTCAAAATTATGAGATAGAATACATTATTGCAGACCTTCAATTGAAACCAAACCCACTTCAAAGCAAAGGCTCTTTACAAATCAAGATGAAGAAGAAAGAACGGAAAACGTAGAGCCAAAAACTGTTCAAGTTATCACTTTCATCTAGTCAAGCTTAAAGAGAAATAGGCAAGAAAAGAGAAATCGAAAATTAGTTATACTGAAAATTATATGTAGTCAACCATGCCTCAAAACGACAGAGAAAAACTATCTGAAAGGGAAATTGCAGATTTGCCAGATGATGAAAAGAAAAAATTCATCAGAGTCGTAAACTCGCTTGAGGATTTGGCTAATGCAGAGGCAAGACACGAATCACAGAAAAAGATGAGGATTTTATTTGAAAGAGCACCACCCGAAACCTTGCCCTTCATTGTTTATGTCGTTTACGTGACAGCAATAGCTGTAGGTTCAATTGTTGAAATTCTCTATTTGGAAGGAATCAAACTCTATATTGGAGTGGCGTTGTTAGTTGTAATAATGATTCTTCCTTTGACTTTGCTTGAACACAAAAGTTGGAAGAACTTTGTTGAGTTCGTAAAGAAAAGACTTAGTATAAGGAACGAACAATAATCACTCTGAGAAATTAACAGAATAGTTATTGTTCTCTTCCTTTTTAGATAAGGTAAGTACTAACGAACTTAGCTTCTAAAGTACCTATGATCTTGACAGCTACGCAGCTTATTACCAGATCAAATAACAGAACTAAAGAACAGCCTATTGAAAACTACATCATGAAACCGTTTCTTGTAAGGACTATTGCAGCTCCTCTCTTTACAATCGTACAGTGTGAAAATACAAGTCCGCCTATCGTCAGAGCGTCTTTAGTTGCCTCGATAGCAAGCGGAAACCCTTTGATGTGAAAAACTCCATTGACCTCAACCTCAGTTGGTTTGTGAAAGATTAATTCGAAAACCGTTGCATTATCGCTTCTTCTTATCAACATCATTTTCTTGACATCGCTTCCTACACGTTCCTCTTTGCCTTCATAGTCCTTGTGAACATGAACGAATGAGGTTGACTTATGCACTATTCCCAAAGGAACATTTTTGTCATCTCTTATTTCAATGTCTATCAGTGGTTTAGAATCTGAGGTTCGCAACTCAATTTTGAAAAGTTGCTTGTCTTTGCCATTATCTCTGAAAACTAAAGGTATGTCTGTACCAATCAAGCGATTGCTTCCGAAAAGAACTGTAATCAATCATTTCACCGAGAATTACTATTCTTCTTATTCACCTATAACTTTTCTGCAAAATCCAAAAAAACTGGATTAAAAAGTGCGCACTAAAGTTATATCCAGAATCCAAGCGTTATAGATAATTGTGACGAAAAGCAATTTGAATGAATGGTTTAAGAAGAATCAGATTAGCATCACAAGATTCTTGATTGTGGTTCTTTTCTTCGCTTTGCCTTTCGTGACACTTATCCCGTTATCGATAGGTCCCCCTACACCTACGTTGAAGGTTGTTGTTGTTCCACCTGGCTACCCAATTGAAGGAACTCCTTGGAGCATCAAGGTCTGGGGAAGCCTTGATAATGGGCATACTTGGAATCCAGTGAAGAACGCTACAATAGAAATTAGTACTTCTAATCAAGGAGATTTTGTACTTTATTCAGATGACCAAGGGACTGCTTCTTTTATGTATCTCAAAGAATATGGAACAACAACTATTACGGTGATTACTGAAGAATACGGGTCTTCTGAGTGGGTTCCTCAGACAACGTTTGTTAGTAATAGTGAAGCTCTGATTATCATTTCTGCATTTGGTATATGCACGCCATCGGTAGGTTGGCAAATACTTTCAAAGCTAAAAAGAAAAGATGCCATAGATAAGATTCTGTTTTACGTTCTCTTAGTCTCGTTAGTCCTAGGATTTCTCCTCAGTTTCTTATGGTTTTATCAATGGAAATTTGGAACAGAGTGGGGATTTGGAAATCGGATAATCACTTTTCCCTATCCACTGGATTTCGACCCTCATTTGATTGTGATAGCTTCGGTAGCAGTTATTTCAGGGTTCTTGAGCTCCTTGAAATTGCTTTTTAAGAGAAAGCCAACGAAGCGAAAGAAAAAGCTGTGAAAATTCAACAAAGGCAGAAATCTTTAATCTGCACAGCAACTGAAGACAAACTAGAGGTTTAAAAATGGACCCAGAAGAGAGAGAATTACAGATTAAACTTGCTAAACTCAACGCTGACCTTCAAATTTGTCTTGCGTATTTTTTTGGTTTTTTTGCTGGTTCCCTAGCTTTTGGGATATTAGGGTATGAGCTTCTTTCTGTTCATTCCTCTTTGGCAACCCTCATTTTTATCTTGGCTATCATATTCCTATGCCTTAATGTCGCCCCTCTCTATAAGCTGAACCAATGTTACAAAGCATTCAAGAATCTTCGATGAGACATGAAGTCAAAAAAAGAGGGAGATTAAGGATAAAGATAGATTTGAATTCTCAGGTTTTCTCGATCTGGTAAACGAATTGGCTTTACGATTATATCGTCAAGAGTACCTAATTCTTGTGCTACATGATGAATTTTGATTATGCTTATGTGTTCCACGTCTAGGTCAAACCATACCTCAATTCGGCTGTTGCGGTTGATGGTTATTTTGTCTTCCGAAAGACCTTCATTCACAGACAATTCTTTTGAAAGAATGGTCTTGATTTCCTGATCAGTTTTGCTCATACGATCACTTAGCTGAATTCGACCTTTTCCCTTTATCTTCTAATATAATTGAACTTTCACTGTGGCTGACTTCCTTCCGTTGTTCTCAATTATCAGAAACCATGTTCCCCTTGCAGGGACAAGATAATCAATATTAGTCTCTAAAATGCCTTCATTGCTATCTTCGTAATCAAAAGATTTGTTTCTATTCCACTTGTCGAAATTAAACTCGTCCACGAAGTAAATATCTATGTTACTGGTGGACGATATTTCTCCTTTCAGATGGTCTCCTTTTTTGGTGAATTCAAATTCGTAAGAATAACCCTTAGAAGGGCTTACAACTATTGTTTCTTTACGAAGAAATTCTTTCTCTTCTATTGAGGGTTTCTCTGCTTGTTTCTTTTCTACTGAAGGAACGTTAATATTTACCTCTGCTTGGTCACCTGTCATTACTTGAACTGAACCATGGGATTTTTTCTGTATTTGCTTATTATGTGAATCTGATCCTTCTTCTTCGTCGCTTCTAGCAAAATTCTCCAAAAATTGTGATGCGACTGCTCCAACCGTGTCTGGCTTTGCTAAACTCCCGAATCCTAACCCACCAAATAAGGCGGCAAAAATTCCCATTATTGCGGCTGCTGATATATTCGATGCACTCATAATTGCAAAATATGCAAACAGGGCAAAAATCAGTAAACAAACTAGACCTGTAACATACCCTTCCTGTCTTTTCTTATCCATGCTTATCAAATAATATAGACTATCCTATTTCTTTTACTATTGTTCGATGTTCTTTAGGAAAAGGAGACTTAGTCAAAATGACAGAAATCTTTAATCGGCACAGCAACAGAAGACAAACTAGAGGTTCAAAAATGAGTGAAAAGAAAATTGGGGGTATAAATGTCGTAGAAATGGTTGTTGGAATTGTTTTAATGATTGTTGGACTGTTATTACTTGGTCTTGTTTTCAATATATTGGCAGGTGTTATTTATTTTGATTCGACTTTAGGTTCTGGGGGCATTTTTAGTTCTGCTGATGGAGCGTTTGGATTCAGTCTATTTGCATTCATTCTGTTTGTTGTAGGTTTGATAATTACAGAAAAAGTGATTATTGAAAATCGGAAGACTTAGCCTATTTCCACGCCACTGGTCTAAGCCATGCAGTACAGAGCACTAACAGCTAATCTTAAATCCGCACGACAATAGAAGATTAACTAGGGATTGAAAAATGAGTGAAAAGAAAGCTGTTCTCTCTCTGGGAGCAATCATGATCTTACTATCGGTTGTCGTTTTTTCGGTGAAGGCTTCTAGTGTTGAAACTATTCAAGTTGGTGCATTAAGTGAACAGATGCTAATATTCAATTTGAAGAGTGGACAGAAATTTACGGGGTCATTGGCTATAAGTGGCGGTTCAGGTAATGACATTGACTTTTGGATAACAGACCCTCAAGGAACAACCATTCTTAATCTGGGTAGGGTATCACAAGGAAAAAGTTTTGATTTTACTGCACAAGCATCAGGAGCATACACATTTCACTTTAGCAACGACTTTTCGTTGCTCAGTTCAAAAACGGTTAACCTGACGTATGACATAGGCTTACCCTCAATCTTCGGCATTGACTTTGGGCTTTTCTTGATAATCGTAGGCATTATCGTGGTGCTTCTACTGCTGGTTCTAGGTTTGGCAATAATGCGTTATCGCAAAAAGAACCTTTCAAAAACGAATCAACCGCCGCCACCGCCTAACATTCTACCACAACCTAGGTCAACCTAGAAAAAGCGTTAGTCAAGCTGAAAGAGGGATACGAGAAACAAGAGGGAAACCTAGCTTCAGAAAGAGGGCATGCTCAAAGAAAATAGTACCCTTGGTAGACAGTGTCCTTCGATGAGTATTCGGTTTTAATTATATACTATCGAAGTAGCTGTTCTCTTGCTTTCTAACTCCCAATTTGGCTGCATGGAAAGAATGTTCTTGAATCAACTACGTTTTCGGTCTGGCATTTGGGACATTGATATCCCAGAAAAGGTTTCTCTCGTGACTCTATAGTTCTTCTTATTGTTTCGGAACTTGGGATCAAAGCTTCATATTCAAAAGATAACCCACTTGGGTCAAGACAATTGGAACAAGTTATTCGGGTTTTGAGAAATCCTTCTTCCAAACCTCTTGGAATATGCCTTCGTATGGCTAGGATAATGTTCGCCATAACATACTCGAAAGAAGGAAAGTTTTCCATAAAGAGTATGTCAATTGAGTCTTTAGTAATCAGTCCTTTTAGCTCTACATTTTTTTGACTGACTGGGATAATGTGCGGTAGTCCAGCATAGCGTGGCATTAGTCTTCGTTTCAATGCAAACGCAAACCCGATTTCTTGATTTACCCATTGTGAGCTCCTTCCATTATCTGTCAGCAACACAATCATGAAGTGACTTTCGTGTAGTTCGTTTTGTATCCTTTGCTTAAAGTCTTCTCCATACTCCAGATAGAATTCAGCCTTGTATGGTTGTAATTGAACTATTCTTGTTAAGGAGTCGTGTATGTACTGTGCGGACGTGTCGTCTTCGCCCGCATAAGCGATAAAGACTTTGTAACTCATAGAAGTCCAACCTCTCGACTATATGACTGTCTTTCTGTTCAGCTATAACTTTTCCGCAAAAACAAAAACTGGCTCTCTTCAAACTGTCTTTGTCAATATTCTTGGTTCTTTCCATTCTCCTCTTCGAGGAAATGGATATTGTCGAAGCCTTTGCTTGCTTTTTCGTTTTGTTCTTTCAGCCAATTCTCATAACCTATTTGTCTTATTCTGTCGTAGCTCTCGTTTATCTCATAAGTTGCCTTCTGGTATCCAAGTTTCTCGCATCTCGCAAAACCTCCACAAAAATAGCAATTCTTCAAGCCCTTTCCTTTGCAGCACGTCCTCACCTCACAAGCGGGCATTCCACCACCTTGAAGGCAACCCTTGCAACCCGAATTAGCAAACCAGTTCAGTCCTTTCATGAAGTTTCCAAATTCAAAATCCTCGGTTATATACTGTATCCACTCTCCATACCTATAGGCTTGAACAAACCGCCTAAGCTCTTCTGCCATATCAGGAATTCTTGAACGCATCCCACAATGACTGCAACAAACCCCACAGCAACCTACTGTTACACTCAACTAGCCCAATCCCAAATAGTCTGACTATGTTAACTCATAAAAGACTTGCGCGCGCGCAATCCTGACTTGCAGTGAGTTGGTGATTCCAAATTCATAATCGTGTTATATCCGTCGTCGCAAACGAGAACATATGAGGTTAGTTGTAGTCGCTATAATCGGGGCTTTGTTCATCAGCGGGGGGATGCTTGCCGCTCTGTTTGTTATTTATGAGCATCCGATATCCTTCCCGAACATACTGCAGCCAAACTACAGTCATGACGAGCTCGTGAACTATGCGCTGTCTCTTATCAACTCTGATAGGAAAGCTAATGGTTTGCAGAATGTAAGTTTGAGTCAGGTGAGTTCTGCTCAAAACCATGCCGATGACATGCTGAAGAACGATTTCTTCAGCCACTGGGGCACAGATGGCTCCAAACCGTACATGCGCTATACGTTGGCCGGAGGAAAAGGGGCCGTAGCTGAGAATATTGCAGCTTTCACTCGAGGAGCCCCTTGGGATCTGAAAGCAGCCTTGAACAGCTTAGAATCGAATATGATGAATAACGATGCGGCGTCGAATTGGGGCCACAGAGACAACATCCTGAACCCATTTCATAACGAGGTCAGCATCGGAGTGTCTTACGGCGGCGGTCAAGCGTATCTTGTTCAAGATTTCATAGACTATTACGTTGAGTGGTCAACATTCACCGTTACTCAGAGCGGAGTTTCGTTAGTCGGGAGCCTCTCAAAACCAATGTCTCTGAACCAGGTCAACATATTCTATGATGCTCAGCCATCAAACTTGACAAATGATCAGTTGGAAAATCCTCCTTACAATGGTACTTATACGCAGGGAACTTTCGTCGGAATGGCTCTTCCCCCCAACTATCAATCACAGCAAGGCATCACGATAACAGCTGAGACTTGGGTACAGTCAGGGCTGCTATTCGAGATAAAATTTGACCTGGCTCCAGCTTTCAATGTACATGGAATAGGCGTCTACACGATATATCTTCAAACTGCAGATCAAGATTCTCTGACATCGTACTCAATTTGGCATAACTGACAAGGACAGGAATTTGCGGCTAATCATGTAACTCGAAGACAAGCAATAACCATTGCATAGGAACCCACAAATCAGAAAACAGACAACTAATTAAGATGATACTTGGGATGGCGAAAAACACAAGGATGACTCCGCCAGTGAATCATGCAATAGTCATTACGAGCGAGAGAGAAGACCAAAGTTGATGCCGGATGCAACCATCGTGATGACTTGCCATATTTCGAAGACTGCAAGTGCGACTAGAGCTGCCTCTAGCATTGGCCGATAATGCCAAGCAAGTTGGCCGATGATTGCTTGTGTGATCATGTCACTAAACCTGTGGATCAACACTGACTCGTAAAGGTAAATGACAAGGAAGAGGTCTGCCACGAGAGAACTTGACTACATCGCTGAAAAGAACGGCATCACGCTCTTTAGGAAACCCAGACGGTTTAGTGTTTAAGCGCAGGGTCAAAGGTTTCCAATGGGAAAGCCTAAATGCGAGTGGAATGTTGATAGATAGCAAATTGAAGGTTGATGGCTATGAGCGAAGTGAAAGAGGATCCGGTGAGGCTGCATAAAGAAGCAGGAACCCTCTACGATGCAGGCAAGTACAAAGAGGCTGAAGAAATCTTCCTGCGCACCGCTGAGCTTTATCATAAAGGGCAGAATTATTTTGACTCAACGTCAATGCTTTACAAGGCAGGCGAATGCGCATATGCGCTCAAGAACTACGAAGGTGCCGTTGAACATTTTCTAAAATCCGCAGATTTGTCCTTTCAAAAGGGATTCGACAGGTTTGGCGTCAGCGCCCTAGAATATGCCAGGGACTGCTACAAGGCCATGAAGAAAAAAGCCAAAATTGCCGAAACGGAGAAGAAGATAAAAGAAGTCAAAGCCAAACTAGAGGCTCAATTCTAAGAAGCTAAACGCCATCATTGTTATTTTTCTTCTGCGACGCTTGTCTCGAGAAGCTTGAACCTGCGCACTTTTTCTAGGTTACAGCTTTGCAGCTTTTTACAATCTTGTCGTGATTTGTGACGTGAGTCTATGGTAGAGCCTTTCAAGTTTGTCAGCGGATTTCTCGATATCGTTGTCTCGGGCTATTTGCAGGCTGTTGCGTGAGAATTCTTTTCTTAACTTGTCATCATTCAAGATCGTTATGATTCTCTCGGCTAGGCCTTCGTGGTCTCCTGGTTTCAGTATGTAACCGTTCTGGCCTTCTATTATCATTTCTGGGATGCCTCCTACGTTTGTTCCAATCGCAGGCAGTCCCATGGCCAAAGCCTCAAGCAGCACTAGGGGCTGTATCTCCGCGTATGATGGCAAGACGAACAGGTCTGAGGAAGCATATGCCTGTCTCAACATTGAATCTGAGACAAAACCAGTAAAGACCACGTTTTTCAAACCGAGTCTGTTGGCCAAAGCCTCCAGGTTCGTTCGCATGTGGCCTTTTCCGACGATGATCAGGTTCGTGTTCGGAACCTTTGCGTTAACGATCCCATAAGCTTTGATGAGAACGTCCAAGCCTTTTTCTTCCATCAGTCTTCCGACGTAAAGGATTTTCTTGTTTTCGTCTTTCAGGCCGAAGTGCCGGTCGAATTGCTCGTGGTTTAGGTTTGAGTTGAACTTGGACAGTTCAATACCGTTGCTTAGGACAAATGCTCTGGTGTTTAGTCCGTTTTCTTTCAGGGTTCTCAATCCATAAATGCTGGGACATAATACTATGTCGACAAGGTTGTAGAACACGTTTACAATCTTGTAGAAGAAGTCATTGAATCTTGCACTGTCGAAGAAGAGGTTTCTGGAAAATGTTTCTGAGAGCAGATGGTTGGTCGCTATGGAGGGCACGCCCATTTTTCTTGCCTCTAAAACACAGGCAAGAGACAGAAGCGAAGGAACGTGACAATGAAGTACGTCGATTCCCTCCCTTTCGAAAATCTGCCGTATCCGATGGGAACTTGGGAAAGAAATCGCGTACTCGCCTTCTGACTTTGGAAGGGTGAATGAAGAGAACCTGTAGACCGTGAAGTTTTCTTTCTTTTCCACCGCTTCCTTGTTCTTGCACTTGGACGTAACGATCGTGATTCTGTGTCCTCTTTCCACGAGTGTTTGAATGAACCTGTTTATGACTACGGGTACGCCTCCGTAGGAGGAATCGAACAAGTCAGAAACGATGCAAATGTTCATCAACTTGCCTTGTGGTCTACAATGGTATTTACGTCTTCCTACTATCCGGATATAGCTCACGATATTATTCATCATAGGGGCTGACCATAATCCACAAATCAGAGCTTTTCTGTCGTCATAGCCACGGAGGCACTCAGGCAGACTCTGCGAGAAAGGTGTCTGTTCTGGAAAAAACTAGATGTTAGAGTTCCAATAGGCGCAAGTCTGGTTTTTTCGTCTGTTCCAATCTGGTGAAAGATCTTCTAGGCCTCTTGA